>OHBR01000062.1_pt1 | contig 71637 bp, 59 predicted proteins | sample 1577461 | NCBI WGS metagenome assembly OHBR01 (sample SAMEA3879579, study PRJEB24766) | human gut metagenome | biome: human-associated habitat; feature: feces | place: USA | collected 1985/1987
CTTCTTTTATCTCTTCTTCCTTTGGAAGATTTGTTCTTTGGACAAATTGACATCTGGTTACACCTCCTTAAATTTATTGAAAATATCTTGAATTGCTGCCATTCTCGGGTCCAGCTCAGATTTCTCGCAGTCACAAGTCTTGACATTCAGATTCGTACCGCATTTCTTACAAATCCCCTTGCAATCCTCTCTGCACAGAACCTTCATTGGCCAGTTCACCAAGATTTCATCATAGACCATTTTATCAATATCAAGCTGAAATCCTTTCATGTAGTCTGCCTCATCCATCTCTTCTTCCGAAGCATCCGCATCTTCCAATGGGAACTTCTTATCGAATACAAGGTGGAAATCTGTTGGAACTTCTTCCAAGCAGCGGTCACATGGTATTGCTATCCTTACGTCCGTTTCTCCGTGAATCAGTAAATCCTTATTCTCTTCGTTAACGATACGCAGCTCGAATGGCTTTTTCTCTATGAACGGAAACACACCTAACTTTGAATCAAAGGATGTCAATTCAATTACAGCCTCTTTCGTAAGCTCTTTATTTTCACATGAACATACATCGGTTAAATCTAATATCACGTTTGTCTCCTTTTCACACCTAAACAATTATACATAGCACTATAGCTTTTGTCAACAATATTTTTCCTTTTTTAGCCTACCAAAGCTACGGTTTCTCTTGCGATTGCAAGTTCCTCGTTGGTCGGGATAATGCATACGGTTACTTTGGAATCCGGAGTAGAAATAATCTTATCCTCTCCACGAACCATATTTGCTTCCTTATCCATGGTAATTCCAAGATATCCGAAGTATGCAAGAATCTTCTCACGGATGAAGGATGTATTCTCACCAATTCCTGCGGTAAATGCAATGGCATCTACTCCGTTCATTGCAGCCACATAAGCACCGATATATTTTGCTACACGGTAAGCAAATACTTCACATGCTGCAATTGCTCTTGGATTTCCTTCATGATAAGCAGCCTCGAGGTCACGGAAATCACTGGATACACCGGAAAGTCCCTCTACACCGGATTTCTTATTTAATACATCCATAATTCCGTCGATGTCAAGGTTTTCTTTCTTTGCAATGAATTCCATGATTGCCGGGTCAATGTCACCGGAACGTGTTCCCATTACAAGTCCCTCTAATGGAGTAAGTCCCATAGAGGTATCTACACATTTACCATCTAATACAGCACTGATGGATGCGCCGTTTCCAAGGTGGGCAACAATCAGTCTGGAATTGTTATAATCAAGATTTAAGAACTCAGCCAGACGTTTGGATACGAAGCTGTGGCTTGTTCCGTGGAAACCGTAACGTCTTACCTTGTATTTTTCATAATATTCATATGGCAGACCATAAAGATAAGCCTTCTGCGGCATGGTCTGATGGAAAGCGGTATCAAACACACCTACCATTGGTACACCAGGCATAAGTTCCTGACATACACGAATACCAATTAAGTTTGCAGGGTTATGAAGTGGTGCAAGCTCATTACACTCTTCCACTTTTGCTAATACTTCTTCATTTAATACAACAGACTGGGCAAATTTCTCACCACCATGTACGACACGATGTCCTACTGCATCAATTTCAGAAAGACTCTTTACCGCACCTGTCTTTGGGTTTACCAGTGCATCCAGTACCATCTGGATACCTTCTTTATGGGTCGGCATTGGTGCTTCTGTTATCTCTTTATCATGGCCAGCAAGCTGGTATACTAATCTTCCATCAATTCCGATTCTTTCACAAAGTCCTTTAGCCAGTACAGCTTCTGTATCTGAATTAATAAGCTGATACTTCAAAGAAGAACTTCCACAGTTAATAACTAATACGTTCATCTGTTTTCTCCTCACTGCTATTTTTTTACGGTTCATTGTTACAAATCCGCATATGTATATTTAGTATACGCCTATTTTAAATGGTGTTCAAGTACAGTGTCTGAAAAAATGCAAAGAAAAATATTTTTTCGAAATTCTTCTTATGAATACTTTCCATAAGTAATTTGCCAAAAATATGGGAATAATGCTATGATAGAACTATATTATTTGTAACTTTGGAGGACTTATGCGCATCATAGGAATCATTGCAGAATACAATCCGTTTCATAACGGTCATGCTTACCAGATAAAAAAAATCCGTTCCCTGACCCAGGCTGACTTCGTTATCGCAGCCATGAGTGGAAATTTCGTCCAGCGGGGAGAACCGGCTCTTATTGACAAATATGCACGAACAGAAATGGCTTTAAGCTGCGGTGCTGACCTGGTAATTGAACTGCCAGCCCTCTGGGCAACTGCTTCTGCCGAACTTTTTGCTTCTGCAGGTGTTGCACTCATGCGTAAATGTGGCTGCGTAGACACCCTCTGCTTTGGTGCAGAAACAGACAACCTTTCTTTATTAAAAGAAGTTGCTTCCCTGCTCGTATCCGAACCTGAGGACTACAAAGAAGTTCTCTCTTCCTGTCTCAAAAAAGGAATGTCCTATCCTGCCGCAAGAAGTCAGGCGGTATGCAGCTATTTAAAAGAAGCCAACCCGCAAATCCCGGCAGATGAACTTGCCTGCCTTTTAAATGAGCCAAATAATATTCTTGCTATTGAATATTTAAAAGCGATTCAGGCTCAGAATGCCGCCATCACCCCTTATCTGATTCAGCGGACCGGAGACAGCTATCACGAAGCGGCACTTAACAGCAGTCTTTCCTCTGCCACTGCCATAAGAAAAGAGCTTCTTTCAAACGGCTGGAATGACATCACTACATTAAATTCATATCTGCCGGAAGCTGCTTATTCTATTTTAAAAAAGTATCTTAATCTTTATCCGCCGGTTTCTGCCAATGATTTTTCTGCTCCACTTTCCTACCTTCTGTTACAGCAGAGCGAAACACAGTTAGCTTCCTATGGTGATTCCAGTGAAGCAATTGCCCACCGGATAAAAAATTTGCAAAAACAGTTTCATTCCTTTGAGCAGTTCTGCCAGTTACTGAAAACAAAGGATATGACTTATACCAGAATCAGCCGGATTTTCACGCACCTTCTGCTTCAGATTACATCTGAAGATTATCGTTTGGGAAAATTCTTAGATTACATTCCTTATCTTCGTATCTTAGGATTCCGCAAAGACGCCTCCCGGCTCCTCACGATTTTAAGCAATTATGCGGATGTTCCAATGATTTCTAAGAGTGCCAACGCAGCCTCTATGCTATCTTCTGATGCTGCACGCCTTTTTGATCTGGATGTCTTTGCCGGAGAATTATATGAAAACATCCTGTCCGGAAAAACCGGGCAGGATGCCAGAAGCGAGTTTGTACGCAATATTGTAAGGGTGTGAATTTTCCGTGCCGTCTGATTTCACCATTTGGTTGGTAGGAAAATCAAAAGAGCGTTTGATAAGAACTAAGATTTTGATTGTAAAAGGACATCTTAGTTCTTTGGCAGTAAAATTTCAGCAGTTCTTAGCAGTTTGTTTTTCTTGAATGTAAACTGTCTTTCCGTTGCTTTGACCGGATGTCTGCACTGTCCGTCGGGTACGGATGCTCTATAAAGCCTGCAAGGGGCACTGGGAATTCCGGATAATACATCACATTATCTGGCAACCGGCGCAAATTCACATCCATGTTCAAATGCGCCTCGCTGGCACATCCCTGTGCCAGCGTTGCCTGTTGCCAGACGAAATTCCAAGTGCCCCTAACAGCCTTTATTATGCATCCGTACTTCGACGAACCGTACAGACATCTTGTCAAACATTGGAAAGACTGTTTTTATCTCAAAAAGAAAAACAAACTGCTTAGTAACTGCGGAATTTTATAGCAGGAACTAAATGTCCTTTCACAAAACAAAATCTTATCTTTCAAATCCTATCTGATTTTCCAGCTCTTAGTGGTGGAACAGACGGATTCCGGTAAAGCTCATCACCATACCATATTTGTTACAGGTTTCGATTACATGGTCATCACGGATAGATCCACCCGGCTGTGCTACATACTGCACGCCACTTCTGTGGGCGCGCTCGATGTTATCTCCAAATGGGAAGAACGCATCAGAGCCAAGAGATACTCCGGTATTCTTATCTAACCATGCACGTTTTTCTTCTGCCGTAAATACAGCAGGTCTGGTCTTAAATATCTTCTCCCATTCGCCATCTGCAAGTACGTCCATATAATCCTCGCCAATGTAAAGGTCGATTGCATTATCACGGTCAGCTCTGCGGATTTTATCTAAAAATGGCAGATTCAGTACCTGTGGAGACTGGCGCAACCACCAGTTATCTGCTTTGGAGCCTGCTAATCTGGTACAGTGGATACGGGACTGCTGTCCGGCACCGATACCGATTGCCTGTCCGTCTTTTACATAACATACGGAGTTAGACTGTGTATATTTTAAAGTAATCATGGAAATTGCCAGATCTCTCTTTGCTGATTCCGGCAGCTCTTTGTTTTCTGTTACAATATTGTCAAAGAAATGCTCGTCAATATTTAACTCATTTCTTCCCTGCTCAAAGGTAACGCCAAATACCTGTTTCCGCTCGATTGGGTCTGGAATATAGTCAGGATCAATTTCAATGACATTGTAATTGCCATTTTTCTTTGCTTTTAAAATTTCTAATGCGTCATCATCATAGCCCGGTGCAATAACTCCATCAGATACTTCTCTTTTAATTAAAAGTGCGGTTGCTTTATCACAGACATCAGAAAGAGAAATGAAATCTCCGAAAGAGGACATACGGTCAGCGCCTCTTGCTCTTGCATATGCATTGGCAATCGGTGTAAATTCTACATCCATGTCATCTACCCAGTAAATCTTACGCTCTACGTCAGAAAGCGGAAGTCCCACTGCTGCACCTGCCGGAGAAACATGTTTAAAAGAAGTGGCTGCCGGAAGCCCGGTTGCTTTCTTTAATTCTTTTACTAACTGCCAGCCATTGAATGCGTCTAAGAAGTTAATATAACCTGGTTTACCATTTAATACTTTGATTGGCAATTCGCCATTTTCCATGTAAATTCTGGATGGTTTCTGATTTGGGTTACAACCATATTTTAATTCTAATTCTTTCATTTTATTTTCCTCTCTCGCACGAATCTTATTCACAAAATCTTATTTGTTCTTGTTTACAATGCGGCTTTCATATTTTCCGGTTTCAATATCAATATATCTTACAAATAAAGATACCTTATTGTCTGCATTCAGGTTATTCCATACCAGCTCGGTAAATGCATCAATGTCATCTCCGATATCAACCAGTACCGGTTCGCCCTCAAAGCTTGGTAATGGATTGCCATCATTCATATAAGTATGAATGAAATGTCCTTCCCCAGCTACCGGATTCTCATAAGCAAATGTATAACGGTTGCAGGCATCCGGATTACCATTGTTGCTCTTTAAAATAGACATTGCATAATTGTATTTTCCATCTTCCACATGCATGATTCCGGAAATACGCGGTGTATAGTTAGGTGCGTCCGGCTCAAATTCTCTGGTTCTTAATGCCTGTTCGAAGGTCTGCTGTTTATCCATCAGTTCATAAATGGTATCTGTCTGGTCTCCATTGGTTACAATGGTCTTATTGCCCAGTACACGAACCGGTGCATAAATAATAAGACTTGGGTCACTTAATTTTGCAGGGTCAAATGCCTGGGTACGGATTCCTTCTCCATCCTCAACAAATACACGGTTACGGCTGTTCTCGCTTCTTCCCATGATAAAATAAGCAGTTACCGCATACTTTCCATTCTTCGACTTTCCAATTACAATTCCTCTTCCCGGATAAGTAGTGCTTCCAAGTTCTTCTGCTAATGAAGTCATCTTCATTTTTGTTCCTCCTTCTTACGCTCCATGTAATTTTTAAAGTTGCTGCAGCTTTCCGTCAAAGTCTCTTTCTCTTTCGAATTTTTCCTGTGACTTTTCCTGTTTGCATGCATAAAAAATACCGACACGTATCCCGAGCTTAACTGCCCAGACGGTCGGCTTTCTCAGGTCATACTTCATGTGGTTATTCCCACGGTTCCGTCAGTCATATGACCTGAATTTAGTAAAACATATTCCAAAACACTTGTCAAGGAATTCTTCCTATAAGAACTCTCTCAGACGTTCTGCACGGTTCGCCCATGTATCTTCCTTAAGTGCCCGTTCATAAGAATATTCTATGATTTCTTTCATTTTCTTCGGATGTCCCAGCATGGATAATACCTGTTCCGGCAATGCATCCAGATGTTCTAACTCATAAAATGCCAGATCTTTTCCATCGCAGAAACGCTCCTTTAAATAAATGCTGCCATCTGTCAGGGATACTGCTTTATTTAACATGGCTGTAAAAATTCTGTCATGGGCTCCATCCTTAAACCACGGCATGGTATTCAATGCAATCTTGGTATTCCGGATGATTTTTACGCATTCGGCAGAATCAAGCTGTCTTCCGTTTAAAATAAGATTCTCCGGATGTTTTACCTTAAGATTCTCCCACCCTTTGCCAAAAACATGTACCCGTACTCCATTGTCTACCAATGTCCGCACCGTTTCTCCACGGAAATAAGTCCGGTTATACATATCCAAAAAAAGCATTCCTGCAAAGCATACCATCAGCTCCCGCTCCGTTACTTCCGGAATCTCCCGACGGACAAAATGCTCCATGGCAGAATCTAACGGCTCTGACGGATGCAGGCGGAGATAATTTAATATCTCATGATAGAAATCAATATATTCCTTCGTCTGGCTGGTAAAATGCTCTTCAATTGCCGGAAGATGCACATAGTTTGCGATAAAACCCACTTCATATTCCCGGTTCTCATATGGAATAAAGTCTGTAGAAATACGTTCTTCCTTATCCATCAGAAAATTCCCTGCCAATGGTAAAAAATGACAGGGAATCCCTTTATAAAACCGTTTCATATAAGAAATATGCTGACGGTCGATGCAGAACACAGTCAGATTCGGAATAGTCTCATCAAGCTGCTTATGATAATACAACGGATGGTCCACAAGAATACAATAGACCGGAATATTTCTGCTGGCAAAGACAGACTGAGACTCTGTCTCCAACAGGAACTCCTCTCCGCTTAATCCGATAAAGTTAAAGGTAATGACTGCGGTCTCGCCACTTTTTAAAAAGCGGCTTAATCGTTTCGTGTCAGCATATTCTGCCTGAATGTCAAAGAAGAATATCTGATATCCCATCTTGCGAAATGACGCTGCCATCTCATGCGAAAAATAAGTTAATGTTTCTACGCCTCGTTCAAAAAACACAAGTTTACGGATATCACTCATTTTCTTTCTCCATTTCAAAAAATCCTAGTTCTTAAAGCTGTGAATTGGTGCCGGAATTCTTCCCCCACGGTTGATAAATGCATCACAGGAATACTGGTTTACCGGCATAATCGGTGCATAGCCGAATAATCCACCAAATTCTACAGTATCGCCTACTCCCTTTCCGATTACCGGAATCAGACGGGCTGCTGTAGTCTTCTGGTTAATCATTCCAAGTGCCATTTCATCTGCGATAATACCGGAAATGGTAGTTGCCTTGGTATCACCCGGAATTGCAATCATATCGAGACCTACGGAACATACACAGGTCATTGCTTCTAATTTCTCCAGTGTAATGGCATTTGCCTGTACTGCATTAATCATTCCCTGGTCTTCGCTGACCGGAATAAATGCACCACTTAAACCACCAACATAAGAAGATGCCATTACGCCGCCCTTCTTAACCTGGTCATTTAAAAGAGCAAGGGCTGCTGTCGTTCCCGGAGCACCTGCATATTCAAGACCAATTTCACAAAGAATATCTGCCACACTGTCTCCGATTGCAGGAGTTGGTGCCAGAGATAAATCTACAATACCAAATGGAATATTTAAAATTCTCGACGCTTCCTGTGCTACAAGCTGACCTACACGGGTTACTTTAAATGCAGTCTTCTTGATGGTCTCACATAATACTTCAAAATTCTCTCCACGGACTTTTTCCAGTGCAGTCTTTACAACACCCGGTCCGCTGACACCAACATTGATTACCGCATCTGCCTCTGTTACACCATGGAATGCGCCTGCCATAAACGGGTTGTCATCCGGTGCATTACAGAATACAACCAGTTTCATACAGTCTACAGAATCTCTGTCCTTAGACTGCTCTGCCACCTCTAAGAGAATCTCTCCCATTAATTTTACAGCATCCATGTTAATTCCGGTTTTTGTGGATGCAAGATTTACAGAACTGCAGACTCTTTCGGTACGGCAAAGTGCCATTGGAATAGAACGGATTAAAAGCTCATCTGCCTTTGTCATTCCCTTGGATACCAGTGCAGAATATCCACCAATCAGGTTTACTCCTACTGCTTTGGCTGCTGCATCCATAGTATCTGCGATGGTTGCAAAATCTTCCGGTGTCTTGCAGGCTGCCCCGCCAACCAGTGCAATTGGTGTAACGGAAATTCTTTTATTTACGATTGGGATTCCAAATTCCTGCTCAATCTGATTTCCTGCTGATACCAGATCCTTTGCCACTGTAGTAATTTTCTTATAAATGTTATCGTTTAACTTCTTTAAATCAGAATCAATACAATCCAAAAGACTGATTCCAATGGTAATGGTACGGACATCTAAGTTCTCATGCTCCACCATTTTATTGGTTTCGCTTACTTCCATTATATTAATCATTTTTTGTCTCCTATATTCTGCCTTTCTACGCAGCTCATTTCCTGTATTTTCATTGATACGCCTTAGTGACCTGCCAACAGCAGTTCCCTTTTATGTAAGTCGTATTAAATTCTGTGCATCATATCAAAGATTTCTTCTCTCTGACATTTGATGGTAACACCGATTTCCTCACCTAATTTTTCCAGTGCTGCAGAACACTCAGCAAATGGTGTTTTGGATGTATTTAAATCAACAATCATCATCATATTGAAGAATCCGTCAATGATAGTCTGTGAAATATCCAGTACATTGATATGCTGTTCTGATAAATAAGTACAAACTTTTGCGATAATTCCTACAGTATCTTTTCCTACTACAGTAATAATTGTCTTGCTCTGTGTCTTTTCCATTTTGTTCTCCTCTTATTTTTGCTTTCTTAATATTCTTAAATCCGGATAAGCTCAGACACTTCGTCCCGCTTTGCTACCTGGATTGGAAAATCATTTCCGTGGTACGGGTTCTCACCCTGTTCTACTTCCTGGCGCACTGTCTCATATGCCAGCTCTGCCAGATTATTTTCCTTGCTCAGATGCCCCAATACTACTTTTTTAAACTTATCATGCAGAAGCTGCCCTAAAAATTGTCCACTGCTCTCATTGGAAAGATGTCCTCTGTCCCCTAATATCCGCTGTTTCAGAGGATAAGGATAACTGCCCACCTGAAGCATACGCACATCATGATTTGCTTCTAACAATAATACATCTAAATCCTGCAGCTTGTCTATAAGATAATTGTCATATTTCCCCAAATCGGTAATGACCGCCATCTTTTTATCTGACTGTTTCATGATGTATGCCACCGGATTTGCGGCATCATGGGAAATGGATACCGGCTCCACCGTAATATCTCCAATCTGAAATTCCACTCCGGCTTCGATAGGATGAAACAATGTCTCATCTACTTTTCCCACACTGGAAATCCCTTTGACTGCCTCAATGGTCTCTGCCGTGGCATAGATTGGAATTCCATATTTTCTTGCTACCACGCCAAGACCGGAAATGTGATCTGAATGTTCGTGGGTCACAAGCAGTGCCTGCATTTCCGCGGTTTTCAAACCGATACTGTTTAATCCTGCTTCAATGCGCTTTCCACTGATTCCGGCATCAATCATCAGATGGCTGCTTTCTGTTCCTGCATAGATACAGTTTCCACTGCTTCCACTTGCAATACTGCATAATTCCATTTTCTTATGTCTCTTTCTATTTAGTAATTCTCTTTCCAGTACACTTCAATTTTATCGCCATCCTGCAATACCTGTGTATACTGGGCATCCATGCCATTAATTAAAGTTACAATTGCTCTTCCATGGGATGCTGACAAATCAAAATCAATATAATCAAAAATATCCACGAATACATATTCTTCTTTGCCACTTAAAGTAATTTCCTGATTGTTTGCAATAATATGTAATTCTTTGCTTTCCGGCTCTGCACCTGCCGTTTGAATGCCATCTGCAACATTTTCATCCGCAGCATTTTCGCCTGTCACAGATTCAGCTGCCACAGAAGCTTCTGGCTCATGAACTTCAGCTGCACTGTCTGTGCTTTCTTCTATTGAAGCTTCTTCTTCCGGTCCGGCATCAAATCTGTGGTCTGCCTGTCCATAGGAAATATGACGTTCACCGCTTTCATAGGCAGAAGCACTCCATTCGATTTCAAAGTTCTCATAGCAAAGGGAACCCATATCTGCCGGTTTTCCATTTAAGATAATTCCGGCTTCTTCATCAATCCGCACATCCATAAACTCTGCCAGCTGTCCAATGGTATAGAAGTTTCTGGTTTCGATTTCGTCCCCTTCCTGAATAACATAATTAGAAGGTTCAAGGCTTCCATTGACCTGAACAAATTTCGGACAGGTAATATTGATGCCATTGACCTGGAAGGTAATGGTGGAGGATGTATATTCATCTAACTGTTCAATCGTAGATACGGCTTCTTTTCCAATGGTAGAGGCTTCTATGGTAATCTCGGAATTCGGAACCAGTGGTGTATTGATGCTGACTACTCTTCCGTCCACTTTAACAATGGCAGATTCTCCCGGTTCTCCACGGACGATTCTCGGCTTGCCATTTACGGTAAACTCCACTGCCTTGCCCCGTCTTGGGAACAGCGCTTCATTCGGGAAGCCCGCCTGCAATGCTGCATCCACAATGGTAAGATGGCTGTTATCATAAAGCTTTAAGCGTTCTCCGTTAAACCGGACCATAATGAAATTATTCTTCTGGTCATAATAATTAAGACAGATTCCAATCGGCGTTACCAGTAATGGGTCTTTCTTAATCTCTTCCTGTGCAAAATGAACCTCTTTTAAAACTTCTTCTCCACGTAATGCCACACGTTCTCTTGGAATTTCAAGCTTGTCTGCAAGCATTTCCGTAAATCCGTGGATTTTGCCGCCGCCGCCAACTACGAAGGCTGCGCTGACCGATTTATCACCATTTAACTCTTTGATTTTCTCTGCTACCTCAGTAGTAATCTTATCTACCGTATCATGGGTTAAATCCCAGATTTCTTCAGATGGAATCGTATGGGTAATGCTCATGATATCTGTAAATTCCACTTCATCCGCCATACCGGATGTCAGCTTCATATGTTCTGCCATATTAAAATCCACCAGATAATGCTGTACAATTAATTCGGTCAGCTCATCTCCGGCATAAGGAATCATGCCATATGCAATAATGCTTCCGTCTCTGGTGACACAGATGTCGGATGTTCCGGCTCCCACATCAACCAGTGCAATATTTAACATTCGAAAGGCCTCCGGAATTGCTACGTTGATTGCAGCAATAGGCTCCAAAGTCAGATTGGCAACATTTAATCCAGCCTGCCCTACTGCGGAATACAGACCATCTACAACATCCTCCGGCAGGAAGGTTACGATAACATCCTCCGAAATTTTCTCTGCCTTATGTCCTTCTATATTGGAAAAGACTTCATCATTGATATAATATTTTACAACAGAATATCCCACACAGTAAAATTTGTAACGGGTATCATTCCTCTCTTTTAAAATCTGCTGGGCATGGTCTACTCCCAGTAAATCCAGAGTATGTATATGTTCTGCAGTTACTACGGTCTCTTCTGCGAATTCATATTCCACGCTGGTGGTCACGGTTTTCAGTACACGGCCAGCGGCAGCAATGCAGACATCGGTAAGCTTTGCCTCTAACTGCCCTTCTAATTCTGCCTTTACTTCTGCAATTGTTCTGCCTACTCTTCCGATGTCATGAATCTGACCATCCAGCATAGCTCTGGTTTCATGCTCTTTCATATACTGGGCTGCCACATAGAAGTCTTTGCCTTCCCGATATCCAACTGTTCCAACTACGTTTCTTGTTCCGATATCCAAGCCAAATACAAATTGATTTGCATTCTGTTCTGCATTATCCATTGGTATTTTCTCCCTCATTCTCTATTATCGTTCTTACCTGTGCAATGGTTTCTTCCGTCGTACCATTATTATCAATTACCACTTTGCAATGTCTGCGGTATTCGTTCTCGCAAAGCTGGCTTTCAAACATTTCACTGATTTTTTCATCACTGTAGCCTCTCGACTGCTTCAGCCTTGCTCTGCGATTCTCCTCTGAAGTATAAATATACCATAATTCATCGCAAATTTCATCATAATGTTCTTCGATTAATAATGCCGCTTCCAATACCAGATAACGAAGCCTGCCTTCTTCCTTTTCCTGCTCTAATACATGAAGCACATATTCCTTTACTGCCGGATGCAAAATCTCATTCATTCCATTCCGCCTGGCTTCATCCTTGAAAATAATGGCTGCCGCCTTCGGACGGTTCATCTTCCCCTTTTCATCAAAAACATCTGTTCCCGCAAACAGCTCCTGCAATTTTTCGTTACAGGACTGTCCCGGCTCAGAAAGTTCTCTTGCGATATCATCCGCCAGCATTACTTTCGTATCTTCTCTGCCGGCAAGGTATTTTAATATTTCTGTTTTTCCGGCTCCTACGCCTCCGGTAATTCCGATAAATTTCATAATTTCTGCCTTATCCTATTTTGCTTCGTACCAGTTATTTCCGGCATGCATATCTACCTCTAAGGTTACCGCAAGGTCTGCTGCATGAAGCATTTCTTCTTTCAAAATCTTCTCTACCTGCTGCTGTTCTTCTTTACAGGTCTCAACCAAAAGTTCGTCATGTACCTGTAAAATCAGTTTTGATTTCAAGCCTTCCTCTTTCAGGCGGTCATGCACATGAATCATGGCTATTTTAATAATATCTGCTGCAGAACCCTGAATCGGTGCATTCATTGCCACACGTTCTCCAAAGGAACGCTGCATGAAATTACTGGAGGATAACTCCGGCACCGGTCTTCTTCTGCCAAACATTGTTGTGACATAGCCTTTTGTCCTGCCAGCCTCTACCAGTCCGTCTAAGAATGTCTTGATTCCCGGATAGGTTTCAAAATAGCTCTTAATATACTGTTCTGCTTCTTTTCTTGTAATACTTAAATCCTGACTTAATCCGAAGGAACTGATTCCATAGACAATACCAAAGTTTACCGCCTTTGCATTTCTTCGCTGCAGTGGTGTTACTTCTTCGAACGGCACATGAAATACCTTTGATGCAGTAATCGCATGAATATCTTCTGCATGCTTATATGCATCAATCAGATTTTTATCTCCTGACATATGTGCCAGCAGACGAAGCTCTATCTGGGAATAATCCGCATCTAAGAATACATAACCTTCTCTCGGTAAAAACACTTTACGAATCAGCCGTCCCAATTCCATCCGGATTGGAATGTTCTGTAAATTCGGGTCTGTACTGCTTAAACGTCCGGTGGCTGTTATGGTCTGCTGGAATGTACTGTGAATCCGTCCATCCTCTGCAATAAATGCAGCCAGTCCGTCGGCATATGTGGATTTTAATTTGGTCAGCTGACGGTACTCTAATATTTTTGATACAATCGGATAATCCGGTGCCAGCTTTTCCAGTACATCTGCTGCAGTAGAATATCCGGTCTTGGTCTTCTTGCCATTTGGCATCTGCAATTTTTCAAAAAGAATCACACCAAGCTGTTTTGGTGAATTGATATTAAAGGTCTCACCGGCTTCTTCATAGATTTCTTTTTCAATTTTATCTATGGATACTGCAAGATTCTCTCCATATTCTTTTAAGGCATCTGCATCAATAGCAATGCCTTCCTTTTCCATATCAGATAAGGTATATACCAGCGGCATTTCTATTTTATCAAAGAGTTCTTTCATGCCCTCTTCTTCTAACTGTTTTGTCAGCGGTTCTTTTGCCATTAAATTAATATATGCCTGATAACATGCCATTTTCAAGAATTCTTCCGGCTTTTCTTCCGATGCTGTGGCTAAATCTTTCTTTCCAAGGTAATCCTCTTTCGACGGCACCATCAAATCAAGATAGTCTTTTGCAATATCTTCATAAGCATAGTCGTTTTTCAATGGATTTAATAAATAAGCTGCTATTTTCACATCAAAAATATGACTTTTTTCATCGGCTTCTATCCATTTAAGCTGCGGTTTTAAATCAAAGGTGCGAATCTCTGTGCCTGCTGCAAGAAGCTGTCTGCACTGTTCGAATAGATACTGCTCTGTCACAAATCCTTCTGCCGGGATATATGCCACATCTTCTTTTGTGCATGCAACTGCAAGTCCAAGCACAACATCCTTTTCATAAATCAACTGGACGCCTGCTGCCTGCTGCTTCTTTGCCTTTGCAAAAAATTCTTCTACCTCAGCAAAATCCTCGATTCGTTTAAAGTTTTCCTCTCCGGTATTTACCGGTGTGTCCACTTCAAACCGTTTCAGAAGATTCTTAAATTCCAGACGCTTACACATCATATAAGCTTCCGGTGTATATAAATTACCAATTCGTGCTTCACTGATATCATATGGGATATCTGCGTCTATCTTAATGGTAGCCAGTGTCTTACTCAACTGTGCCATATCATAATGCTCTTTTAACATCTCTTTCGCACGGTTTGGCTTAATCTCTTCTACATGGGCATACGCATTTTCAATGCTGCCATATGCCACAATCAGGTTTGTGGCTGTCTTTTCGCCGATTCCCGGTACACCCGGAATATTATCTGCGGTATCGCCCATCAGCGCCTTTACATCAATAAACTGCAATGGTGTAACCTGATATTTTTCCAATACCTCTTTGGTATTATAATCTTCGATTTCCGTTCCGGTCCGCCTGGTCTTTGGAATCCGGATCTTAATATGGTCACTGGCAAGCTGCAATAAGTCCCGGTCTCCGGACACTACAGACACTTCATAGCCTGCTGCTTCACTGCGCTTTGCTATGGTTCCCAATAGGTCGTCTGCTTCCAAGCCTTCTTTTTCAATTACCGTAACTCCCATGGCACGCAGCATTTCTTTCATCAGCGGTACCTGCTGCCGCAATTCTTCTGCCATCGGTTTTCTCGTTCCCTTGTATGCATCAAACATCTTATGACGGAATGTTGGTGCATGCACATCAAAAGCAACCGTAAGATACTCCGGCTGCTCTTCCTCTAATATTTTAAATAAAATGTTTAAGAAACCATATACTGCATTGGTATGAAGTCCCTCTGCATTGGTCAAATCCGGTAATCCAAAAAATGCCCGGTTTAATATGCTGTGTCCATCGATCAGAACTAATTTTTCGCTCATCCTATCCTAACTTTCCTCATCCATCATCTGGAAGAATTTTGTATCTATTTCAGGGTATGACCGTTTCAAGGAAATCGGCTTGCCACTACGATTTAAGAAGCAGTGCTCACTGGCTGCAATGGTACGGAGTTCTCCGGTCTCTTTATCTGTCATACGATAACGGACACTGAGTTTGATTCCATTGTAACCTGCAATGGCTGTTTCAATAACAACAGTATCTCCGAATCGTACCATGCTCTTATATTCACACTGTACAGACAGCACCGGACTGATAATTTCCTGGTCTTCCATCTGTTTATAGCTGAAGCCCATCTGATCCATCAAGTCCATTCGTGCCTCTTCCATCCAACGGATATAATTGGAATGATGTACAATCCCCATCTGGTCTGTCTCATAATATTTTACATTGTGCTCATACGGTTTTACCTTAATTGGTGTTACTCCATGATAAATATCAACTCTTGTATCCTTCATATCTGTCACCTTCCTTACGAAACGATTATACTCAAAAAACGAACGACGTTCAAGCGTCGGAGGGATTCTTTTGGAATTATTACGCCTTTTCTACTCTCCAATTACATGAATCTGACACATTTTCATAGTGGTAAGTGCTGCCTCATGGGATTCCGGTGTCACTCCGGCACCTCTAAGCCTTCTACAATCTCCCAGCCCTTTGATATGCGATTCTTGCTGTTCCATTTTTTACATATATTATACCGCATTTTATAAAACCATTCTTTTCAATCAGCCTTTGCATAGTTTTATTATCCGCATGAGTATCTACCCTGATATTTAAAGAAATCTTTTTACAATAGTTTAAAGCACACGGAAACAAGCCATGTACCTGACCATCTCCGGCAAGCCTGTGAATCGTCAGATATGGTTCTTCATTCAGCCAGTTACCGCCCTCAATATGCTTATAAGTAGGTTCTGCTCCATCAAACACCGAAAATACCCCATGGATTCCATCCTCATCATATATTACCTTACATGCATTTTTATCAATATCAGATTTTATCAGGTCCGCATCCGGGTAAAAATGTCCCCACTGAGTCGGATTTCCGGACTTTATCATATAATCCTGTGCATATCTGTAAATTTTCATAATTTGCTCTAAATCTGCCATTTCAGCATTTTTCACATTCAGCATGCCTTTTATTTACCTCCACATTTTTCTTATGTTACCCAATTCTTCTGTCGTCAAGCAGCTACTCTTCCTCTGTATCATACTTCACTTTCCAGAAAAAGAAAAGGTACTGCAAAAAATACAGTACCAAGTTTTTTTGCCACTTCTTCCCCGATAAATTGACCGCCGCTTCCAAACTCTCTGCTGATTGTAATGATTCTTTTTGCCATAGCTGACTCCTCCTTAACTTAAACTTTCCACTTTATTCTTCCGGATTCTCTTTAAAAATACATATCCCACAAGGCATGCAACAATCTCTGTTATCGGGAATGCCCACCAGATTAAGGAAACGCCCATCTGTCCGTTTCTGACCAAACTGGAGAAAACACCTGCCAGCGGTAATATGATGACAAGCTGCCTGAGCAGTGAAATCACAAGCGATTCCATGCCACCGTCCAATGCCTGATAAATTCCCTGATATGCCACATTGATTCCGGCAAAAATAAAGCTGATAGAAATAATTCTCATGGCTCCGATAAAATATTCTCTTGACTGTCCTGCATTAAATAATGTTGCAAAAGCCCCCGGGAAAATTTCTGTAATTGCCACACCAATAATCATAAGCACAATCGTATAAATTAAGCCATATTTGATTCCATCCTGAATCCTCTTTTTACTATGCATTCCGTATGCAAATGCAATAATCGGCGTGATTGCATCTCTAAGTCCAAAGGCAAGAAACAGTACAAACTGCTGTACTTTATAAAACAATCCATATGCGGTCTGCGCCGAAGGACTGAATTTTAAAATCAGATTCATCACATAAACCATAATAGACATAAGCGCCTGTCCAATAATTGCTGGAAGTCCGATTGCATAGATTTCCCTGATAATTCTGCCCTCTGGTTTCATAAACTTTACACCATGCTCAAATTCCTTATTTAATTTTACATGGGAAATAAATAACAATGCTGCTGATACCACCTGTCCGATTACGGTTGCATAGGCTGCGCCTTCTACTCCCATTTCAGGAACCGGTCCGATGCCATAAATCATAATTGGGTCAAGAATAATATTTACCACTGCTCCCACAACCTGACCAATTGTTGAATAAATGGAACGCCCGGTTGCCTGTAACAGTTTCTCAAATAGCGAGAAGGAAATAATTCCAAATGAAATCACACAGCATATTCTTAAGTAGCTTGTCCCCATTGCAATGACTTCCGCATCAACGGTCTGGGATGAGATGTATGCTTTTACTCCAAACATTCCAAACAGCAGACATACTGCATAAATAATCACTCCAAGAAATAAACTGTTTCCCGCAACTTTCGCAGCTTTTTTACTTTTTCCCTCTCCCAGTGTTCTCGCAAGAAGCGCATTGGTTCCCACACCTGTTCCGATTCCCACTGCTACCATAAGCATCTGAACCGGAAATACCAGTGTAAGTGCATTAAGTGCAGCCTCACTTCCTGATTTCATGTTTCCTACAAAGGCACTGTCTACAATGTTATAAACCGCCTGCAATGCCATCGATAAAATCATCGGTATTCCCATCTGCACCATGAGTTTATTCACCGGCATCTCTTTCATCTTGTTAGGCATTTCCTTCATCTTATTACTTTCTGCCATCTTAACTTAATCCTCCTTTTTCCATCTGCAGAAGCTGCCACTGGCAGCTTCTTACGGATATTTGGCAATATAAAAAGTGCGTACCTATCTTATAAGTTGGACTTACGCTGATAAGCTACACACTTTTTCATTGCATTATAAAATTACAAAAACGAGCAGCAAAACTGGATTTACGCAATTTTGCTACTCGTTCAGAAGTCATTATATTTTTCTTTTTGGAAAAAGTCAAATTATTTTTCTCTCGTTTTATACTCATCCCATGTTCCACCATATATGCAATTTTCAACGTAAGCCATCATACGATTGTGTAAAATGGTCATATTATACATATCATCTTCTTCATTAGAATACACAACCGTTGCCATTTCTCTGCCTCCTAACTTTATATCCATATTTCTATATCGGAATATATTATCTCCTTCCATACTAAAACTCCAAACTATCCTCATTGAGCAGAAAATATTTCATGCCCATGATCACAAAGCCTTCCTCATTTCTCCAAGGCTTTTTTGTTCCATTTACTATAACAATCTTCTTAAATGAATCCGGAATATTTCGGAGTGAATTAAGTTCCTGTGTTTGCTTTTCCTCAGAAGTCATATCATAAGCCACCTGAATGTAATATCTCTGACTGCCCTGGTTTACTACAAAATCAACCTCTAGCTGCTTATGAACTCTCTTTCCGTCACTATTCTTTGCAAATACATCCACAATACCAACATCTACATTGTAGCCACGCACAAGCAACTCATTATAAACAATGTTTTCCATAATATGAGTCGGCTCCTGCTGTCTGAAGTTTAGTCTGGCATTTCTAAGTCCTATATCCGAAAAATAGTATTTCAGATTGGCTCCTACATATTTTCTCCCCTTAATATCATACCGGTCCGCTTTAGAAATCAAAAATGCCTCTGCCAAATAATCAATATGATTGGATATAGTTTTATTGCTGTAATTGATACCTCTCTCACATTTGAAAGTATTTGATATTTTTGTTGGATTGGTAGGTGCTCCTATGGCAGAAGCAAGAATGTCCACCAAAGTTCCAATCTCATCAACATTTTGAATTTTGTTTCGCTCTACCACATCCTTGATATAAACATTGGTAAAAATATTTTTAAGATACTCAGCCTTCTGGCGTTCTACAGAAAATTGTGCCACTTGTGGTAAACCACCGTATATCATATATTCTTCCCAAGCATCATCATAATCTCCATCATAAGCCGCATAGAACTCTGCAAAAGACAACGGATAAATTCTTATCTCATCTCCTCTGCCTCTAAATTCAGTTACAATGTCACTAGATAAAAATTTAGAATTACTGCCGGTTACATACACATCAATGTTACTGATACGAAGCAAACTGTTCAGCACTTCCTCAAATCGTGGCATAAACTGTACTTCGTCCAAGAGCAGATAATACTTCCGGTCATCTTCCACCCGCTCTTTAATATGCTGATAACACTTCTTTGGATCTCTCAGTTCCTCATTTTCAATGCCATCTAAAGCAATCTCAATGATGTGGTCATTATCTATGCCACTCTCCAGTAAATACTTCTTAAACAACACAAATAACAGGAATGATTTGCCGCATCTCCTGATTCCTGTGATAATCTTAATCATTCCGTTATCTTTTCTTATCTTTAACTGTTCAAGGTATGAATCTCTCTTAATCTCCATAGTGTCACTCCTTATTTTTGTGCATTGCACGAATTTTGGTAATGTTATTTTACCACTAAATTATTTTCACTTCAATAGCCATTACTATTTTTTGTGCATTTGCACTTTTTTATGTAATGATTATAGATAATATGCAAAAAGGATACCTACACCATGTCCTGTAACACGATATAAGTATCCCTTTGCTTGATAACTACAACACATATAAATAGACTCTCAGAAATTAATCAATTTTTTCACAAAATCTATAATTTGACGGGTATTCCAAACACCACAAATCTTCTCCGTATGGAATATCCAAAGTATGGTTTTCGCTTTTGGTATAATATTGTGTTGCTTCCCGATTCCCCATTCTAACAGTAAAGAAGCCATTTTCTATGCCTGCATGTTTCATAAATTCATCAATATCATCATTAGAATAAGTCAATCCTACATATACAGGATCATCGTTCATCATATACCGCCAAAAATGAGCATATCTCTGAGCAACTGCATCATGCTCTGCTCCCCGCATATGTTCCGAGTAGGGAACCCCACAACACTCTTGTCATTTGTAAATAATGCATGCTCTTTTCCGTCTGAAGAAACATATTTGAAGTAATGATTCTGTCCGAAATCAATTATATTGTTACAAGCTTTTATTTCTAATAACTTATTTGTATCTATTTTAGGAATCTGGTCTGCTGTAAATCGAACACCTGCAACTTCATATGTTTCTCCATGTTTTCGTACCTTAGAGCTGTCATTATTGATAACCAGCAACAACAAATCAGAAATATAACTATTTTTTTCTGATGTAAACGATGAATATATCTCTGAATAAGCTACAGAATTATTACCTCTCACATATAAATCAATCATCCCATTTTGCATAGTTTGTTACCGTCTTATTGGTAACCTTAAGTTCTTTGCTGACTTCGATAGACGTGAACTCTCTTTTGTAGTTCTTCATGAGCAGCAAGAGCAATTCTTTTTCTCTACTTTTTAGATACGAAAGGCTTCCTTCCAATTTTTCGCCGCTTGAGCTCTCCGACAATTCACAAACCTTATTTGAATACAGCAGTACCATGCGAAGGAAATATTACACTATTTTTTCACTATTTTACATTATTCTTTTCACTATCTTCTTCCTGCTCCTGCCCTTCCAGAAACGCCTTTATCTTCTCACCATCTTCTGCCCGGATTTCTCCGTGGGAATTTCCATCAAAGGTGATATATTCGTAGGTTTTTCCTGCCTGCTCTAATGCTTCTGTTAATTTATCTGCCTGTGCAACGGATACTTTTTCATCTCCGGTGGCATGAATGATAAGCAGCGGTGTATTAATTTCATCCGCCCAATAGGTTGCAGAACGTTTCTCATATTCCTCCGGCATCTCTTCCGGGGAACCGCCTACCAAAGAATCGAATATGGTCTGCATATCACTTCTTTCCTCATATAACATAAAGCAATCGGAAAGGCCAGATACGACAACTGCCTTATGCACCCGCTCATCCCTTCTTAACACTTCATAAGTCATCATTCCGCCTCTGGAAATACCCATCATATTTATGGCATCCTTATCAATATAGGAAAATTGTTCACACAAGTCTAAAAGCCGGATAACATCATCCACATCCGCTCCGCCAAACTGGTCTTCTCCTTCACTGCTTCCACATCCCCTGTAGTTTGATGCAATGCAAATGGTATGAAGCTGATAGGCATAAAAGCAGGTTTCTATATTTTCCAATGCTCCGTAATCCTGATTTCCACCATGATTATAAATAAGACAGGAAGTCTTTTGTCCATCCAGTAAATCTTTTGGTGCACTGAAATATCCTTCAATTTTCAGTCCATCGCTATCATAATAAAACCGATAAGATACATATTCTGATAAATCGATTCCTGCCTGGCTCTCATAATCTTCCAGATCTATTTTTTCATATTCTGTAATTCCAGCCTGACGAAAGTTCTCTTCTACCAGCTCGTCTGCGTCCAAAGACTCTTTATCCGCAGGTGCAGTTTCTGTTTCCGATTCTGAGTCTGATTCCATCTGCGTCTCTGTTTCCGTTTTATTTTCTGTCTCAGTCTTCGTTTTATTTTTTCTCTGATTTCCTGCCACTACAACTACAATCACTGCCAGAATAATAATTCCAAGCAGTACCCCAATTTCAATAACCTTTTCCTTTTTCATAATTTTTGCTAAACCTCCCGCCTTGCCGCTTCGATTTTTATCTTCCCTAACTCCTTTATCCGCTATTCTATAATCTCATACTGCATCAGTTCGTATTTTAACTTGCTTCCTTCCATAATTTCTGCCGGAAGAAGTGCTCTTGCCACAAGTTTTAAATCATCTGAAGCAATGTCTGTCCTCTTTAAATTTGCATAGTCTCCATCGATGGATACGACTTCGTAATACCATGTTTCCATATTCTATAGCTCCCTTCTTGTTAAAATATTTGTAAAGGAGTGGGAAATGTGATGCCGGTTTTCTTCCGGCATTCGTGCGATGTAATATCTGGCTTATTCTCCGAACCCGGATGCTCCATAAGAACTGCAAGAGGCACTAAGAATTTCGATTTCATTTTTATTTTCTTCTGGCAACCGGTGCAAATTCACATCCATGTTCATATGCACCTCGCTGGCACTTCCATGTGCCAGCGTTGCCGGACTCCATCCGAAATTTTAAGTGCCTCTAACAGTCCTTATCAGGCATCCTCACTTCGGAGAACAATCCAGATATTGCCACACTACCGTTAGAAAAATTACTCCCAATATTTCCCACTCGCCTTTCAAATCATTTTATCAAGAATTATAGCAGATTTTCGTAAAGAATGCCACTTCTACTGATACACCCATAAATCCCGGATCTGGCTCATAAGGTCGTCTATCTTCCATGCCTTATTACTGTTCTTTTTACTATTGGAATCATTCACTGTTATTTTTCCATCGGAATCTACTCCTGTTAATACAATAAAATGTCCGGATGTGGTAAAATCTCCCGGTCCCATGATACAGATAATCGGATGCCCCTGGGATAATTCCTGCCGAATACTGTCTTCATTTAAGCTCAGTTCCTGCGCGGATAAGCCAAGCTTTGTGGCAAGTTCCGTCATCATACTCCAGGAAGATCCGCTTCCATTGACATAGAAGCCATCCTCCTGTGCCATCTGAGCAACGGCATAAGGATTCATGGAAGTATCTCCGGTCAGTCCCACATAGACCATGGACAATGCCGTCGGACCACATCCTGTAATTGCAAGGAAATTATCTCCATAGGTTCTATAGCCCCAACGCTCGTCCCACTGAAGAAAAAGCGGTATTTTACCATCTGTTACATCCGATGAAATATCAATCGGCTGCTCGTTGTTTCCATTTTTCTTATAATCAAGCACAAACTGTCTTGCTTCTTCATTTTTCTCGTAAAGTTGTACAAGGCTTTCCGGATACCCCTCTGCCGTAAGTGTTGCCTCTGATTTTACATTCCAGTGATTTAAGAAGCCTTGCACAAATGATGTTCTGCCCGCGGCAAAAACTACCAGCAGAATTATTGCTGCCACAAATATTCTTTTGATTCTTCGCATTCTTCTTGCTTTTTTCCGGCGCATGCTCCGCTTTCTCATTTCTTTTGCATGTTGTGTGTTCCGCTGTCCGGCTGCTCCTGATTGTTGTAAATTTCGTTGTCCTGCATGTTCTGACTGCATCATAAAAAACACCCCTTTTTCATTCTTTACATTTAGTAAAGCACACGAAAAAGGAGTGTTCTTAAAGATATTCTATTTCATTTCTTAGATTATTCTTAACAGAAAAATAAATTTCTAAATGATATATTAATATTTACCAGTCGCTATCCCAGTCAGATGAATTAGAATCCCAGCTGTCATTGGAATCCCGGTCATATCCACTGTCTGAACTGCTGTCCGAGCTGTCTGAGCCATAATGCTCTTCATAATATCTGCTGTCTTCAAAATTGGTAATGCTGTTATCCCAGTCATAGCCATTCTGATAAGTCATTTCATAATCAGAACGGTTATTTAAAATATCATCCGGTACCTCATCACTGTCTATCTTATCATAGTCATAACCATCATACTCGAACCAGTTATTGTGGCTGTGTACATAGACCGTATTTTGGTACTGGTAATAACTTGCCTTCTTGTAATTATGTATCGGAATCAGAACGATTAAAAAGCACATCAGGAAACAAACGGCACAGGTTAAGAATTTCTTTCCGGCAAATCCCTGATATATCTTTTCAAATACCGTGCTTTTTTCCCTTAACCCACAAACAATAAGGTCTAATATCACTGCCACCGGTGCTGCGGCAATCAGTGCAATAAAAAGTGCTGTTCCAATTCCCCGGTATAATGTATCTAACACAAAGAGTACAAAGGAACCAAAGAAGAAAAGAAAGAATGCTCCAATCCCGGCAAAGGTTCTTCCTATTACCTTTCCTGTTGACACTGGCTTTCTGTTATTTCCATAACTGCTTCTTACATTTCCAGCCCGATTATGTTCCTTCTGGTTTAAGATTTCCTCTTTTAACTTAAGATACAGTTCATTTACCGCATAGGCTTCATCCGTTCCCTGATAGCGGATTGCCCGCTCGCCGTTTGCCTTGTTCTTATAAACAATAACATTCTGTCCTTCCCGGTAAATACCAAAGGCTTTGGGCTGTGTGTAATTGATTCCGATAAAGAATCTCGTCACTTCATACGGCGGCAGATTCCGTGCCTGATACCACTGCTGCAATTCTTCAATAGTCTTTGGTGTATGGTCTGCAGTACGCTTTACTGCCTGATTGGTGGCTCCACAGTAAGGACATTTCTCATCTGTTTCCTTAATGATGGAGCCACAGTATTCGCATTTAATCTCCATAGCTATATAAACCCTTTCTCCATAAAACTCCTGTTACTTTTTATACTATTCTATTCTTCCACCCGATGCAAGCCCATTTAGAATCCGCATAATTACAGCAAAAATTTTATCTCTGCCAAAAATTCCCGCAGCATATTATTTGGAAGATAAACCGGTGTAGACTTTGCTGCTATTCCACAGACATTGTCCAGTCCGTATTTTCGTGCAATCTGCTTTGCCCGGAACAGATGAAAATCATTGGTGATAATTCCAACGGATGCCCAATCTTTTATCAGTGCCCTGCTATACTCCATATTCTGCTCTGTATTTAAGGACTTATCCTCTAAGAGAATCCGGGACGCATCAATCCCCTGTTCTTTTAAATACTGTGCCATTCCTTCGGCTTCGGAATATGGTTCATTTGCACCCTGTCCGCCGGATACAATACAGATTGTCTTTGGATTATCCTCTAAATATTCCACTGCCTCATCCAGCCGGTATTTTAACGCAGCACTTGGTCCGCTTTCCCTCACCTGTGCCCCCAGCACAATAATATAGTCAAGTCCCGCTTCGCCTTTTTCATGCATCTGACTTATGATACAACCTTCTACGATGAAAAATGCTGTAAATCCCACTGCAATGACAGCAATACAGATTCCCTTAACCAGCCGGGGAACTTTCTTCCAGAAAGATTTCCAGATAGAATACCCAAACAGGAAGAAAAGTACCGCCAGCCCAATCCACACAAGAAAAAATGATGTTCCGGAACCCGTTGCCAGTACCATCCCCGAATAAACAACACAAAGTAGCGCCAGTACCGTAAATATCAGAAATGTTATTTTTTTCTTCATGCCCTCTCTCCTCGTTTTCTCACAACAACCGGTATCCAGATAATGCAAAGGAATAAGAACAATGCTCCACCGGAAAGCAATGCTCCCAGTTTCAGATTCGGTGTTGTATATTTTAATATAATATCATGGCTGCCTTCTTTTAATGGAATGCTGATAAACGCATCGCAGAAATGCTCATAATCCACTTCTTCCCCATCCACAAAGACATGCCAGCCTTCATCATCCGGCACGGACAGCAAAAGAGTTCCGGCTTTTTTTACGTTGATTCTGCCTTCGATTCTGCTGTCACTGTAGGATTTTAACTCCATGGTCTGCTGGGATAATGTATGATATGCTGCCTGAAATGCTGCATCATTTAACCGGTAGCCCTGCACCAGTATCTGATCCGTATCGGCAGAAGTCAGCGTAATATCTTCCCCAGCCTCACAATAGCCCAAATCCAGTAAATAGACATGGTCACATTTAGAAAATGTCCGCGTGCGGTTTCCAGTGGTTGCGGTAATGGTTTTGGCATCCTTCATCGTATAATAACCATAATAATAACCGGTTTCCGTTACCTGAATCACGGTTTTGCCATCATGTAATTCTGCATCCACCGGCTCTAAAAGATTCTCCGTTGCACCAAGGGCATAGGCGAGTTCATTCTGTGCCATTATCGGTGTTCCAAGGGTAAAATCCCACTTTTCCGTCAAATCACTATCTACCATAAAACCAAGTGGCAGTGTATAAGTATTTTCATATAAGTATATGCCATTCTGTTCTGATATCAGACTTCGATACGGACTTTCCTCTTCTGCACTGTCCGTCAGGATATATTTTACCGAAAGCAGCGAGGAAGTAAGCATCGTTGCACCATTATAGCAGTAATAATTCTTACCGCCTTCCATTCCCATCTCCCGGTAGAAATCTGCCACATCTTTATTTATAAGAGAAGAAAAAATAGATGCGGATGCATAATTTGAAAGTGCCGACTCATTCTTCGTCATCCGGTTAAACTTATCCATACGGAAGAAACCGTCATCCTCTGCTCCTGCTGTCTCCGCCAGTGTTTTATAATCCTCTAAATGCTGGGTATACAGCGTCCGGCTGGTAGTAGAAATACTGGTCGTGTCAAGATTTACGCCTGCCTCGGCACATACCAGAATCACCGCAAATATCGATACGATAGTCCGCATCGTCTTATCCTTCCGCCGATAGAATAACAGCAGAAGTGCATAACCTAAAATCAAAAGTCCTGTTAAAAGCATCTGCTCCGGTGTCACCTGCTCTAAATCTGTAAACCGGAAACATAAAACCAATACCAGCTCCGCTAACAGGAATGCAAATAGGATTTTAAAAATGCTATTGCCTCTTTCTTCCCGCACTGCTTCATAACCTAAGGTCAGCAGTAAAAATGCAAATAAAAAGGTCTGTCTTGCCGGAAGTCCATCCGGAAAATGAAAGCCATGCCAGATAAAATCCAGTTTATTATTTGCAAAGCTCACAAAGAAAAATGCCACCAGTAAGAGTCTTTGAATCTTTGTGCCAATTCGGATCCTGCGATTTAAAAGATAAAGGAATAATAATAATAAAATTGCCGCTCCGCAGTAAAGATTTGGCATATGGCCTACCGTAGAAGACGGCTCGACACCAATGCAGAACCTTGCTGCTTCATCCAGCAGACCAAAATACCACTCCATTTTTTCCGGAAAAGAGATTCCACCGGAACCACTTCCGCTTAATGCCACAATCTCCGGCAGAATCAGTATTGCTCCCATACCGCCTGCCAGGATGGAGCCGGTCGCAAATTTAAGAATCGCTTTTCCTATTCCGCTTTTCTGCTCTAATATCAGAATCACAAAATAAAGCACCAGATAGATGCAGACCATAATGGAAATATAGTAGTTTGAAAGAATCGAAACCGCCAGTGTTACCACATAAAGCGTCATCTTCTTTCCTTCTACCAATCTTTCCAGACCCAGCAAAATAAGCGGCAATAACACCACCGTATCCAGCCACATAATATCCCAGTTATAAGCACACATAAACCCGGATAACGCATAGAATACCGCAAATAAAGCAATGCGATATCCATTATCTTTATAATGCCGGTTTAAGTAAAATGCAAAAGTAAGTCCGCTAAGTCCAATCTTAATCAGAATCAATACCGTCATAAATTCGATTACCAGATTAGACGGACATAATAATAACAGCCAGTTAAAAGGACTGGAAAGATAATATGCCATCAGGGATACAAAATCTGTACCAAGCCCCAGATTCCATGTATATAATAACCCGCTTCCGCTCTTTAACTTATTCATGAATTCCGTAAAAAACGGTGCATACTGGTGATACATATCAATATGCAGAAAACACTGATTGCCAAAAGGATAAATCTCATGGCCGATACAGACTCCCAGTGCAAGAAAAAACGGAATGCAAAAAGCCAGTATTAACGGCATCTTCTTATTGTTTTTGATTCGAAGTAATCTTTCCTTCATTTCTATTTTTCTCCATCCCAGTCAAATAAAAGATAATACTGCAGCGTCTGATAATTAAGCCACGCATCACTGCCTTCTGCTTCCGTATGCTGCGTGGAAATCAATGGCATCTCCTTCTTTTGTTCCAGTAAATAATTCTGATAATCCGACAACGGAATTCCTGCTGCTTCCATCATCTGTGCCCCCAGATAGTTGGCACTGCTCTCCTGATTTACCGCCTCATCAATATCATAATTTGCCCAGATAACATAAGGCACCTTATAACGAAGCTGATTTTCTTCTTCTGTTAAATCAGAGGATGATTTGCCTTCTAAATTCCATATTGGCTCCACCACCGCATCTGTCGGCTGGTGGTCACCAAAGAATACGATAACCGTAGGTTCGTCCTGTGTCTCAAAATAATCAATCAGCTTTTCCAATGCAGCATCCGATAATTTTACCAGTGTCAGATATTCCGATAATTGGGCAGATACCGTTCCATCTACTGTAACATTTCCCTGAAGATTCTGATAGCCGTCGGTATATGGGCTGTGATTCTGCATGGTTACATTAAAGATAAATGCCGGCGTTCCTGCATCCTTCTTCTCATATGTCTCAATAATCTTATCCACACAGGATGAATCATCAATATAGCCCCGCTCATAGGTGGAACCATAGAAATCCGTGGAAGAATAAAAGCTGTCAAATCCCAGCAGCGGATATATCTTATCCCGGTTCCAGCCGGACGCATAATACGGATGCATGGCATATGTCTCATAGCCCAAGCTCTTTAGATAGGATGCCATGCTTGGTGTATCCTTCGTAATATACTGCTGATACGGAATACTACCAGCCGGAAGAAATGCCATGGTATCTCCCGTTAAAAATTCAAATTCCGTATTTGCTGTATTTCCACCCTTCACCGATACATTCAAATATCCGGTCTGGGTATTTTCTGCCCTCTGTTGCAGGCTGTGAATAAACGGCATATAGTCTTCATTTACCGGAAGTTCCTCATCGGACAGAACCCCCAAATCGGAAAAGGCTTCATCCATAATGACGATAACATTCGGAAGCTGGTCTGTTGTTTCTTTCTGATTTGCGAATTCCTTTCCAACATTATTTCTCTGGTCGGATGCCGTCCAATCAAGACCATCCTCATTTTCTAATAATTCCTTTGCCTTTTCAACAGAATATCCTTCCGGCTTCTCCACCTTAAGATACTGCATATCCATAAGAAACGTCACTGCAAAGCCATTTCGTTCATACATGACTGTAGGCGTAAAAAGAAACGGATACAGCTGTAATTCACTTACCATTGCATCATCCTGTACCATCCAGCCAATTCCTGCCATACAGGCAATAGAAATCACAGCACTACCTGCACGGAGCAATATCTTTTTCCGTGAAATATGAATCTTTGCATAACGCTCCGTAAATGCCAGAAAGAGCATCAGAAGAATCAATGCAATCTGACGGGGCGGCAAAGTATAATCATAGCCTCCGGCAACACTGGCTGCCGTTCCAAGGGACAGTAAATCCCACGGAACCACCGGAGAACCACGGAAGGAAATGACATAATAATTCGCAATGCTCAGTGCAATTCCAAGAATTGTCTCCGTGCGAAGTGCAATCACTGCACTTCCGGTAATCGCCAGCAGCAGCCACACAAAAGCCTCAAATAAAAGGAGATTTAGAATTTGTGCTCTCCACCTGGTTCTTACAAAAGGATTATATGTCATAAATGCAGTAATATAAAAAAGCAGAACCGGATATCCGAATAATATCGCATATTTCAACCACTTTGGTGCTTCTGCATGATAAATCCTTTTTATGAAATTTTTCTCTTTTCTGCTTTCTTCCTGCATAGCCTGTTTCCTCAACTTTCCATTCTCATTGCCATAACCTGCTGGTACTGCCACTGACAGTTCTTTCCTAATACCCGGCAACAGAAAAAGGAGTTTCAAAACAACTGTTTTGAAACTCCCACATATTTCGCATGAAATTATACTCTGGATAAATACTCACCAGTTCTTGTATCGATTTTAATGACATCATCCTGCTCTACGAATAATGGAACCATTACAGTTGCACCAGTCTCAACAGTTGCAGGTTTTGTTGCACCTGTTGCTGTATCACCTTTGAATCCAGGTTCTGTCTCTGTAATCTGAAGTTCAACAAACAATGGTGGTTCAACAGCAAATACGTTGCCATTGTGAGAACAGATTTTACACATTTCGTTCTCTTTTACAAATTTTAAGGTATCACCGATGGTTGTCTTATCTAAAGCAATCTGCTCATAGTTTTCAACATCCATGAAGTAATACAGATCTCCGTCAGAATATAAATACTGCATATCTTTACGGTCGATACGTGCCTGTGGGCATTTCTCTGTTGGACGGAAAGTTTTCTCAACTACACCGCCACTCTTGATATTCTTTAATTTGGTTCTGACAAATGCAGCACCCTTTCCAGGTTTAACGTGCTGGAATTCAATAATCTGATAAATATTTCCTTCTAATTCGATTGTAATTCCGTTTCTGAAATCTCCTGCTGAAATCATCGATATTCCTCCTAATTTTCGTTGCTAAGCACCATAAGACACTGCCATCGGCAGGTTCTTACGGGTATTGGAAAAAATTCTCATTCCAAACTTGTCACTCACTCGTTCTATTCTATAATAAAACAAGCCATTTTTCAACCTTTTTTTATGACTTTACCCTATCTTGATTCAATTTCGTGAATCATGGCAATACGTTTTTCATGTCTGCCACCCTGAAATTCTGCATTCAGGTATGCTTTTACAATATCTTTTGCCTTCTCGATTCCAACAATTCTTGCTCCAAATGCGATGATATTGGCATTGTTATGTTCTTTTACCAGATGCGCAGTTGTTACATCAGAACATACTGCTGCACGGACACCTTTTACCTTATTAGCGGCTAAAGAGATTCCAACCCCGGTACCACAGATTAATACGCCACAGTCTACTTCCCCGGCTGCAACTGCGCGTCCTACTTTTTCACCATACTCCGGATAGTCACAGCTCTCGGTAGAATCTGTTCCGTAATTTACAACTTCATGTCCCATTTCCTCTAAATACTTTTTAATTGCGAATTTCATTTCGACTGCACTGTGGTCATTTCCAATTCCGATTTTCATGATTTTTCTTCCTTCTTTCTCTTCCTTGTATAAAAAAATAACACAATTTTCTCCAGGTATCTCTTTAAAACAATCTGTATTTCTTCTTTCGGATGTATCGGTTTTACCAGAATTGTACGGATTCCCGCACGGTTTGCCCCATACACATCAGTAAATATCTGGTCTCCCACAAATAACGTATTCTCCGTGGTGGTTCCCATCTCTTCCATTGCCTTAAGATAATTTTTCGTTGACGGTTTTCCTGCCTTGTAAATATAAGAAACATTTACCGCATCATTGAACATCTTCACCCGTGGTTCCTTGTTATTCGATAACAGCATACAATGATAACCCAGCTCTTTTAAATGAGCAAACAGCTTTTTTGCCCGCTCATCCGCCGGTGCTCCGTGTGGAACAAGAGTATTATCAATATCAAAAATAATGCCCCGGTATCCCTCTTCATAAAGTTTATCAAAGTCAATGACATAGGTAGAATCCAGATATTCATCGGGATAAAATCTTTGCAGCATATCCTGTCTCCTTTATTTAATCAGTGCAGAAATCTGTTTAAATACCGGTCCGCCTGCCTTACGTGTCAATTCAAATAAAATAGCTTCCTTAGATGTAATCAGAATGCCTTCCTGTTCTGCTCTCTTTAAACCAAGTTCCTTATCCAGTTCTTTTCTTGAAGATACACAGTCTGCTACGATAACCGGCTGATACCCTGCTGCCTTTAAATCAATGGCTGTCTGAAGTACACAGATATGTGCTTCAATTCCACAAATCAGGACATTTTTACGCTCTTTATCCATTGCTTCATATACCGCTTCTGTTTCATATGCAGAAAATGTGGTCTTGTCATATGCCACATCACTTCCAATTGCTTCACAAATCTCCGGAATATTATTTCCTAATCCCTTGGCATACTGTGTGGTCAATACCATCGGTATTTCCAATAAATTAAGTCCCTTTAATAATGCAGCAGAATTTGCCACAAGTTCCTCTCTTCCTGACATTGCCGGCAAAATCTTCTCCTGATAGTCAATTACGATACATGATGTATTTTCAGCTAAAATTCTCATTTCTAATCTCCATTTCTGTTTTTTTCATTCTACAGTATAGCAGAAGTTTTCATTCTTGCAAATAAAAAAGAACTTCTAAAATATGGTTTTCTAATATGGTCTGAAACAACAACAGTTACATAAAAGATTCAATAACAGCATACTCATGCACCAGCCGCTGCTGCCGGAATATGGCCGTTCATATTCGCCGCCTCTGCTCTGATACCATGTTCCACCAAACTCTAACTGCTGCTGCAGCTGACGATATTCCATATTACTCGGTTCCATATTGACAGCCTGACTGGCATGCTCCTTTGCCGTTACATTATTACCGCTTCCGGCATTGGCAATTGCACTGTAATAATACCAGCGTGCCGTTCTGTCAGAAATGCCATCTAACACATGCAATGCTTCTTTAAAACAACGATTCCGGATGTAATTTGCAGCCGCCTGCATCTCTACCGATTCACCGGAAGCACTACTGCCATAACCGCTGTTTCCATATGCACCATTGGTTCTGCCATAGCCAAAACCACCATAACCGTAGGCGCCACCGCCGCCGTAACCGCTTCCATAACTGTAACCCTGCTGTTTCTGTTTCATAATCTGGTCATAAGCCATCTGTACTTCTTTAAATTTTTCTTCTGCCTGTGCACGGTCAGGATTATTTACATTGGCATCCGGATGATATTTGCGGCTCAGATTCCGGTATGCCCGTTTGATTTCTTCATCTGTTGCTCCCGGAGCTATGCCCAGCACCTTGTATGGGTCCATACTACTTACTCCTTCTTAATTCTTAACTTCACTTTGTTGCACTTTTCCTGTCTGCCTTCTGTTTTTCGGCTTTCTGTTTTTCAAGAAGCTTCTGCTGCTTCCGCTCACGTTTCAGTCTGTTGTACTCATATTTCGTCCAGACTCCGGAATATAATACATTCCGCAGAATGTCTGCATGCATAAGAATTGGCAGACGTTCAAAGGACTTGGCACACTCTGACATCATACTGGTCAGCAACAGCTTCACAAAGGTATCCAGATTCTGCATATCCTCTTTCCGCTGTACCCGGAAAACATTGTATGCATTTTTACGCTTATCTGTTTCAAAATCCTCATAGGCATCCATCAAATAAACAAACTTCCCTAAATAGAATCCAAAATATCTGAGTTCTTCTGCCCATATATCTTCCCGCCATGCAAAAATTTCGCCCAGCATGGTTCCTGTCAGTCCTGATATTTTATCAATATTGGATTCCTGTGCATCCTCTGCCTTACCCAGTTCTTCGATATAGGTTTCTACTGCCTTTACCTGTCTTGGGTATTTTGCCATGATGCGATTATAATCTTTTCCCAGCATTCTGGCAAATGCTTTTTTCGAATAAGAACGATTGTCTCTCCAGTCATCTTCAAAATTCTGGTAGGAAAGAATAATATTCATATCAGCAGCATATTCTGTTGCTTCATTGATTCTGGCTGTCCGTTTTTTCGTCGGATGCAGTGCACATACAAAATCTGTGCTTTTATCCTCCAGCTCATAAAGTCCGGTCAGAAGCACTACCAGAAATGTCATGTCATAGTTTAAAAGCATCTGGCCTTTACGGCCGGAAACCTCCTTTAGTTTCTGACAAAGTCCGCAGTAATAACCCTGGTAAATCTTTTTATTTTCATCTGATAATTCATTACGATTGATATTTACATATCCAAACATACTGCTTCCTCCAAATAGCTACAGCTCAACTTTTCTTTATGAATTCCATTCTGCATTTTGGACAGGTAATGCAGATTTTACCTTTTCCCTTTGGGACACGAACCTTCTGTTTACATCCCGGACAACGATAAAACCGGTAAATCTTACGCTGCTGCCACTGTTTCTTCCATGCATCCTTTTTTACCACCGCACGGTATTTTGCATTCAAATACTTCTGATTCTGTGCATACATTTTGGAAATATTCTTCGAAAACATACGATAATAAGTATACACCAGAAGAACAATTCCAGCTATATAAAATATACCAAGGTGACTAAAAATTGAAACCACCAGTAATATCAGTGCAATTCCAAGATATAATCTTGATAACTGATCTACTCCATATCTTCCTGACATAAATCTTGCTAACTTCTCTTTCAAATATAAGACCTCTCTTCTTTTTATATCTACACACCTGCCACCGGCAGTTCCTTACGGATGCTTACGCAAAAATATGGTGATATGTATGTTCACATATCACCATACCCTGATATTCATCTTAAGTCCCCTGCTTTTCTGTGTCAACAGAGTTATTGTCTTTTAAGAAACATTTTAGAATTCCATTAGATTTGATAGAAAAGAAACCAAGCAGGACTGTAAGCCGGGTTATGTTGAAAATGGTCATCTATCTAGGACGGCTGTTGCCAACCGCCTCAAGCAACCTACCTTAAGCTGGCGGGCCACGTCAATGCTTAAATCTGGTCTTGCTTCGAATGGGGTTTACAGAGCCATCTCTGTTACCAGAGATGCGGTAGTCTCTTACACTGCCTTTCCACCCTTACCAGTTACCTGGCGGTACATTTCTGTTGCACTTTCCTTGGAGTCGCCTCCACCGGACGTTATCCGGCATCCTGCCCTGCGAAGCCCGGACTTTCCTCGTCTGTATGTCTTTCGACAATGCAGCCGCGACCATTCACCCTACTTGGTTCTTCATGGTTTTATTATATGGTAACGTTACCAGTTTTTCAACCCTATTTTCGATTTTATGGATTGCTTTTCCGGTCTTATACGATTTCGTTTCCATTTTTCCAATAAATATTTTTTCTTTTGTTCTAATCCAAATCAAACAACGTTGTTCCTAATATTTTCATAGATGCACTGCTCTGCGGTATGCTCTTGGCATTTTCATTCAGGCCATAGCTGTCTCCATAATAGTCAAAGGTACTGACTGCATGAACTGCAATCCGCATATTGCCATTGGTAATTGCCTCCTGCACTTTTGTATCCGTCAGGTTATGAACGGTGGCTTTATACACTTCCCCGCTCTTTAAACCACTCAGTCTTCCGGCAGAATCTGTCGTAACCGTATCTCCGTTTACTGCTTCCGTTGTGATATACACCTGATTTTCTGCTGCCTGTACCGGAATTGCAATACTGCTGCCATTCTTATCTACCATGGAATAATCCACACTGATTTCCTTATCCGATGTGACGAGATTCGAATCTGTTACGGTATAATAAAAACTTACTTCATTTTCCAGTGCCTTATTTCCGATGGCATTATCAGTATGTACATAAACAGCTTCCTTTTCTGCCGAAGTACGGCTTCCATTCTCTAAAAGCTTTACTACCGGATCTTTGATTCTTGTCTTGTACGCTGCAACAATGGTATTAAAGAATAACTGCTTCTCATTCACGTTACTTATTGTACTATGTCCCACACCGGAATAGGTAATGTTTCCAATGTTGTAAATATAATAATTGTTCCGCACATCATTCGGGGAACTGGTATAAATCGCCGAACCATCACCGGATGCGCCCAGACAATACCACACTACAATATCACTGTTTTCATCTCCATCCGTATCCTCATCCATATTCAGCTGATAATACTGGTAATGGGTATTAGCTATCGTAATCTGACTGCCAATCTCATATGGATAATGGGTAATCTGCCCATCATTTACCTGGGTTGCATACATACTTGCATTGTTTTTCAGGTTTCCAAGAGAAACATCATTTCTTTGTGTTGGTAACGGAAGTGTACGCCACATCATGTACTTGTTATAAGCATACTTTGCTTCCGTTGTACACTGCCACAGATTATTATAATAATAATGGAAATTGATTGCTCCATAAGTATAGCCCTGTGTCTGTCCATAGGACTGCTTCTGATTCGTTCCCGGTACATACGCAATATCCTTATCACTTCCTAATACTGCAGAAGTCAGTGCCCCGCTGCCATTTGGATTCTCCCTTGTGGTTACGCCACCATGTGCCGTATCAATGGTTCCGGTTGTTATCTCATTGCCGGAGGCATCTGTAGTAGTACTGATATCTAAAAGCTGTCCTTCCTTTAATAGCAGGGAACGAAGCTGTGCCGCCTGCGGGTCTTTGGAAGTCCTCTCATTATAAGTAATTCCATAACGGTCCATTCCAAGAACACCACGGAATTTCTGGTTTACCGTATAGCCCCAGTGACGTTCTACCTGGTTAAAATCTCCTGCATTACCCTGGTTGCTAAGCCAGCCCGGGTTCCAGCCATTATCGCCATCCGGATTATCCTGACAGTACATCTGCTCAGTTGCCACATTGACAAAGGAAGAGGTATCATGGGTAAACAATACACTTCGTCCGCTGACAATATAATCATCTACCGCTGCCAGTGTGTCAGCATTGGTTATATCCGAATAACTGTCCTGGAAACCAAAGATTAACATCTGATAATCCTTCAGCTGTTCAAAGGATGTATATTTGCCGTCGAAATCACGCATTGGAATGGCTGTAATTTCAAACCGGACCCCTTCCGTATTTTCAAAATTGCTGATAAAATTCCGCATGTCACCATCTGTAGAAAGATTAAAATAACCGCCCCATTCATTATTATTTCCCATAATCTGAAGCACCTTAACAACCTGTACACTGTCATCACCAGCTGGTCTTGATACAATCGTATAACCTGTCTTTGCTGTACGGATATAGGCATTGGTGGTCTGGGTCAGTTCCAATTTCCAGGTCAGCATACCACGATAGTCACCTGGAATGTCTTTCTCAAGATAGTACTCCTGTCCGCTGCTCAACTGATATTCTCCTGCTGCATCCCGGTTGACTTCATTGCCGGAAGCATCAAAAATGATGCAGTCCTTCTGCCGTTCGGAATAGGTATCATTTTCGATAAATTTACCATCGGCATTCATATCAAAATAAAGTCCTGCATGATATACCGTAGCCGCACTGGCATCTACGGAACTGTCAATCCGGAAGCGGTAACGCAGCGTATAGACTCCGGAATCCTTCTTATCGGTACGGATTTCTACTATTTTATTGCCATAATTGTTATCCGTAGTACGTGCTGTTCCTGTACTTAATACCGTATCACTCTCTTCTACTCCGGTAGACGGATTGAGCATGGCAAGTTTAACCTTTGGCATATTAATATAGTACCGGAAGCTGCTCTCATCATTTGGCTTGCCTTCGGTATCTAGATAAAAGACATTATCCTGTGCCAGATTTTCCTTTGCGAACTGATATAAAACAGAAGAATTATCTACCACCTTTGCATTGATTTCACCCTCTGTGGTCACAAAATTCTGTGCAAAAAGAACTGGATATTTCGCTCCGAGGAATTCTTCCAGATTACGTTTTTTGCTCTCTGTTATATCATTTCCGCTGGCACGGTATACTCCTACATTTCCTACTGTAACGGTAATTTCCTGACGGTCATTTCTGTTCTTTGGATTATCATACTGGAAACCGCTGATGGTCTTTGTTGCGGTAACGAGCTTACCTAATCCGCTGTCCCACTCATCCCGGTCACCGTATGGGTCTCTTGAGCTGTCCGGATTGCCTCCATAGAGATAATTCGATGTATTATTATCTACATAATCGGTATCTAAAAGTCCGCCAAGAATAGCCTTTCTTAAGAATGCATCCCCGGTATGTGCATAGACCAGTCCGTTCATCAATGAATCATTATAAACCGTATTTCCTTCAGCATCACGGTTCATATAATCCCCCTGAAGCTTTGCATCAGAATTTCCATTCTCTCCGGCATAACCAAGCCCAAAGTAAACCAGGTCGTATTTCATATTCATGTCTTCGATTTTACCAATAAACTCCGCTGAAGTCATCCGGGTAATGCTGATATTTTCAATGGCAACACCTGTCCAGTCTGCCAGCTTCTTTTTGGTAAGAATTCTGTCATCAGCTGTATTTTCATCAAGATACAGTGCGCCCATTGCCGGTTCGATATCCAGCACCCGCAGCTCCTCTTTATCACTAAAGGTTCTCTCATACGGATAATTTAAAATATACTGTAAGACCATGTTCTTTGAAAGCGTGGTATCAATCGCATCCGCTGATGTACGGAGGGTATTCTCCTGTTCAATCAATGCCCGCACCGGTGCAAATCCCTCCGCCTCCTGCAGCTCCTGTGGAAAAGCTTCCAGCAGACCGGTAAATACATGCTGACGTACCCCGTCTGCATCTGTCATTTTCATGCAGTAAACATTATTTTCCGCATAATTAGTATCATTGCCGGTGTAATTGCTGTTTAAAGAAGCGGTATCACATAATTCTGCCGCATCCACAGACTGCGGGTCATCCTTTAACTCCTTCTGGATGCTCCACACCACAAGCTTTGCAATATCAGAAGTATTATAATCAGTAAGTGCACTTTCTAAGACAGTGGAATCAATAAGAACCGGTGCTTTTCCTAAAATTTTCTTATATATTTTATCCACCTGTGCAAGAAGCTCCGGAGAAGAAAGCTGATATTTCATTCCGGTATCATAACCCTGTCCGCCGATATAAATAAAATCCATACCGGATACATCTACGGAAGCAAGTCCAGACTCTGTCACTGCCGTTACTTCCACCTTTAAATCATCCTTGGACAATGCTCCTAATACATAGTCCCGGAACAGGTTATTATTATAAAGTCCACCGGTATACCAGACAGAGCCCATCTCCACCTGACAGGACTGATTTGCACTGTCCTCTTCCGCTGTTCCCGGCACAAATGCAAATGCTCCATCCCCTGATGCAGTATATGAATATGGTTTTGCAGCATCTAATTGTGCCAGATAATGTCCATGTTCGGAATCTGCTCCAACATAGTAAAAGTCTGAAATATAGTAATAATTACCACCTGTCATAGGATTTTCTACTGCTTCATAATAACCATCTGTTCCATTATCCCGGTACTCATATGGCTGGTTATATGGTGTTTCATCCTTAAGTGGTGTTCTCCGTTCAAATTCTACTGCATAATCCCCAGTTGCATTATAAGAGAAGGAAACTACATTGGGATTATAGTTTCCGTCATAATCCTGCCGGTAAGCATAATGTCCCTCAGCAGTAATTGTCTCATACTGTTCTTCCGGAAATACCAGCTTCTTGTAGTCCTTCTGCTGCTCCTCTGTCGGGAAAAAAGTCTCCTCATAAGCTTCTGCATAAAGTGGTGTCTTAGATGTATCACCGGAAGCTATCTTCCCGTCCTCCAAACGCTGCTTTAAGCTGTTGATATAATCCATTCTCTCCTGCTGCGTATTTTCGATACCATTCTCTGCAAAGTAAGCCAGCATTCCATCTGCTGCTAGGGCTACCGGCTCACTGCCCGCTGCAAGATAGCCCATTTCACTTTCTGCTCCATCCGGCATAATCTCTAAAATCCGATAGGTCTTATCTTCTGTTGCCATCTTCTGTGCAACGATGCTTTCCACCCCCGGCAGTACTCCGTTTGCTGAAGTCTCTACCGGCCGGAATGCAGCAACCGCAACTGTTATACCGGCTACTGCTGCTACCGTTGCCTGAATGATTCTCTTTCTGGAATTTTTCAAAGAATTCTTCCGTTTCATATATCCTGTCCTCTTTTACTTCTCAACAAGCTCGTTTGCCTTCAATGTATTAACCAGATCCATTACACTGCTTTTTTCCATAAAGGAGAAATCTGCATTCCCCCAGCTTCTCATATCAAGTTTCTTTGCTATGATTACGCCTCGGCTATAACCGGACTGGCAATCAAATTTAACTGTTCCTTCTGGCGCATAAATGAGTCCGTCAAAAGTTGTTGCGCTGCAGTTAAACGATATCGTATGCTCTCCTTTTACATAGATTACGGTATCTCCAATAGAACGAATCGTCATGGCATCAAAAGTAATATCACGGTCTACTATGATAATTCCTTCCATATCGATAATTTTATTACTCTGATAACGAGAAGGTCCCTCCTGTGTAAATTCATTCACACCAGACAGCGTACGCACATCCTCACCAGTCCACTGTTCTGATGATGTAAGTTTATAAGGCTCACCGGTATTTGCAATCAATCCATTGATTCCGGAAGTAAGATTGGTAAATTCCCGTATTGATTCTGCCATCAACACAGGTCCACGGAAATTCACACGGGCCCAGAAACTATTGTCACGCTCCGGAAGGTAGGTTGTTTCTACAACATACGGAAAATCCAGTGCTTCTGCCACATGAATTGTTACCGTATCATAACCTGTCTGATATTGGTTTTCAACTTTAACCGTGACATAAATTTCTCCATCCAAAGCTGCCTCATCTATCTTAACAGTCAGTCTCTCATCATCTGACCCGGATGTCTCATAGGTATATGCATTTTTATCAATATTGCCGCCTTCTGTAAATTCATATCTACGTTTTGTTCCAAGATCTGTCCGTTTCAATACGGTAGAAAGATTTAAGGTATCTCCGGCATGTACCCAATAGTCCAGTCCGTTCGGTTTATCAAAATTCACAATTCCGGAACCACCTGATACATAAGATGCATCCACTACTTCTATCACAACAATATCTTCATAAGGCTGTCCGTCCACTATCCCACTGACTTTCACTGTATATTCACCCAGTGGTGTTGACGAACTGGTTACAAAACGTCTGGCATTCATTAAATCTAATGATGGATATCCGCCGGCAACTGTCACTGCATCGGTTGGGTTAGCAGAAAGTAAATCCTGCGGACTGCATTCCCAGGTAATAGAACCGTTTAAGGTTCCGTTGACTCTGGCGTATACATACATGGACATTCCTCTTTGCAGCCAGTATTTCCGAATCTGGCCTAAAGACAGCTTCTTGCCATGTACTACTGTTACTTCCGCCGTTCCTGACTTGGTGGTATCCTGTACCGATGTCGCTGTTACCGTTAAGGTCTTTGCCTTCTCATCCATGCTGATCCACAGCAATCCATCCTCTGAAATAGTGGTCAGGGAAGACGTATTTCCGGAAAGGCTCCAGGTTACCTCCTGGGATGGTGAATTATTACCATAGACAATTGCCTGAAATGCCTTTCTTCCGCCGGGCCGCATCATAACTGTCTGTGGCAGAACCTTAACGCTGAGTACAGATGAAATGACCGGTGCTGCATCCGGTGTATAAGGCTCCCCATTTACTACAATCTGGTTGCGCAGATACACTGTAGTATCCGCTCCATAACTTTTCTCTCCACTGGCAAGTGCAACAGACACTGTTACCTGACGCAGTGAAGTTACTTTCGTCAGATCAATGGAAAAATCCGTTACATGTGTTGCCAGATCCTGTTCTTCTATATTTTCAGTTACCGTTCCTGCCGCATCAATCGTCTCCTGCTTATATGTCAGCTTCTCTGTGGATTTTGTCCACAAAACGGTCTCTTTCGTATATCCGGTATCGGTGGTCTTATAAATCTCCAGCCATTTTCTGGTCAGTCCTGCTGCTCCACCCGGATAAAGACTGTCCTTTAAGATTTCCGTGCCGCTTCCACTCTCTGATACATCTGCATAATAACGAAGCGCACCGTCTGTATCGATAATATAATTATCCATCTGGGATAGGAGAATCTGTGCATCCTCCTGTAAGTCTGCTTCATCAGTTACTTTTCCATATGTTCTTGTGGAGAAAATCAAAAATGTGCCGATTAACCCGCCGACAATTGCCACAATCGCAATTCCTACCAGCAGTTCAACCAGCGTAAATCCTTTATTATCATATATCCCGCATTTTCTGATTTCACAATACTTCTTTGAAGATTTCCTGTGGCCCACTTTGTTTTCCTCCTCCCTGCTTTTGCTTACTGTATCTCATGTCTGCCGGTGGCAGCACTTATTTTTATCTGCATATCACGGTCTGACAACTTCAAATGTATACCAGTATAATAGCTTTCCACGCTGTTTACCTTTACGGTCTTAACTGCTCCGGTACTTCTGTCATAGAGAAATTCTGCCGCACTGCTTAAATTACTCTCACTGCCCTGATTGGATAATGTAACATCAGATACTGCTGTCCCGTCTTTTCCTTTATAACTTAGCGTAATCGTCAGCGGTTCTTTTCCAAGTGAATACTTTTCCAGCACCTTGTCCTCAGTTACACGGTAAATATTTCCGTCCCGGCAGGATTCCTTTATCATTGCTGCATAATATTCTCCATTTAATTCATAGACAATAAGACCTGCAGTATCACTCTTACTCATAGACTGAACCATAGCTTTATCCAGTGCCGAATCCAGTCTTTCCGCAGCATGACGCAGTTTCCATCCATTCTGTGAGCCGGTAAGGAGAAACGCTCCCACAGAAATAATTGCAAGAATCGCCACGGTAACAATCAGCTCTACCATCGAAAATCCACTATTCTTTTTTCCGCTTATACGATTCCCTTTCTGCATCTTATCTTTACTCCTTTGACCAGTTCTGATAGGTTACAAGCTTCGTTACATCCACGGCATCCTCTCCGGTATATGCCTTTCCAATACTGCCTACATAGTACTGGCTGTTCTTCAATACCTGTGACAGAATATAGGTATCTGACCCCTTCTTATATTCGGCATTCTGAATGACTCTGGCAGCATCCTGCATATCAGATGACACTGTTGAGCTGCTGCTTCCCGGCATGCCAAAGGTCACCTGGCCACCACTTAAAATTGTGCCGGAGTAATCTGCTGTAACCTTCACATCTCCGGTTGCAATGATAAGCGGTACATTCTTTCCACCCAGAAATGAAGCATCCACCTCCAATGCTGATGCACCTTCATTATCTGTTACGTATGCCACCTGCCGGATTCCATCCCCATCGGTAAATTCAAATTCTACTGCTCCGGATGTGCCGGTAATTTTTTTCAGTCCGTCTACATCCACCAGATTTTCAAACACAGTGGCTGCTTTCTGCTCCGTTGTAAGCCTCTCATAATCCTTTGTCAGTGAAATATTATAAGAAGCATACATATCCTGCCAGCCGCTCTGCAGTCCGGCATAATAACCATCCTCGTAAATATCGTCTAATCCATTACTTATGGTTGTCGGCTCAATGGTTCGGATTCCTTTTGTATCCCAGACAAGAATGCTTCCGTTGGTAATCTTCTCCACAGTGCTGCTCTCCCGGATAGATAATTCTGCGTCATCCACATAAAGAGACAGGTACTGCTGCCTTGTGGCTGCATGGTCTGCATCATTGTAGTATGCAAGGTCAAATGCCGCTGCTTCCTTTGCATTCTCGAATTTTAAGAAATAATAAACCAGACCATCTTTATATAATGGTGTGATATCAAAAGCATGATAATTTTTTAACACTTCATAATTAATATATTTTTCCGGAGTTGCTGCAAAATCACTCTTTGCCATAAAATCTTCCGCTACCGTTGTGGGATTGGTAGTCTTTATAAGAAAACAGTCTGCCGGTGCAAGATATGCTGTCTGGCTGCTCTTTACCGCCAGAGATTCTCCCATCATGGCATTGCCGCTTCCGATATAGGCATTTCCTGCTAACATCAGTGTCTTTAATCCATTCATGCGGATACTTGCCTTGCCACTGTCTGCAATTCCATTGATAATCATGGCACTGCTGTATGCCGCCTTATTGGCATTGACTTCTTCTGTAACTACAGATGCCGCTGCCTTGGCAGTCTCCGGATTACCGTAGCCATAATACTCTCCACGCAAGGTAACATCACCGCTTCCGGTAATCGTCAAATCATCCGATACATATGTACTGCCGGATAAGGACAGAGCCGCATTGCTGTAAACATTGAGATTATCTGCCCATATCGTAGCTTTGGTATCCGTTGTAAAAGAACCTTTATTTTCTACCGTAAGTCCGCCTCTGGTAATCAGCGTCTTGCGCAGTCCAAGCATTACACTTCCACTGTTATCAATGTGGAATCCATTCCGGTCACTGCTGCTCCCGGTATAATAATCGCCTGCGTATACATTGCCATTCATGGTAAGTGTACGGTTTCCATTGTTTACCCAGACACCTTCGTCTGCTACCACACAGTAATTCAGCAAATCCGGTACTGATGTTGACTGGATAAAGTTTACCTGTGGATAGCTTAATACAAGATCTGTATCTACAACCGACTCATAAGCATCTGCATCCTTATAAGAAAGCTCCAGATTCATAATCACAAGACCGGACTGTGTTACCACAAGATCTGCATCTTTGCCATCCTGTGTTGTAAGTCTGGCTCCGGTACCGGTTGCTGCTTCATAACGGTGGGACGCACCGATATAATTCTCAAGATAGCCGATATCATAATGGGTATCATCCATGGTCTGCCCGATTTTCTTCTTTAACTCCTTCCGGTACAATTCCCGGAAGGTGCTCTGACGCACAGCATCCTGATAACTGCTGGCAGAATATTGTGACATAACAGAAAGATATGCCGTGGTTGCTGCATCTGCTACATCCTGTTGCAGACCGGTACGTATCTCATCCATTGCTGCTTCTGCATCATAGAAATTATCCGCAGACTTCTTATATACTGACTTCATCTGTATATTCATCAGAGAAAGAGACAGTACTATAACCACCAGTATGCTTACCAGTGCCACTGTTCCAATGACCATGACCAGTGACATTCCTCGATTGTCCCGTGATTTCTTCCATCTGTTCATTGTTTTCCCGCCTTACTTCATTGCCGTTCCTGTTAAGGTAATTGATTTTTCCGAATCTACCGGTTTAACGGTTACTTCTACTGTATAAAGTCTGGCTGCATCTGCCTTTGCAGCCTCGCCCATCTTCTGAAAACCAAAGGCGCTTTTAGCTGTAGCTGCTGTAATACTGCTTCCATTTCGTTCTATACTGCCGATGTCTGTCTTATCATCTACAGAAAGATTTGTATGAATCTGTGTTGCTGCCACTGTTGATGGAGCACTTTCTATAATACTGACTGCAAGTGGTGTATCCTGCGAGCCCTGACGGATAAGATATACATCAACCGGAATATCCTGTCTGTTTTCGATTACCACCTTCTCCTGCGTTCTGTACATATCACCGGCTGTTCGAAGTGCCGGAATATAGCACACATAAAGACTTCTGAGATCTGCTCCGGTCAGCACCGAATCAAATATGGTCAGGGTCTGGGGTGTTCCGATTGTATTTCCGGAAGCATCACTGTATGTTACCGTCTGGGTAACGGTATATCTGCCGTGATTTTCCTTTACTGCAAAGCGGTATTCCGTTCTGCATGCATTCAGCAGTTCTTCCGCCTTCATGCCCAGCGAATCCGCATTTTCATCTATTATGTCAAATCTTGCATTCTTGTCCTCTACATAAACAGCATCCCGGCTGTCATCCATAACAGAAATCTCCGGGATACCCTGTGCATTATATGCTTTTTCATCCGTACCATCCAGATAGGTCTCCTGCGATGGTGTCATTACTGCCTTAACATCATATTCCCTGCCATCAAAGCTGTAATTGCTATACTCAGCCTCATAAACAGGAAGATCCACACCATCTATCGTAACCGTGTCTCCCGATTTCACACCATAGCCTTCAACACCTGCTGCTTTTATTTCTTCCATAATATTTTCAGCCAGCGTAGTCGCATTTAAATTCTGTCTTGCCCTGGCATTGGTCTGGGCAGATGTTACAAATGCTTTCAGCAAAGGAACTGCACACAGTACGAGAATCGCTACTGCAATCAGAATTTCCACTAATGAAAATCCCCGGTTATTTAAATTACGATTTAATTTATGTTTTAACTTTCTGCCATTATAACCGCTCATACTGTCTCTGCTCCTTTCTGCTTTTCACATATTCTTCTATACTGTCCGGCTTTTCTTACCGCCCGGTATCTGTTCCTGTGGTATCTGTTGTCCCTGTGGTACCTGCTGTTCCTGTGGTACCTGCTGTTCCTGTAGTACCTGTTTTTCCTGTGGTACCTGCTGTTCCTGTAGTACCTGTTTTTCCTGTGGTATCTTCTGTACCTGCGGCATCCGATGGAGCTGACGGAGTAATCGTTCCCGTTCCAAAAATATTATCTGTTCCTAAGGATACCCCATCAATGGTTAATGGTTCATATGGTTTCTCACTTCCGTAAAGATAATACATATTTACCGTCATGTTTCCTTTCAGTTTCCCGGTTTCTTCATCCGGACCGAAGCTTGCTGTATCCACAGACATCTTGAAATTATTCTTCTTTAATCCACGCAGGCAGTTCTTAAGCTGTGTATAATCACAGTCACAGTCAAGATTTACCACGGTACGATATAACAATTTACCATCATCTGCCGGATTGCTTCCATCTTCATTCATTTCATAAACCATTTCGTCCGTCTGAAGACCTACGCCGGTAACATGAAAGCCATACTCTTTTTCAAGGCTTCTGGCAAACATAATCTTATCCTCCGAACGGATCTCTGATGGAATTGCATCCATTACCTCCTGCATTTCCTGTGTCATGGAATCTGTATATGCCTTATAAGTCTCTTCGTTCTGCTTCATTGTCTGCATAACCTTTACTTCTCCACGCACCTCATCTACCTGGCTCTTTAAATTTTCATTTGCCTTCTGGACATTCAGATATCCAAACTGGTAGATTAAGAAAAATAATACTATGCCGCCTAATACAAATATCAGTTTTAATTCCCTGTCGTTTACTTTCTTATTTTCCTTATTCATTGTCTGCCTCCCCACTTTCGGTACTGCCTTCCATATCCGGATAAATATACTGGTCACCATTCATATAGGTCTCGACATCTTCTTCCGGCGTGGTCTCGGTATCAATGGAATCATCTGCTGTACCATTTACATAGGTACACATCACTGAAAATGTTACCGTAATTTTACCGTTCTCATCTGTAGATTCTGTAATTCCGTTGGTCGTTACACTGCGGAAAGCATCGAAGGTTGCAAGATTCTGCAAAATCTTTGCTGCTTCTTCCTTTGTAGATACTTCAATGTCCATGGAAATTCCCTCTCCATTACTGGTAAGGCTTGTCACCTTTACACCGGATGGGAATTTTTCTTCCATTTCTTCAATGGCATCTGCCAGTGCATCACTGACTGTCTCTGTCTTGCCATTCATTTTTGTCACATCATCATACTGGCTCTTGGTATCCACATATGCATTATAAATATCCTGTATATATTTCAGTTCATCCTTCTGCTTATTCAGGGTATTCAGTTCATGGGATAATGCAATCCTCTGTACTCCGGATAATGCCAGCAATATCACAGCACATGCCACACAAAGCAGACCAATCAGCTTTGCTGCAAGCAATTCGCGTTTTTTCTTCTCTTCTATAATCTTTGCAGTCTGTGCCGAACCAAACACGAAGTCTAATGGCTGTATTGCTGCTCCATAGCAGGCTTCATACATGGCATCCAGTCTGCCTCCGGATGTACGGAAACCGTTTAAAACATCTTTTTCCTGCAAATGTACCGGAAGATTCAATTCCATGGACATCAGTCTGTCCAGTCCCTTGATATAAGCTCCGTTACCAATCAGGAAACACTCTTTTACTTCTGCCCCATTATTTCTGGACTGATAATAATCTAATACCCGCCGGATATTGCCAATCATCGGACGCAGTGCTTCTACCGCTTCTGCCCGCATGGCATTCATGGCATCTTCCGGTGCCGCCTGGTTTGCATCCAGACAGTCTGTCTGCTGTAATATATCCATTGCTGCCGGATACTGTTCCTTCGGGAAAAGACCGGAATCCACTACAACCTTCTCTACTTCTTCAAAGCCATAAAATACTGTTCTTTGTAATACAACCATTCCCTGATTGATAATCGTAATCATGGTTGCATTATTGTCTAATTTTACAGAACAGCAGATATTATTTCCTACCGCTTTATGCATCATCTGGAAAATACTGTTTCCCACATAGTCAAGTGCGGTAAGTTCCAGGGAGCAGAAATCTGCCAACGCTTCATAAGACTGCACCAGATCTCCCGGCACAGCAAATACATATAATTTTCTCTTCTTTACCTTGTCCTGCTGTACCACACCTTCATTCCGGTATACCAGCTGGTACCGGGATAAATCTACCGGGAAGAAATCTGCCGAATTTGTATTTAAGAAATCCTTGATACGGTTTTCTTTTATCATCGGAATCAGCACTTCACGGCTTGCTATCTTACCGGAATTAACTACGAATAAAGTTTTCCGTGTCTTAATCTTATTTGCATCCAGAAGCTTATGTAAGGCTGTGCGGAATTCCTCACTCTTACGCACACCAGCTTCTCCAATTACACCTACCGGAGTCTGAAAGCTAAAGCTTCGATATACTTTCGGATTCTTCACCCGGTAATCCATCTCCAATACATGGGTTACATCAACACCTATTTCTATACTTAATATCTTCATCCTTCACTCACCTTTCGTGATTATAACTGGAAAGCATACCTATGCTTCATACACTTTCCACTTATAATCACTCTTTTCTACATAAAAAGTCCCAGATACCAGTCTATCATCCCATTCCCCCACAGGGCGGCAATAAATATCCCGACCGATAAGTATGGACCCAGCGCCAGCATTCTGCCGGCACCACATACCTTCATCCGGAACAGATGCACCACAGAACCCGCAATACATCCCATCACAAATGCAAGAATAATCAACTTCCATCCGAGAAGCAGCCCGGCCGCCGCCATCAGCTTGATGTCTCCACCACCGATTGCTGCTCCTCTGGTAAGAAGTGATAATAACAGCAAGAACAAGCTCACTGCAAAGAAACCAATCATCAAGGTTCCTCTGTCCCCTTTTCCAAATACGCACCGGATAACCCCCAGTACAAACAGGAACACATTGATTCCAAAAGGAATCTCATAGGTGCGGTAATCTATCACACTAAGTACGATTAACGCAGAAGTCATAAGGCAGTATAAAATACTGTCCCAGCTAAAATCTGTTGCATAAAATACAACTACATAAAGGATTCCATTGAGTGCTTCGACGATAGGGTACTGCTTTGACAGCTTCGAACCACAGTAACGGCATTTTCCCTTTAAGAAAAGATAACTGAACAGCGGCACTAAATCATACCATTTCAACCGATGCCCGCAGCTCATACAGTGGGAACTCTCCCGGACGATATCTTCTTTCTGCGGTATCCGGTAGATACAGACATTTAAGAAGCTTCCGATGACAATTCCATATATGAAAATAAATACTGTGATGAGTGCAAGCATTGGTGTCATGGTATGTAGTGTCCTTTCTTAGCTCAGCGGATTATTTTGTCCACTTATCTTTATCCACTCCTTCAATGGATGGAGAAATCTTGGTATCTTTTGTAGCATCATATGCTTTATCTGCCTCGCTTGCTGGTGCAAGATATACAGCAACCGCACCCTTGCTGTCACAGCTATACATAAATAAATAGTTTGAATCTACTTTACATGTAGGTGCTGCTTTTCCCATTTCTAATGCCTCTGCAACAGCATCTGTTACTTCATGCTTGTTTCCATCATAACTCATACCTGTTGGTGCTGTTCCCTGAGAATCTGCGTACTGAGCTGCTACTGCATTGTAGATATTCTCTGCCTGCTGGATATCTCCGGATACTTTGGAGCTGCTGATGTACTTAACAAACTGAGGAATTAAGATTCCTGCTAAGATTGCCATGATGGCAATAACGATGATTAACTCAACTAATGAAAAGCCTTTGTTGTTCTTTCTGTTTCTAATCTTGTTCATAATGCTATTCTCCTTCTTGTATAAATATAAATATTTTATCTTAAAACTCCGCCCCTATTACGGAATCTTAATTCGTTTTACATGTTGCCGAGCTGGTTGTACATGGAAAGCATCGGCGCATAAATTGCTGCAATCAGAATGACTACGATAATTGCCATAACAACGATAATCATTGGTTCCATTGCCGCCATAACCGTCTGGGTAGTCATCTCAACCTCTTCATCATAATAATCTGCCAGCTTGTCTAACATGCCCTCAATATCACCGGTTTCCTCACCGATAGAAAGCATGTGGATTACCATAGGCGGGAACAGTCCGCCCTTCCGCAACGGTTCTGATAACGGAACACCCTTTGCCACTTCCTCTCTTGCTGACTGCAATTGCAGCTGGAAGTGACGGTTCTTCATCAGCTTGGTGACTGCATCAATTCCATGAATCAATGGAATTCCTGCATACATTAAAGTACTTAATGTACGGGCAAACTGTGAAGAATATGTCTTTATGTTTAACTTGCCAAACAATGGAAGCTTCATGGCTATTTTACCAAAGAACAGCTTTCCGCTCTCTGTCTTGCGCCATTCCCGGATACCAAGTACAATCAGCAGGATTCCTCCCACGAAAAGATACCAGAATTTTGTAATCACATGGCTCATGCTCATCATTGCCCGGGTGATGCCCGGCAGCTGCATACCTGCCTGTTCAAAGGTTGCTGCATATCCCGGTATTACCTTTACTACCATCAGAATGACGATTAATACTGCCACAATCAGCAGTACCACCGGATAAGCCAGTGATTTTTTCATTAAGCCGGACAGTTTTGCCGTCTTATCAAACTGCACTGCCATACGGCTGAAGGAAAGCTCGATATTACCGGAGGTCTCTCCTGCCGCCACCATATTCACTAGCATTTCCGGGAAAATCTCTCCCTGATGTCCCATGGCTTCGGATAGTGTCTGTCCTTTCTCCACTTCGGTACGCACTTCATGAAGTGCAGCGGAAAGCCTCTTATTTTCCGTCTGTTCCTCTAACATTCCAAGGGCATCAATTACCGTAACCCCGGCTTCTATCATACTGACAAACTGCCGGCAGAACACGCTTAAATCCCTTGGTTTTACTTTCCGCCCAAAGCTTAATTTAACGTCCTTTTCTAACAATCCGACTTCCTTTATGGATATTAAAGTAAGTCCGTTTTTCTTAAGCCGGGCTGCTGCCTTGTCCTGATTTTCTGCATCAATGGTTGCCTTCTTCTCTTTTCCCATGGCATCCACTGCTATATATGAATAACTGGGCACCTTCTCATCCCCCTTACAGTATATTTATCGGTTAAATTTCAAATTTGTTAACCATTTTTCTCATTCTACGGTATCCACGGAAGCTGCTGTTAACAGTTTCCTGCAGATGCTCCGCAGTTTAGAATAGCGTTACCTTCTGCTGCATAACTGCCGGCTCCTGTGCAAAACTTACGGCATCTTCTGCTGATATCTTATTCTGCATATAAAGGTCATAAATGGCATCATCCATTGCCTGCATGCCAAGCTTCTTGCTGGTCTGTATCATAGACTGTATCTGGAAGCTCTTTCCTTCACGTATCAGGTTACGGATTGCCGGAGTGGCAAGCATGACCTCGTAAGCCGCCACACGTCCACCGCCTTCCTTTGGAAGAAGCTGCTGAGCGATAATTCCTTCAATAACACCTGACAGCTGTATCCTGGTCTGCTGCTGCTGATGCGGTGGAAACACGTCAATGACACGGTCAATGGTTGCTGCTGCACTGTTGGTATGCAGGGTTGAAAATACCAGATGTCCGGTCTCTGCCGCCGTAATCGCAATACTGATTGTTTCTAGGTCACGCATCTCCCCCACCAGAATTACATCCGGGTCTTCACGCAATGCGGCGCGAAGTGCTGACGCATAACTCTTACTGTCGTAACCGATTTCCCTCTGCAATACAATTGACTTGCTGTGAGGATGCAAATACTCAATCGGGTCTTCCAGTGTAATAATTGTCTTAGCATATGTTTCGGAAATAATATGTATCAAAGACGCCAGTGTGGTAGATTTACCACTTCCGGTCGGTCCTGTTACCAATACCAGTCCACGCTTGCGGTTGGTCAGGTCAACCACAGATGGTGGAATACCCAGCCGCTTTGCTTCCGGTATCTCAAACGAGAGTATACGGAGTGCTACCGCGTAAGTACCTCTCTGACGGAACACATTAAAACGCACCCTGTGAAAGCCTGCGATAGAATACGCAAAATCCAGTTCTCCATTTTCCTTCAGCTCTGCCTTCTGCTCTTCCGTCAACAGCGGTTCTATCATTTCTTCTATTTCAAATGGTTTTATCTTCTCATATGATGCAGGAACCAGTTCTCCATCAATCCGGAACATCACCGGGCTTCCCGGTGCAAGATGGATATCGGATGCTCCTTTTTCATTTCCTTCCCGCAAAAACATTTCTATTCTGTTCATTGTAAAATCCCCAGTTCTCCTTAATCCTCAGCAGATACTCCCACCAGCTCTGACACAGAAGTAATTCCTTCTAAAACTTTACGTCTGGCTCCCGCTGCAAGAGTTTCCATTCCATTTTCTACTGCCAGATGTTTGATTTCGGCAGTGGAAGCATCTTTTGCTATGGCATTTTTCATTTCTGTGTTGATTTCCATCATCTCATAGACACCGATTCTGCCCTTATATCCTGTATTGGCACACATCGGGCAGCCCTTTGCTTCAAAAATCATCGTCTCATCCAAATCATCCAGATTCAGAAGCTTGCGCTCATATTCAGTCGGCTTATGCGGCTGTTTACAGTTCGGACAAAGTCTCCGCACCAGACGCTGGGCAATCACTCCGATTACGGAATCTGCAAGAAGATATCCCTCTACGCCCATATTTAACATTCGGGTAATGGTTCCTGCTGCACTGTTGGTATGCAGGGTACTTACTACCAGATGTCCGGTAATAGAAGCCTGTACCGCAATCTCTGCAGTTTCTTCGTCTCGGATTTCTCCAATCATGATAATATCCGGATCCTGTCGCAGGATTGAACGCAGTGCAGATGCAAAGGTCATATCCGCTTTGGCATTTACCTGTACCTGATTGACGCCGTCCAGATTCGCCTCTACCGGGTCTTCTACTGTGATAATATTAATATCCTCTGTATTCAGTTCAGAAAGTGCTGTGTAAAGCGTCGTTGATTTACCACTTCCGGTTGGTCCTGTTACCAAAAGGATTCCATTCGGATGCTTTAACATACGGTCAAAGCTTTCCAGCTCCCCCGGGGTAAATCCAAGTTCCCTCTTATCCTTGGTCAGTGCTTTCTTCTGTGCAAGACGAAGTACACACTTCTCTCCATAAACCGTTGGCAGGATTGATACACGGATATCATATTCCACACGGTCTACCACAAGGGTAATTCGTCCATCCTGTGGTTTTCTTTTTTCTGATATATCCATGCCACCAATAATCTTGATACGTGCTGTAATTGCATTCAGAAGCCGGATGTCGTAGCTCGCCTTCTCATATAACACACCATCAATCCTGTAGCGGATTCTTACACGGCTTTCCAATGCTTCTATATGTATATCACTGGCACGCTGTCTTGCTGCCTGCTCAATCATGGCATTTACCAGAAGGACAATCGGGGAATTTGCAATATCTTCATCATTCTCCTTCTCCTGTTCCCTCTGCTCTTCCTGCCGGCGCTCCAGTGCATATGCCTCAGCCACCTTCCTTGCTTCACTGCTTCCATAGAAACGGTCAAGGGTAAGCATAATATCATGGGTTGTAGCAATTACCGGTGCGACCTGCAGATTGGTAATAATAGAAAAATCATCAATTCCACGCATATCCATCGGGTCAGCCATTGCCACACGGACTTCATTCATATTATTCGGTGAAAAGCCAATTGGTACCATGACATATTTTCTCAGAACTGCCACGTCTACCAGCTTTAGCACATTTTCTTCTATCTGTATTCCACTAAGCGAGACTATTTCCAGTCCAAGCTGGCTTGACAGTGCCTTGGCAATATCCGTCTCACTGGTATAACCCAGCTCTACCAGAACCTCACCCAGCCGCTTTGTGGTTCCCTTTTTCTTCTCTAATGCATCTGAGAGCTGCTCATCTGTAATAATCTGTTCCTCAATCAGCATATCTCCCAGACGTTTCTTCTGTCTGCTTTCCATTCTCTGCCACTCTCCAAATCATTCTTCACATATCATGATGTGACAAAAATCATCATTATTTTATTATAGCCATTCTTTACATGCTTTTCAACAAATTTTCTTTTTTTTATTCGCTTTTTTTCGTTATTTTTTATCTATTTTTTGTGTTTCAAGTAAAATTCAGGGATAGACAAATGTCTCTTTTTCACAAAAAGCACTGCCTATCCCTCATATTGCTTCTATTATCAGACATTAAAACAGCTTCCACCGATAAACTCACGGATAATCGAATTATTATTGATATTATCCGCCGGTACCGGAAGGAAATAATCTAAGAACTTCAGCAGCCGCTTCGCTTCAAGATATTCCGGGCAGTCCCGTTCAATTGCAAACAGCAATGGCTCTGCATACTGTTTCAGCACAGCAAGCTCATAAATTAAAGCTGAATTAAACATTACATCAGCACCTTCCTGAAACGGGAAGATATTTTTTTCTTCTCCCCGCCTTACCGAATCCCACATGGCAATGGTCTCCCTTGCTGATGTAGCCCTGGTTCTTGCATCCCTTACAATTCTCCGGATCAGTCTGCCATCTGTCGTCGGCAGGCAGTTATGCTCATCAATATCCAGCTGGGTCAGCGCACTGATATAAATACGGAATTTACTTTCCTGTGGCAGTGAGTAGGAAAGCCTGTCATTCAGTCCATGAATCCCTTCAATAACAAGTACATCTTCCTCTCCAAGCTGCATCATTCTGCCTTTTGCTTCCCGTTTTCCGGTTTTAAAATTAAATACCGGAAGTTCTGTCGGCTCTCCATTTAAAAGACTTGTCATATCATTATTAAAACGTTCAATATCCAATGCCTCCAGGCATTCGAAATCCAGTTTTCCATCTGCATCTTTCGGTGTCTTATCCCGGTCTACATAAAAATCATCCAGCGGAACCGGATGCGGTTTCATGCCATGGGCGGCAAGCTGTATGGACAACCTGTGGGAAAACGTTGTCTTCCCGGAAGAGGACGGACCTGCTATCATAATGAATTTCTTATGATGTCCCTCTTTAATCTGCTCTGCCAGCTGTCCTATTTTCTGTTCCATCAGGGCTTCCTGTATCAGAATTATTTCCTGTATTCTGCCTGCAGAAACTGCATCATTCAAAGCTCCTATGGTTCCTACTCCCATGGTATGTCCCCACTCTGACGCTTCTTCCAGTGTCAGGTACAGTTTATCCGATGGTACAAAAATATCCACCGTCCTGGTATCTTTTCCCGGAAAGAGCAGCATAAAACCTTCTTTATACAATGTCAGGTCAAAATATTTCAGATAACCGGTAGACGGCACCATGTATCCATAGAAATAATCTTTGTAATGATCCAGCTCATAGATATTGACCCTTGAGCTTCTCCGGTAGCGGAACAGTCTTTCTTTATCGGTCATTCCCAGTCTCCGGAAGAGTTCTACTGCATCTGCCGTCGGCAGACTGTGCTTTTCAATCGGAAAATCGGCTTCTACCAGACGCTGCATCTCCTGCTTTAAATCCCTTAACATCTGTTCATCGACAGCTACCCATTCTGCCTGCTCTGATGCTCCGTTCTTTTCCTCATTCCGCTTCAGTTCGCAATAATATCCCTGGGCAATGGAATGCATGATGCGGACCGTAATCTTTTCTTCCCCATAAAGATTATGCACTGCCTTCTGCATCAGCAGCGCCGTACTTCTCCGGTATGCTTTCCTGCCATCCTTGTCTGCCGTTGTAATAAAGGTAAGATTTCCTGATTCTGCCTTTTCACGCAGCTCCCGCAGGCGATTGTTCACCAGCACCAGGACAATATCATCCGGAAACTGTTTCTGATATTCCTTGGCAAGCTGCTTGTATGTGGTTTCCGGCACATACTCCCTTACGTTTCCATGAATATTAATTCTACATTTAACTTCTCCCATAGTAGTCCCCCATTTCTTTGATTACTATTTATACAATATAGGAAAACGGAGATTGTAACTTCTGGCTGTATATGTTCAGTTCCGGTAATCTCTCCTTGAAATATTCTGCCATATAGGTTACAAAAATATGCTCCAATCCATAATGTCCTGCATCTAAGATACTTAAGCCTTTGGCTGCTGCGTCGATTCCCGTATGGTGGTCAATATCTCCTGTTATCAACACCTGGGCACCCTTTGCAATCGCTTCATCCACTTCACTCTTTCCGGAGCCGGGACAAATTGCTGCACGCTGTACCATGCGGCTGGTATCACCAAATACTTTTACCGCTTCTGTCTGAAACCGGCTTTTTACAATCCTGCCGCAATCCCCTAGGCTTATCACCTCTGGCAGCATTCCCACTTTGCCGATACCACAGGATTTTCCCTGCCACTCCCCGGTTACTTCCAATGGTTCTGTCTCCATTAGTTCCAGGTAATCTGCTGCAAGGTCCGCCATGACACAGATATCAAAATTCGTATGCATCGCACAGTAAACCATATCCTGCTGTGCCAGTCCGTAAATTCTTCTGCCGATAAAATCACTAGTAAGAATATTTTTTATTCCACCAAAGATTAACGGATGATGCGTCAGTATCATATCAGCCTTAAGTTCTTTTGCTTCCGCAATTACTTCATCGGTTGCATCCACCGCCAGATAGATACTGTTTATCTCTTTCTCCCATCTGCAGACCTGAAATCCCGGATTATCCCATTCACAGGCCATTGCTACAGGAGCAAGTGTCTCTAATATTTCCCGTATCTGTTCACACTTCATATATTTTCTCCCATGATACGCTCTGCTTCTTCTATCATTGCAAGTTTCTCTTCCAGTTCTTTCTGCCGTTCAAAGCGTCTTGTACTGCCATCTTCTTTCTGCTGCAATTCATCCTGTTGCGTTGCAGATTGTTGCAGCAATTCTGGTTTCTGCAATACAGTTTGCTCCGGCATAAGCTTCTGGATTTCAAGTTTCTTTAAGATTTCCGAGAACTGCTGTCTCTGTTTTATTAAATATTGTTTTAATATTTCATTTTTTGTCTGTAATAAATATCCACCATAACGAAAAGCAACATCCGTCAACGGTGCTGCTTTTCCCGGTACACATCTTAACATCACGTAATATTTGCTTTCTTCTTCCACCATATCTTCTTCTTCAATATGAAAGCCTTCCGCATAAATATAACGGCGTACCTCTTCTATTTCAGACTGTGGCTGTAACACAAGATTATTCATCTTCTTCCAGACTTCCGGATGCTCTGCAAGAATCCGTTTCGTCAACGCTCCACCCATTCCGGCGATTACCACGCCATCGGCTTCAGATGGAGCCAGTGCCGTAAGTCCATCGGACAATCTGGTTTCTATGTAATCTTCTAAATGAACTTCCCGGATATGCTCCTCTGCCCGAAGAAGCGGCCCCCGGTTCACATCCATTGCAATGGCATGCCCAATACATTCTGACTGAATCAGATAAATCGGAACATAACCATGGTCACATCCTACATCTGCAAGGCAGGTGGTATTCTGAACCAATGCTGCAACTGCCTGCATTCTTTTTGAAAGTTTATTCATATATTACTCCAGATAGTCCTTTAATTTGCGGCTTCTGCTTGGATGACGCAGTTTACGGAGTGCCTTTGCTTCAATCTGACGGATACGCTCCCTGGTTACATTGAATTCTTTTCCAACTTCTTCCAGTGTACGGGCACGTCCATCTTCCAGACCAAAACGAAGGGTTAATACCTTCTGTTCCCGCTCGGTCAGTGTTCCAAGCACTTCCTCTAACTGCTCTTTTAACAGGGTAAATGCTGCTGCATCAGCAGGTACCGGTACATTATCATCCTGAATGAAGTCTCCCAAATGGGAATCTTCCTCTTCACCGATTGGAGTCTCTAAAGAAACCGGCTCCTGGGAAATCTTCAAGATTTCACGTACACGGTCTACCGGCATATTCATTTCTGCTGCAATCTCTTCCGGGGTCGGTTCACGTCCCAACTCCTGCAGTAACTGTCTGGAAACGCGGATCAGTTTGTTGATGGTCTCAACCATATGAACCGGGATACGGATGGTTCTTGCCTGATCTGCGATGGCTCTTGTGATTGCCTGACGAATCCACCATGTTGCATAGGTAGAGAACTTATAGCCTTTCCGGTAATCGAATTTCTCAACGGCTTTAATCAGACCTAAGTTACCTTCCTGAATCAGGTCTAAGAATAACATACCACGTCCTACATAACGTTTTGCAATACTTACCACCAGACGAAGGTTGGCTTCTGCCAGACGTTTCTTTGCTTCCTGGTCTCCTAATTCCATTCTCTTTGCCAGCTCGATTTCTTCTTCTGCACTTAAAAGAGGTACTTTACCGATTTCCTTTAAATACATACGGACCGGATCCTCAATGGATACGCCGTCCGGTACCGATAAATCAATCTTTTCTACCTCTACCTCGTCTTCGTCATCTAAGATGATATCATCATCAATATCGTCATCATCCATGATTCGAAGCACATCAATGTTATTGGTCTCAAGGAAGTCTAAGATTTTCTCAAACTCATCTGCATCCAGTTCCATGTCCTTGAAGAACTCGCTGATTTCCTGATACTCAAGGCTGTTCTTTTTCTTCTTTGCCAATGCAAGGAGTTCCTGGAGTTTTTCCTGCAATTTTGCTTTTTTCTCCTCAATGCTCATCTTTTCGTCTTTTGCTGCCGGAGCACTTTTTGCAGCTTTTGTTGTCTTTTTCGTAGTCTTTTCCATCTTTTCATCCATTTTCTTGTTCATCCTCTCATGATTCGTCATATAAACGGGACTAAATAGTATTTTGTCCTCAATCTATAGAAATATGCATTTTCTCCATATTCTGCAAGGTTCTCTTATCTGCCACAAGCTGTTGCAAGCCCTGCATATCCGTAGGTTCTAAGTGTGCCGAACGATAGGAGATGCTGTTATCCTTCACCCGCAGAATCGTCTCTTTTAACGCCTTATCCCGCTCTGCAGCAGAATCCACTTCATGGATTCTCGCATGGAAGAGCTCTGCAACTTCCCGCTGTTCCTCTTCTTCTGCAAATAAACTGATAATCTGTGCCGGATTGACAGTACCCGACTTCTTCTGCTCGTAGAGAAGCTCTGCCACCTTACGGAAAATGTCTTCCGTAAAATCTTCCGGTGTAATGATATCTTTGATTTTATCGTACAGATTATCATATTCTATAAGCCAGGTCAAAAGCAATTTCTGGGACTGCTTCATGCCGTCCTCTTTCTTATGCTTCTTCTCATTCAGCCCACTCTTAAGCGGTGTCCGCTCTTTTACAAGTCCTCCCTGGGTGCCCAGCTGGTTTACCAGATTCCGGAGTGCTTCAAAGCTCATATGATATTTATCCGCCACGGCTTCCATATAATTGTTCCGTTCCAGTTCCGTGGTAAAATCAAGCAGTTTCTTTGCCACTTCTGTCTGGAATGCGGTCTTTCCTTCCGGGTCCTTCATATCATAGTTCTGCTCTAAAATCCTGATTTCAAACATAAAGCTGTTTTCTGCCGCATCAATCCGCTTCTGGTATTCTTCCGCTCCAAGTGCCTTGATGAATTCATCCGGGTCTTTGTACGGCTTCATGTTGATGACTTTGGCTGTCAGCCCTACTTCTTTTAAAATCGGGATTGCACGAAGTGCCGCCTTAATTCCGGCGCCATCGCTGTCGAAGGTAAGATAAACCTCCTTCGTATATCGTTTCAGCAGACTGGCATGTCCACTGGTAAACGCGGTTCCTAAGGATGCCACTGCATTGTCAAAGCCTGCCTGATGCAGTGCAATCACATCCATATAGCCTTCACATAAGAGCATCTGTGGTTTCTTGGTCTGTCTTGCAAAGTTCAATGCATACAGATTCCGGCTCTTATCAAAGACTTTGGTCTCCGGCGAATTTAAGTATTTCGGTTCGCCGTCTCCCATGACTCGTCCACCAAATCCGATTACTTTATTATGCACATCCATAATCGGAAACATGGCACGATTCCAGAATTTATCATGTCCGCCCCGGACTTCGTCAATGGACACAAGACCGGATTCCTTTAAGATTGCATCATCATATCCAAGCTTTCTTAAATAGCGGTACAAATCATCACTGTATTTATCCGAATAGCCAAGCCCAAACTTCTGCATGGTGGCATCCGATAATTCTCTCTTTTTAAAATATTCATACGCCTGTTTTCCGTGTTCGCTCCGCAGCAGCATATAATAATATTTGCCGGCTGCCTTGTTAATCTCTAACAGAATCTGGCGTTTGTCTGCTTCTTTCTTTGCCTGGGCACTCATTTCCTGCTTCGGCAGTTCGATTCCGGCACGCTCTGCCAATGCCTCCATCGCTTCCGGGAACGAAAAGTTCTCATACTGCATCAGAAAGGTAAATACATTTCCGCCTGCTCCGCATCCAAAGCAGTAATACATCTGTTTATTCGGTGATACGGAAAAAGAACCGGTCTTTTCATTATGGAAGGGGCACAGTCCAAAATACGTGCTGCCTTTTTTTGTCAACCGTACATATCCGGAAATCACATCTACAATATCATTTCTGGAACGTACTTCTTCTATTAATTCATCTGAATAATATGCCATTCCTTAATTCACCTGCCAAGCCTTCGGTACAAAATATTCTGAGAATTTGGCAATTGCATACTGGTCGGTCATTCCTGCGATATAATCACATACTACCCGTTCTTCCTCTTCGCCTTCCGCAATCATATCGGTATACTGCGCCGGCATTGTCATCGGATGTTCCATATAATATGTAAACAGTTTGCTGAGTAAGCCTTCTGCCTTTGTCTCTTCGCCTTTGGCTATGGAATTGGTATATACGCTTACAAACATGAACTTCCGTAAATCCTGCATTGCCTGGAAAATTTCATCGGACATAATGATATCCGGCTTATCCATGCTGTTGGTAATAATATCATGAATCAGTGTATCCAGCCGGTCTGCCGAATTCTTTCCCAATACCTTCCGTATCTCAATTGGAATATCTTCTTCCACCATTATCTTTCCACGCACCGCATCATCGATATCATGATGAATATAGGCGATTTTATCGGAGAAACGGACGATTTTGCCTTCCAGTGTATGCGGCATCGTACTGGTCTGATGATTTAAAATGCCATCCCGCACTTCCCAGGTCAAGTTCAGTCCCTGTCCGCCTTTTTCCAATTTCTCTACGATACGTACGCTCTGTTTATTATGTTTAAAGCCACCGGAGCAAAGTTCATTTAGCACCCGCTCTCCGGCATGACCAAATGGCGTATGTCCCAAATCATGCCCTAATGCAATGGCTTCCACCAAATCTTCATTCAGCCGCAGTGCCTTTGCAATGGTTCTGGCATTCTGTGATACCTCTAAGGTATGCGACATACGGGTACGATAATGGTCACCCTTCGGTGTTAAGAACACCTGCGTCTTATTCTTCAGACGGCGGAATGCCTTACAGTGGAGAATACGATCTCTGTCTCTCTGGTATACGGGACGTATATCACAAGGTGCCTCCGGATAATCCCGTCCTTTGGAATTCTCGCTTAATGCTGCATAAGGGCTTAACATCTCATGCTCCATGCGCTCCATCCGTTCCCGAATTGTCATATCCTTATCTTCTCCCTTCCTGTCACATCACCATTTCATGATGTAAATGCACTGCCATCATCTTTACCATTGTGAGGACGTCATTCGACCCCTGCTATTATAATTCTGTGTCCACCTTCAAATTTCCTTTATTTTTTACAAAATTTCATAATATTTTTTTCTAATACTTTCCAATGCGCTTCGAAACCGCTCTTGCCACCTTATAAACCGGATTCTCCATCTTCTTTGCCACCTGTTTTAATTCCTGCCGGATGGCAATGGACTGTGGGCAGTGTTTCTCACATTTTCCGCACTGACGGCATTTTGAAGCGTTGGTCGGATTTGTCTTTAATGTGGTACACATAATATATGCCTTCATGCCGGAATAAAAGCTATCGGTATAGCGTGTATTATATGCTGCAAAACAGGTTGGAATATCTACTCCATGCAGGCATGGCATACAGTAGCCGCAGCCGGTACAAGGTACCTTCATATGCTGGTTAATGGATTTCTTTACCCTTTCAAAGATTTCCAAGTCTTTCTCTGTCAATGCATCTGCTGTGGCATCCGATGCAATCCTTACATTTTCCTCTACCTGTGCAATATCATTCATTCCGGAAAGCACTACTGTCACCTCCGGATGGTTCCATATCCAGCGGAGTCCCCATTCTGCCGGGGAACGATGCGGTTCTGCAGATGCAAATATGGCTTTGGCATCCTTTGGCAGTGCATTCACCAGCCTGCCGCCCCGCAGCGGCTCCATGATAATCACCGGAAGTCCCTTTGCTGCAGCATATTTTAAGCCTTCGGTTCCTGCCTGGGTATGCTCATCCATATAATTATACTGTATCTGGCAGAAATCCCAGTTGTAAGAATCTATGATTTTCTTAAACTGAGTGGCTCCGCCATGGAAAGAAAATCCGATATTTCCAATCTGACCACTTTTCTTTTTCTCTGCAATCCAGTCCTGTATTCCAAGTGCAGTCAGCCGCTCCCATGCTGCAATATCATTCAGCATATGCATCAGATAATATTCCACATGGTCTGTCTGAAGGCGTTCTAACTGTTCCTTAAAATACCGCTCCATATCACCTTCTGCCTTAATATAATAATGTGGCAGCTTGGTGGCAATTTTTACCTTATCACGATAGCCTTTTGCCAGGAACTTTCCCAGGCATGCTTCACTTCCACCGTAAGTATATGCGGTATCAAAATAATTGACCCCGGCTTCCACTGCCGCTGCCATCTCCCGCTCTGCCTTTTCCTGGTCAATTGCGGTTCCTTTCTTAGAATAACGCAGGCAGCCATAGCCTAAGATGGACAGCTGGTCTTTGTTTCCCGGATTTTCTCTATATTGCATGTTTATTCTCCCTTGCACTTGTTGTTATGGCTGCTGCGAAATGGGAAATGATAATAAAGATATCTTATTGCTGCTTTGACGGGATGCGCCTTTTGTTCACCTATAGCGAATACCACTCCGGCTGCAAGGGGCTCTAATAATTTTAGGACAATTCTTTTATATATGGCAAACGGTGCAAAGTCACATCCATGTTCCTCTGCACCTCGCTGGTACGTCCCTGTACCAGCGTTGCCTGGTATTGTCAAAATTCTAAGAGCCCCTAACAGCCTGCGCAAATGTATTCGTCTACAGGCGAACAGAAGACTGCATCCTGACAAGCATTAAGAAAACAGACATCCCTATTTATCATTTCTCCAGTTCGCAGTTACCGATTCTGCATAAGTTGCCGGGTGATGATATTTTCATACCACCACCCGGCACATATACTGTCATTATAAAGCTATCGGGAAAGTTTTGCAAGAATCACTCCCGCTCCTTTATCTTTTTAAATCCATCGGTCATGTCATAGGATGTAATGTTATCATTAATCCAGAGGTAAAATACATTGCCACTATACATTCCACGGACATTCTCGTAATTGACTCCGTTAATGTCCGGAATTTCTGCCTGTTTCTTAAAGGTTCCATTTTCATAGGAATATATCTGGTAGGTCTGCTTTGTTCTGCTGCTGCTATAATCCTCACAAACCAGACCGATTAAATTCTTATCTTTTGAAATGATGACACTCTTATAATCATATAATGCTTCGCTATAATCTACATCCTTTAATACAAGCTTTGCTTCTTCGGTTACTTCTCCCGGATTTTCTATATTAAACATGGAAAGCTTAATGTTTTCTATATTTCCGGTCTTCTCATCAGATTCATAACCGATGCCCAGCAAATGTGTATCATCCCAGAAATGCAGATATTCGGAGAAGCCGGTCACCTTGAGTTCGCCGATAATTTCCGGTTTTTCCGGGTCTGATAAATCCACGGTAAACAGCGGGTCGGTATTCCGGTAGGTTACAAAGTAACCAGTGTTTCCCATAAAGCGGGCGGCATAGATTTCTTCTCCCGGTGCAATGCCCGTCAACTGTCCGGTTAATTTCATGTTCTCATCCAGAATATAAAGTGCATTCACCTCATCCTCTGTGCTATAATCGGTGGTCAATACCCGAAGATATCCATCACTGGCATTGATTGCAAAGGTATCTCTGACATAACCACTTACTGCCGCTGCCGCCACGCCACTGATTCTGCCCTCATCCAGTGCAAATTTCGCAATATTGGTAATCATTGCTCCATCGTAATCTTCCTCATATAAATACAGGGCATCTTTGCTGATATAAGTCTGGGCATATCCGGAGATTACAAGCTTACTGTCCAGCACTTTATCCGGCTTATTTACATCCAGTGAAGAAACCAGTATACCACTTTCTCCTGATGACTCCGGCAGATAAATTTCACTGGCGGCAACCTTTTCTCCATTTACCTTTGGAATCACAGCTTCCGCCAGACTGCTGACACCATTTCCTTCCTTCAAGTCTTCTACACCATGCTTCTTTTCCACATAACTCGTCACATCAGATGTCATATTATACTGCGTAAAAAGATAGACTACATCTCCGATTTTCCTGGAAGTATTATAATAACCATCCTGAATTAATCTTCCTTCAAATTCCGGATTCTTACGGTCTACGATACTGTATACCTGAATCTGTGTGATACTTTTTCCGTTCATTTCATACCAGAATGCGCTATCCTCTGATGCCGCAGTTTCTTCATCTGAGTATGTTTCATCTGAGTTTTCCTCATCTTTGTTTTCCTTATCAGCGCCAGCTTTGCTGTTTCCATCTAAGGATGTCTCATAGCCCTGCACAACTAGAATCAGTTGGTCTCCATCCACATAAATTTCCATCACCCGGTCTGCCGCACCACAATCTTTTGGTAAAAATCGTGTTACTTCTTCTAATTTTCCATCCCGGATATCTGTTATAACAATATATTTATCCTCTACCGTATAAATGTAACTGCCATCAATTTTGGCAATATCACTCTCGTCTACGCCTTCCATCTGAAGATTTGTCGTAGAATAATCTTTTCCGCCTTCCTTGCTGCCCTCCGATAAATCCATATCGGCACTCTCATCCTTTGCTGCATTGCCGGAAGCCTTATCTTCCGATGTCGCAGTGCTCGTCTCTGCGCTCATTTCCCCTTCTATCCAGTTCTGCTGATACCCCTTAAGAAGAGTCTGATATACCTCCTTATAATCCGATGCAGGATGATACATTGTTCCAAGAGAAGCCACATCCACATGCTCCGCTTCCTCTGTTTCACCAGCTTCTCCCACAGTCTGCTGCGTATCCGTCATTGCTATGGAATCCGTCTGCCCTGTACCGGAATTCTTATCAACACGGGTCACTGTTATATAAATTCCGCTGCATACTACCAGTGCCAGCACTGCCACCATACTTCCAAGTCTGCGCCATGGAATTATTTTCTTCGATTTTTTCGGTTCCAAGTGCTGATTTTCCTGCTGCTGTTTTGCTTTCTGTTCCTGTAATTGTTTTTCTATCTGTTCCGGCTTCAGAGCCTCTGGTATCTCTATCTCTTCCGCCGCTTTTCTTAACTGGGTTAAAATCTCCTGTTCATTCATACCGGCACCTCCATCTCATCTGAATTTCCTGTTGTTTTCCAGACTTTTTGCATATCTTTCGTTTCTCACTTCCAATATTTCTCCACCATTTTCTTTATTCCCCGGCTCTCTTTTGAGCGGACGGTATTTTCGTTAAGGTCTAACAGTTTTCCGATTTCCTTGCTGCTATACCCGCAGAATAAATGCATGGCGATAATCATTCGTTCCTCGGAAGGCAGCTCAAAGAACAGGCTCCTGACTGCTGCATGCTCATCCATTCCGGATTTTCCCAGATGCTCTAAAAGCTCCGGTGTCAGCTCTTCCGGCCGGGTCGCATACTCTTTTAATTTCCGTTTGCACTTATTACTTAAAATGCGGAATATCCACGCCCGGAACGCTTCTGATTTCCGAAGCTCCCCGATTTGTGCAAATGCATCCATCACGGTGTCACTGACCACATCCTGTGCATCCTGCGGATGCTTCAGCACATATAACGCAAAGCGATACAAGTCCTGATAAACGCCTTCATATAATTGTGCAAATGCACCGGTATCCCCACTTTGTGCCCTGCGCACCAGCTGCAGTTCCTGTTCCATATGCTCACCCTATACCTTCCTAAGTTCTTTCCTTTGACCGGTCTCATATATATAGTGTCGCTGAATTTCATTCTGTTGCATACATTTTTAAATTTTTAAAAATAGCAGTACTCTTCACCGAATACAGATGCTGTCTAAGTGCTGTAAAGGGCACTAAGAATTTCGAAAAATCATTTTTATATCCGGCAACCGGTGCAAAGTCACATCCATGTTCCTATGCACCTTGCCGGCACATCCTTGTGCCGGCATTGCCTAATATCTAACGAAATTCCAAGTGCCCTTAACAGCCCTTAAAATGCATCTGCACTTCGGCGAACACTCCTGCTATTCTTCAAAATTCAAAAAACATATTTATAACTGACTGATTACCAGCACATCATTTTCACGAATCACAGTATTTCCGTTCGGTATCACAACTTTCTCATTCCTCTTTAGAACGAGAACCAGCTTCTCTTCTCCCAGTTTTATTCTGGATAATGGTTTTCCAATCCACTTGCTGTCTTTTTCGATTGGGATTTCTGTCAGACAGATGCCAAGATTTTCTTCCGGAGATAAGGCACTTAAGACAATCTTGTCTCCGGCAAGCACTACCGTGTTGCCATTTGGAATGATACGCTCCTCGCCTCTTAGAATCAGCACCAGTAATAAATCCGGAAGGGAAGTAAGGTCTTTTATCCTGCGGTTCTCCCATGGATGTCCCGCCTTGATGCTGATTTTAACAAACTCCACCGGCATTTCATCGGAATAGTCACTGAAGGTTTTCATGACGTTGCCATTTTCGTCTATCATGTCAAGCTTCTTTGCCACCAGTCCAAGCAGTGTACCCTGAATACTGATAGAGAACAGGACAATGAAAATAACTATGTGGAACAAATCATTTTTCGTATATGCCGGGCTTACTGTTGCCATAATTGCAAATACTATGGATGCTGCTCCACGAAGCCCTGCCCAGGACACCAGAAGCTGCTGCTTTACCGGGCAGCGGAATGGCATCAGGATAGCAAATACAGAAACCGGCCTTGCCACAAATGTTAAAAATACCGCAATTGCCAGTGCAATCGGCAGTATCTTCGGCAGCTGGGATGGATATGCCAGCAGACCAAGCAGGAAGAAAATCAGCATCTGCATCAATCCGGTGATTCCATCAAAGAAATGCACCAGTGATTTTTTGTGATGAAGAGGAGTGTTACCAAGGATAATTCCGGCAATGTATGCTGCCAGATAACCATTTCCATTTATCATGGATGCTCCGGCGTAGGATACCAGTGCCATACTGAATACAAATATCGTATCAAATCCATCTGTTGCAAAATTCACTTTTTTCAAAATGAATGCTGCTGCCAGTGCCACAACTACCCCCACTAATATGCCAAAAATAATCTGTGAGAATATCATGACAACCAGTGAAGAACCACTTAATTCTCCGCTCATTATTGTTAATATAATTACGGTCAGCATATAAGAACATGGGTCATTACTACCGCTTTCCACCTCCAACATGGATGCAGTATTGTTCTTAAGATTCAGCCGCTTGGAACGAAGGATTGAAAAGACCGATGCCGCATCCGTAGAACTGATTACAGAGCCAATCAGCATACTTTCCCAGAAATCCATTCTCAATATAAAATGACAGAATGCTCCGGTTGTTACTGCGGTCAGTATAACACCTACTGTTGATAATAATACTGCTTTACCAGCCACCGGCTTTGCCTGTTTCCAGTTGGTTCCAAATCCACCGTAAAACATGATAAAGATTAAGGACACCGTACAAATCTGTTCGGCAATCGTAAAATTATCAAAAGGAATCTTTAAAATTCCATCTGTTCCAAACATCATGCCAAGAAGAATATATGCCAACAGCATTGGAATTCCCAGTTTGTTGGACATTTTATTCAATGACAGGCACAATAAAATCACTGCTGCTACCAGTAAAATATAACTTGTCATAAATACCTCTCTTTCCTGTTTTTATTTACCTGTTGCTCTTACGTCTTCTTCTATCCCCTTTTCTTTTATTACTTCTACCTATTCCTTCTTTTCTTCTGCCTCCATGATACTTCCAGCCTTTACCAGTCCTCTCTGCAGTGCATCCCTTGCATTCTTCCAAGGCTGCTCCTTATAACGGTAATCATTCTTACAGATGAACCATTCCAAATCATCCCGCACCCTCTCATATCCGTTAATAAAAGTCTCATTTAAAGTCATCAGAAATTCATTCAGGTATTTCTTACCCATATATTCCGGGGCACCGGAAAACAGAACTTTATAATGGTTTACACAGAAGCCTTTGGATGCTGCAAACTGTCTGCGGAAGTCTTCTTCTTTTTCATATAAATAGTAAATGGTATTGATATAATTTGTAAAGCTGTGATTGATATAATCACACACAAAGCACTTTTTCTCTTTTTCTTCCACAAAGGTAATCACCGGATGGACTGTCTGGCTCTTTTTCCTGAAAAGTCCGGCCGACTGCGGCAATGGCGCTTTCATTGCTTTTTTTAACTCCTTAGCAGTCTTATCCATATGGGTCTTTAACATCATGGCAAGCCCTAATTTATTCGGATATTCATATAACATTTCCAAATGTTTCTGACAGAAGCCCTGTTCATCACTCTGCTCCCGGATATCTCCCTCCATGTAACTTGCACCCGGTCCAATGGTATAATTGATGGCATTTTCTTCTAATTTCTGATACATTCTGCAGACCGGACATTCGCTTTCCTCTGCAAATGCATCCTGTATTGGTATCGTATAAATCTCTGTTTTCATTTTAATCTCCTTAAAGATACACAAAAGGGTATTCCATATGCACTCCTTCGGCCTGTGGAATACCCTTCTCTTTGCAATTGTATACCGTTTATTACATCATGTTTTTCGTTACTTCTTCTTTCATGGAAGAAACGTTAAACTTACGGATATTTTCATCCAGTTCTGCTGCTACAGAAGTAATTCTGGCAGTTGTATTCTTACATTCTTCTACCAAAGCTTCAAACTCGTTCATTGCCTCAGAGGTGTCTCTGGCACTTGTTGTATTTGTCTCTGCTGCTGCAGCAAGCGAATCCATTTTCTCTTCAATGGCACTCTTATGTTCATTCAAGCCACCGACTTCTGAATTGATTCCCTGAATAGAAGTGCTGACACTTTCAATTTCATGATTCAAGGCAGTAAAGATTGTCTCTGTCTCACGAATCTTTGTATTCTGCTGTTCAAATGCTTCTGATACTTTTCCGGTAATCTCTACACTGACATTAGAATTATCAATCAGTTCATTAACAATTTTATTAATCTGCTCTGAAGACTCTCTGGACTGGTCTGCCAAGGTACGGATTTCTTCTGCAACTACGGCAAATCCTTTTCCCTGTTCTCCTGCCCGTGCAGCTTCAATACTTGCATTTAAAGCAAGCAGATTTGTCTGGCTTGCAATTCCTGCAATAATCTCTGTTGCAGTACGAATCTGTAAGGCAGACTGATTGGTTCTGTCTGTCTGGCTCTGCACTTCATCAATAGACTGCCTGTTCTGTCTGCTGATTTCCACCAGCTGCTGCATAATCACCTCTGCTGATTCATTGCAGTCTTTCATTTTTAATGCACTGTCTGAAAGAAGTGTAATATTGCTGGCAATTACTTCAATGGCATTGCCGATTTCTGCTACTTTCTGCTGTACATGCTGTGTTTTCTCTGCCTGAGAAACGGTATTATCTGTAATGGAAGCAACTTCACCGCTCACCTGATCCAACGCTTCATTCATAGTGTCAAAGGACTGGCTGAATGTCGTAGACAGTTCGCTTAATTCCCTGCTGGCTCTACGGATTCCGGTCACAATCTGTGCAAAGCTTCTTACCATATCATTGGCAGAGCCTAACAATTTGCTGATTTCATCATTTTTTTCATTATGTTTTGGTTCTTCTAACTGAAGGCTTCCATCCGCAATCTTATCCATACTTCCAATTACTGCTTTCAGTTTTCCGGCAATTGCTACTGCAAGCCACAGGGAACCTGCCACAAATACCGCTAAAACCACAATTAAAATAATCGTTCCCACACCTGCATTTAATGCTGTATTCTGTACCAGATGCATTATGATAATTCCGGCAAGTCCAACCAGAAGAATCGGAAGTGAAATTACTGCAATTAATCCAAGTGCCAGTTTCTTTCCTATATTATTTTTTTCTGAAGATTTACGTTTCTCTGCCATTACTGCTCTTCCTCCTTATAGCTCTTATCTCTTATTCTTATGTATTGTCTTTTTATCCGGTTATCTTTAAATAAGCTACGGAAAATGCCGGCATATCGAGACCACCCTGAAATACCGCTTTTTCTCCGGTCAGCAGGTCAACTGCTTCTGCTGCTCCTGCATCAAAGGATGCATGGAAGGGATTCTCTTCCAGATTGATTGCCACAAGAATCCGCTCACCATCAAAGCTTCTCTCAAATACAATCTGCCGGTTTGTTAAGAATACCTTGCGGTAGCTGCCATAGCAAAGTGTTTTTTCCGATTTATGAACCTTCGCCAGTCTGGAAATATAATCGGTAAGTTCATTCCATTCCGGTGCTTCAAAAAACGGACGGAGTGCTTCATCCCCACCATTTTCTTTCTTTCCTTCTGCAGCCCATTCACTTCCATAGTAGACACATGGGATGCCAGGAATTGCAAACAGCATTGCATATACCAGTGGAAGATGTTCTTTTTCCTTTAAAGTGCTTGCCAGACGGTTCACATCATGATTATCCAGGAAATTCAAAAGATGCCTGCCCTGATACATTCCGCAGAAATGCTGCTCCAGGGTATAATTGATTTCAAAGAGGTTGCGGTCATTAAAGCTGGACCACATTCCCTTATATGCCTGATAATTTGTTACACTATGCAACATATTCTGTTCATCCAAAAGACGGTTATAATCACCATGAATCATCTCGCCCAGGAGATAAAAATCATCCTTTTTCGAATCTACGAACTGACGTAATCTTCTTACAAAATCCATATCCAGACTGTACGCAACATCCAGACGCAGTCCGTCAATATCAAATTCTTTTATCCATCCTTCTACTGCTGAAAAGATATGCCGGATTACTTCTTCATTCCGCAAATTCAGTTTTACCAGCTCATTATGTCCTTCCCAGCCTTCATAGGAAAGTCCGTCGTTATAATTATTATTCCAGCCAAAATTCACATTTGTGAACCAGTCCTTATATGGAGAATTCTCTCTGTTTTTCAGTAAATCCTGAAATGCAAAGAAGCCTCTTCCCACATGGTTAAACACTCCGTCCAACACTACTTTGATATTGTTGTCATGTAATTTTCCACATACTTCTTTAAAGTCCTCATTGGTTCCAAGTCTTACATCTAACTTTGTATAATCCCTGGTATCATAACCGTGACGGTCTGATTCAAAAACCGGACAGAAATATATTGCATCCACTCCAAGCTTTACCATATGCGGAATCCAGTCTTCCACTTTCTTTATCCGATGAGCCAGAACACCATCATTTTCTGTTGGTGCCCCGCAAAATCCCAATGTTGAAATCTGATAAAATACACTGTCATATGACCACATAAAAACTGTTCCTCCTGTCTGTCCATCATGTGCTGTGGTTTTTCCGCT
>OHBR01000199.1_pt1 | contig 38558 bp, 56 predicted proteins | sample 1577461 | NCBI WGS metagenome assembly OHBR01 (sample SAMEA3879579, study PRJEB24766) | human gut metagenome | biome: human-associated habitat; feature: feces | place: USA | collected 1985/1987
GCCTTCTATACTACCTGAATCGTCTTGATTTACATTCAAACCAATTCTAATAACACTATTTGTAATTGTATTATTTATTGTGAATGTATTCTTTTTTTCACCATTTATAAAAAATGTGAATTGTCTATTATTGCCAACTAATGCGACATGAAACCATTCTCCTATTATCGGGGAAAAACCAGTTTTATATATTTCTGAATTTCCGTGTATTTGAAATCCAATTTCTCCGTACCGAAGAGTTATTTTAAATGTGTTTGCGACGGTTCCTCCAATAAATGTCGCATAAGATTTTTTCTGTCTTTGTTTGCACCAAAATTCAATAGTAAAAGTTTTGTTTATATCTACTATCTGATCTTTTGTTTCGATTTTATTAAGATTCGTAAAATTTATTGACCTGTCAAATTTAGCATCGCTTGAAATAGTACATCCAGTGTTAGATATTTCTTTTCCGTATATACTACTATCTGTAAAATCATCACAATGCAGAAGTAACATAGTATTTTTATCCTGAACCATTTCTATTCGCACTTCTGGTTCCTTCCAAGTTTCCGTTACGTTTCTACTCTCAAACTGATTATAATAACCAGCACCATTCATCAATCCCATAAGGTACTTATAGTTATCCTCGATCCTGTTCAAATCTGGATAGTCCATTGCACCCTTTTTACCGAGCATACCAGTTTGATTTCTTTTTGCATCCAAAACATCGTTAAGTGTTCTGTCCGTTACTGGTGTTATCCAAGCCATTTCATCACCCCTTAAAATTCAAGAACTTTTGACGTGGCAGTTATAGCACCAGCGTAGTCAATCTGGTTATAATACAACGTACCTTTTTTGTCAGCTTCGTAGTTAGTTGTTACGCTTACAATGTCGCCGCAATCCAACTGTGGGAACCCTCTGTTTGTGAATGAGTAGTCTGCTCTACGACTGTAATAAGCAACAATCAAATCAATAAATTTATTGGCGTAGTCTAAGCTATCCACAAGTTCGTTTACCATTTCCAAATCCAATCCTGTTTCATGGATTTTTCTTGTCACTGTATTTTCGGTTACTTCAATACTTTTACCTTTTACCGTAACTGTACCACTACCTTTAAATTTAGCGGTAAAACGGTTTGCAGTAATTACTGGTTCTCCGACAATTGTAACACCAGAAGTTTTTGTATACGAAACGTCTGCGTTATTACTTAGCGCAACCGAATATTCTGTTTCAACTGGACTTTCTATTTTAATTTCCGCAAGGTCACTTACATCTGTTCCAACTTTATGTGTAAAATACTTTGTAGTAACAGTTTTAATCTGCGGAACACGATTTGTAGTAGGATTCTGGATCATGTTTTCTCTTGTAAAAGAATGAACAATATTACCTTCTGGCATCATGTCTTTGAACTCAATAATACCATTTCGGTTCATATATAGTGCAAGCCCACAAGCATTTGCGATAAGCTGTAAGCAAACCTTTACTTGTTTTCCGTTAAGCAGAACTTTTGTTGAATAATTTTTCATACTTTCTGGTAAAATAACAGAGCCCTTATATCCAGCAAAATTTATCACATTCGTAGCCAAAGTATACATATCAAGCTGGTTTCCAGTCCACTTCTGTTCGTCGTAAATCATATCCAAAGAGTTAAGAAGTGAAATTGTTTCGATGGAAATATCCTTGGCAACACCAGCATCTTTTACAGAAACATCACCTGTTGTGTATCCAGTATACATAGGAATCCATTCAACAGAACCATCGTCCAATTCCCAACCCAATTCAAATTTAACGCTCTGTCCATTCTCCAAATACTGAATAAGGTTTTCTGGATTGTCCGGATCATAACGGTTATCAATGTCGAAAATATTGAATGAAAATTGTGTAACTGGCAGGGAAGTTGACATAACATCAGTTTCGTTTTTTAACGTGCATTCTGTCATTTTCGTATCGTCGAAAGTATCGGTTATACCGTATACAATATCCAGTACACGAAGTCGTCTGTTTGGAACATTTGATTTTAAGAATGTAAGAACCATTTTGTTACATTCTGGAATTTCCTGTAATTTGCTATATATTGCCTGCGTAGGAGTATGTGTTTGTGTTGCAACGACAGAACCATGAGAATACGCTTCTAATGTAAACTCGCTCGCATAATTTTCCATTGTTGTATCAAACTGTATTGTAATGCCAGCAAACGTAAAGTAATTTTTACCAAAATCAATAATAATAACTGGTGGAATTTCCCATACACCTTCGTCATTGCTAGACAAAGATCCGGTAAAACCAGTAAATCGTTTCGGTGCATCTGGATCGTAAAGTTCATTTTCACCATCCAAAACACACCGACCGATTTCTAATGTTTCATAAGTACGACTGATATTCAAACCCAAGTCAATATTATCACTCTGGGAGAAAACCAAACCACCGTTATCTGTTATGGTAGAAACCTTGGGTGCGTCTGGATTTGATACACCAAAAGTAACTCTAACATAAGCCTGATTTCGGTATACACTATTAAGTTGCTCTTTAAATGCTTCACTTATAAGTTCCATAGCACCCTCCAAATCATTCTTACATATATATTATATGCGTTTAGTACCCCATATCAATTAAGTTACAGGAACAATTTATATATTCCAGAACTTCTCCGGTGTCTTTGTTTATTTTGTAAATTTCTTCTGTTGCGTCACCCCAATAAACACGTTTGCTTACAGTAGTTCCTGTAATAACATCCCAATACGTTACGACACCTTCAAACTTTTCAATCTCAACTAATATAGAACGCCATTGTGCGGCAGTAAGATGTTTCCATTTCAAGTTGTTAAATTTAAACAAACGATGATTTATTTTTTGTGCAACTACCTGTCCTGCGGCATTACGTTTACTGTCAACCAACTGCTGACGTTGCATCTGCAATCCAGTAGCAGGATATGGCATTTCTTTACCATTGATCTGGAAAAATCCCATTTAATCACCCCCTAGAGAATGTTGGACTAACCAACTGAACACCTTTTCTAGCCTGTACTTTCTGCTGTCCACGATAGATTACTTCGTTGTCCAGAGTAAGTACATTTTCGATTACACTGCCACCACCAGCTTCGTTTGCACTTGTAACAGCGTCATAAACCGCCTGATACATTGCTTCAACGAATCCGCTGTTTTCCAATGGCATTACGGTCGTTTGATTGTTATAATTACCGATCAATTCTGCTTTACCGTATTCACCAGCTTGGAACAATTGACCGTCTGCGAGGGAGCCGCCACGAGCAAGTCTTGGAATTGAAATTGGATCAAAATTGAAACCAAACTCTTTACCACCAAGCCAATCTGGTAATTTCCAATGAAGTTTATTGATCTCTTTAATGATGAAGTTTACTGCTTTTTCAAAAGTACCGATGATACCATTGAGCAAACTTTTAATTGCGTCTTTTACTGGATTCACAATATTTGTTTCAACCCAAGTTTTAACATCATTGAATACTTTTTTGATATTATCCCACGCAGTCCGGACGGTTTCTTTTACCTTATCGAATCCAGCAGTAAATTTATCCTTAATAGGTGTAACTACGTTTTCATCAAACCATGTACTAGCGGCATTCCAAATTCCTTTGATTTTCTCCCATACTTCACTTGCTTTTTCTTTTACTGTATCCCAATTTTTAACAAGCAATACAATAATAGCAATCAAAGCTGTAATTGCAATTACTACAAGACCAATAGGAGAAGTAAGGAATGTAACTGCCGCGCCAAACGCTGTTGTGACAGTAGTTGCAATTGCACATGTAGCATTCCATACAAGTGTTGCCGCATTTATCGCCAACTGTGCCGCCTTTGCCGCAATCATTTGTCCTGTTGTAACAACCCATTTTGCACCCATTTGTGCGATATTTGTAGCCGCAGTTGCGATGTTTTTAATGAAATCTCCTGCGTACATTAACTTCAATTGCAAAGTTTCTGTTTTTGCAACAATCATTTGTGTAACTAGGTTTTTCAAAGATCCAGTAAGACCCGGAAAACCTTGTCCACCCATAAGCTGACCAAGAGTTGACATTATTTCAAGGGCAGTCCAAGCGGTAAAAAACGCACCAACTACAACAGTAGCGTTTCTAATAGTTGGATCAGCTTCCGTGAGCCAATTCATAAATTCAGTGAACGCACCTTGCATAAGTTCATTTACAGCGGTTGCAACACCAGAAATATCAATTGATAAAATAGCACCAAGGACAAATTCTATTGCACTCGTAAGACCTGCGATTATAGTTTGACCTACTAATGTCCAGTCTGTATTCGCAATGGCGGTATTTACTGCTTCCATTATTGATCTACCAACTTCTGCAAAATCAATTGTTGTAATAAATGAATACAAAAATTCAAATGCAGAATTTATAGCAGTGGATATTGCAACACCAACAACATCCCATGGAGTATTTTCAATAGCGGAAGAAATCATAGTAGCCAAACCTGTACCAAACGCAGACCAGTCTACTCCTTCCAATAATGTTATAGCAGATTTTGCGGCTATTTCAATGGCGTTCGCAATGATTTGTCCAATTGTAGACCAATTCAAATTAGTTACAAAACCATTAAAAATACCAGTAAGAGTGTTCAAAAATCCAACGATACTTGCGCCAAGATTGTCCCAACTAAACCACTGTTCAAACATAGAAAGTGCTTCGTTTATTTTTTCTGCAAACAATTCGCCAACTTGGAACCAATCTTCTGCTTCAATAGCGTCACGAACTTGGTCTAAAAAACCTCCTTCTTTCAAAGAAAAGGATATTTCACCAGTTTCTTCATTTACAGACCGAATGATACCGAGCCATTCAAACAAAGCATCTCGAATTTTTTTTGCTTTGTCGGAAATACCAGACATTAAGTTATCATATTCTTTTAAAGCCGCGCCAAATTCGTCTGATAAACCACCACCAAAACCACCATCTATACCGCCAGAACCACCGGAACCACTAGAAGGTGTGTCAAGATTTACGGCATTTAATTCATCAAACGGAGCGGCAATATCTTTAGCGGCTTTTTTAAGTTTTTCTACATTATCAGTCGTGTCGGAAACACTATCTGAAACACCACCAAACCCAGTTTCAATATTTTCTACTTTGGCTGGTTCAAATCCAAGAAACGTAGCAAAAGCATTGATTAGTTCTGTCAACGCCATTACAACACCACGAATTATTGGAATTACGACCTGCAAAATAGGCATGAATACATTGCCAATAGCCCTTGCTAACGAAACAAAATTTTCTTTTAACAAACGCAACTGGTTGGCTGGGGTATCAATAGTTCTTGCAAAGTCACCGTGGGCAAGTCCGGCTTGGCGAATCATAGCAGAATAACGCAACGCCATTTTTTCACCCTGCGTCATTGTTCGTACAGATCGTTCGATACCAAGTCGCATAGCTTCCTGTTGCAAAGTTGCTTCTGTCAAGTCGATACCATATTTATAAACTGTTTCTGTCTGACCAATCAAACCAGATTTCAAGTCGGCAAGAGCCTGTTCAAATGGTACGTTAGCCAGAGAGGACAAATCCAATGCAAGTTTTGTTGTGTTTTCGCTCAATATTGCGGCTTGTTCAGAACTAAATCCCATTGATCTAGCCAGCAAGTTATAAGTACCAATCGCGGACATTAAGTTAGTCTGGTCTAATCCAGTAGCTTCTGACATTGCTTTTACAGCTTCGTAACTAGATTCAGCCATTTCACCCATTGCAACATTGAACAAGTTGGTAGTTTCGATGGAATCCATAGAAGATTGAATAGCTTTACCCAATCCTTGTGCCAACTGGGCAAGCCCATAGATCGCACCAGCAAAATTTATGTTATCAAGAGTTTTGCCAAATTTTCCTAATGTTACATTCGATCTATTTGCATCAAGATTTAAGTTTCTGAACGATCCACTAAGTCTATTAAGATTTTTATTAGCACCATTGAAAACACTGCCCATACCTTTTATATTATTGGACAGTAATTTTAAATCGGTAGCCGCTTTTTTAGCATCAACTTTTACTTTTAAGTTTAGCAATTCAGCCATATATGTCAATCCCTCCTAAAACGGGAGTTTAATTGTTCTGCTCTACGCAAAAATTTTTCTTTTAACATGTCAGTAGTTATTTCTTTAGGTTGAGAACTAATAGGTTTCGATGGATATTTAGCTTGTTTGCTCAATGTAGATGCAATCGCCGCTCTCATATATTGTCCCATCGTCCACATATTAACATCTATTACTTCTTGTCGTAAAGAAAAGGCTTTAATGAAAGGCTTTAGTTCTTTTGGTGTCATATTCCAAAATTCCTCGTAACTAACGCCCAACATCAAAGCCTGTGGAAGTATTTCTTCTTCGATTATTTCTGATAGTTTTCTTTCTTCTTTTTCATTATACGAAACAGCAACGCCGTTTGTGGATTCACTACTTACTGTTTCTGTTTGAAAAAAGATGTCGCCTGCAACATATCAATAAGCTGTTTTGTGAGTTCTCCAATGTCAGAACCTTCCTGATTGAAGTAATCTTCCAGAAGTTCTTCGCATGTGGATTCATCGTAAAACTCGGACTTACTATGGTTGATAGCCGCATGGAACAGTGTATACAGAACATCAAGTGTCTTAAATGGTTTCTTTTCCAGTTCTTCAAAGACTGAGAGGTCAAAATCATCCAACATTCTCAATGCTCTGAATGTGAAAGCCAATGTGTAAGTTTTGCTTTTGATTTTAAGTTTCATTTACATTTCCTCCTTAATTATTTACGCAGGTGTGATTTCTGTTTCTGCGGATACAACGATTGTCATTTTACGAACTTCGTCTACACCACCGCCAGTAGCATATACAATACACTGACCGTCCCAATCGAATTTACCTTCTGCACCGTCAGTACCAAACTGCAATTCAAAAGTATAAGTTTTACCAGCCAGACCATTGATTTTATTAAACAGTGTTTTATCATAGTTTGCTTCAAATGTCAGGTCAGGTGCTTCCTGCAAACCAAGAATGGAAGTTTTGAATTTTTCAGCAGACAAGTCTGTTGTGTCCAGTTTAGATGGTGTAGAACCCATGTCTGGATAATTTGTGATCGGACAAAGCTGTTCAAAATCAGCAGGAGTGCCGTCTTTGCCCTTATACATCAAATAGGTTTTTGCGGTACTAGTAGCCATGTAGCTTACCTCCTATAAATCAGTTTGTTTTTTGTTACATTACACGTGTATCTAAGGACATGTCTGTATACAGTTGCATCCAGATAATTTTCAACTTGTTCACTGGATATTCGCAACATTCCAAGACTATCACTCATAACACGGTTGATTACCTTTTGGATTTCTCTGTTTTGAGTTTCCTGTTTTTGTCCAGTAGTAAATGAGTTGACTTCAAAAGAGATTGTAGAAGTAAATTCACCATTACTGTCAATATTTTGTACGTCTGTGGAATCTCCAATCTGTTTTAGTGTGACGCAAGGGAATTTTGCAGTAGTATCTTGGCTGGCAGACATAACCACAATATCAGGATATTCACTTTTCAACTCATTACGCAAAGCTGTGAAAACTTCATTGTAAATATCTGTCATACTTTGATTCTCCTTACATGTTTCCTTACGATCTGGTAAATAGCCCTAGTTCCCCATAACCAAGTGTTATAAAAAACTGGTTTGCTAAATTTACCTTTCGTCCAAGCACGTAAAACACCTTGTTTGTCAACGTATTTATACGGGTTTGGATCATTTGTTGTAGTAGGATACCACCATCCATACTCTCCGTGTTTGTTTACATCATAAACCCAACCTGCTTGTGGTGCTTTTGGATGTGGATCGGATTGACCTTTTACGCCAGTACCATACTCAAAGAACAATGTGACTTCATTACCAAATGTGATTTCTACGCCATTTGCAATGTATCTAGGTCTAACAGAGCCAAGCACGCTCATTGGTATTCCATAAGATGCACCAATCTCGTAGTATTTCTTTTCGATTCTGTCTGAAAACTCTTTTAAACCATCGTTCAAAGCCTTTTCAAATTTTTCAGCAAAATCGTCAACTTGTTCTATTCCTTTTGTAAGTTTTTCAAGATCCAACTCGATTTCCCACATATTACAATCTCTTTCTCCAAAGATAATAGGTTGAATTTAAGCTAGGTTTCATGTCTTTTATTTTGTAATCGTATTTGTCTGAATAATCCCCAGTTGGTTCGCTCAAAAATAGTATAGTGTCTTTTGTAAATGGATTTCCCATCATAACAGAAACCATGTCACCATCTTCTGCGTTACCAAATACGTCACGAATAATTTCCCCATTTGCAGGATAAAAATTCATTTTGGACTTGACTGGAACTTCATATTCTGATATAATGTTACCAGTAAAGTTTCCTTCGCTGTCAATTTCCTCTGTTTCTGTTTTTGTATTGCTGTACCAAATAGGTATTTTGTTTTTCTCCAATGTTCTCATTATACCACCGTCCTAACAGTGCTAAAAGGAGTTTTTGCAAATGGAGTTATTTCTGCAAGCAATGAAGGGGAAACATTAGATTTCTCATACATTCGAGTTATACCATTTTCACTATGAGAAGTCTGTCCTTCAACACCCTGTTTGTTGTATAACTCGATTGCAATTTTAACTTGAGTTGTAAGATACTGCGATTCTACGGAATCAGTATTTCTTAATTCACAAATAATATTTTTGGCATTGTCCAAATAAAACTGGCAAACGCTATCTTGTGAAGTATCTTCTATCCCAAGTAGACTTTTCATAGTAACTAATACATCCATCAAATCACCGCCGATTTTTTTCTGGTAGTATTCGCTTTCTTTTGTTCAACAGGGAATTTGTAACTAAGACCACGATAAATTCCAAATGCACATTTTACCTCGTTAGTGGTCATAATTCTTCCGTTTTTATACTCTGATTTAACGTCATTTGTGGAAATGCCAGTGGGAGTTACATCAACCCCCACCAGCGTATCATCCTGCATTAAATAGAGTTTTCCGTCTTGGTAACAAAACATAAACTCACCACCAAACAATTAGCCGTTTGTAACGATCTGAACCATCATAATTGCTTTGGCAGGCATTTTTCTTTCCCAAGATTCTTTCGCTGTCAGAACGGAATCAGGAATACCAACGTCGTTACTAGCGTCACCTTTAAAGCTAAAACCATAAGGGTGCATACATTCTCTGATTCGTGTATACAACATATCTTTACCACCAGCAGTTTTTGGATCTCTGTGAATTTCAGAAGGAATATCAACTGGTGCAGAAGCAAATCTAATCGCACCGTTGCCAAGAACGTATGTCACATAATCTTTTTCACTGGAAGCTGTACTGTTAGTTGTAACAGGAACATTATCGTTTACAATTACTGTTTTACCATTGATTGTACCGATTGGCAGGTTTCTTGTGATACCAGCAGGGTCGGTATATTTGGAATATTCAAGCAACTGCAAATTAGCCAGTCTGTTCGCTACAACGGAGTGCATAATTGCCAGAGTGAAGCCCTGTGCGTTATCGCCACATGCTTTTACGCAAGCATCTTCGATTGTTGTAACACCGATCTTATTAGTGTCGTCAGCACTGTTTGTAGTTGTTGCAATGTTAGTTGTATGCAAAGCCCAATCTGCATCGCTATCAACGCTAAATACACCAGTCAGCAGTGCAATCAGACGTTTCTGACGCTGTTTGATCCAGTAGTTAGCAACACCAGCTACAATCTGTGCCATAGGATCAGCACCAGAGTTGAAGTCTTTGATAAAGGAAACTACGTCCCAAGCCTTCATTCTGCCGTATACAACGCCCTGATAAGTACCACCTTTCAGAGAATCGAATGTGAAGTCATTTTTGCCATTGTATACCTGTTCGTCGCCGCCCAGTACATCGTAGTAAGGTGTTGTAAACAGGTTAGAACCATTGGAAATCAGGGAAGCAATTTCACTGTCGTTTACAACTGCACCACTTTCGATCATAGTTGTCAAATACAGGTCAGGTGTGTTTTTCCAAGAATAGTTGAAAATTTCCGCATCATAAGGGAAATTAAGATGTGTACCAGCCATATTTCAGTTCTCCTTTACTTAATGAATTTTGCGTACAGTTCTGGATTGTCCTTTTTAAACTGTACTTTAGCAGCATAGGTCATTTTGTCAAAATCTTCTTTTGTTGTTGCTTTCGGGTTTGGATTTGTTTCTGGTTTTGGAACTTTTGCCAATTCAGACCGAACTGAACTTTCAATTTCTTTCTTTGTGTTATTATACACTTCGATAAAGTTCTTTACGTTTTCGTCAGTCTTTTTCGTATCGTCTGCGACCAGAATTTCCAACATGCTTTCGTATCTATCTTTTGGGATACCAGCAGCGATCAGTGCGGTCTGTGCATTAAGCAGATTTACTTTTCTGTTTACACCACGCTCTCTTTCCTCCAAAGCCTTTGTTCTATCTTCAAATTCTTTTTTGGCGAGTTCTTCCGCAGTCAACTTAGACCGTTCTTCCATTTCTCTTGTAATGGTTTCTCTCTGTTCTTCCAAAAGTCGTTTTTGTTCAATTTCCCAACTTTCCTTAGCTGTTTTCAGTGCGGATGTAACTCGTCTGTCACCTTCCTGCTGTAACATAAGGTCAAGTTCTTCTTGTGTATAAGTTTTTGGTGTAGATTCGCTCATAGTATCCTCCTTAATCCCATATAGTTGCCGTAGCCCCTAAAATGTTATTCTATTATATTATACGCATAATATATAAAATTTGTACTATTTTTTCAACATTTTTTGTTATTTTTATTCTTTGTTGTCATTTTGTCTTTCTGTTTCTTGTTTTTCTGCTGTTTTGCCATTTTCATTCTCCTTTTCTGTGTTTGTATTCCCATCTGGATTGTTATTCCCATTTGGTTCTGTTGTAGTAGTTTCTTCTGCTTTTGGTGTTTTCGTTGCAAATTCGTCGCCCCAGAATGATTTACCTCTTTCGATGAAATCGTTTACATCGGAAACCAAGTCAACGATTGTAAGACAGTCCGCAGGATCGAGTGTTTTTGTCTGCATTAAATTCATATACGCCTGTGTTTTAACCAGAAGATTGTTATTTTTGTTTCTGCTAAATTTAATGTTAATATCCAAAAGGCTCAAATCAGTACCCATTTTGGAGTTCATAATATTCAGCATAATTTTCAAAGCCTGTTTTTCTGATCTCTTGAACGTAAGTTCTTTATTTCTTGCTACGATTTCAAGGTCAGCCCAACCGTCACGAAGTTCTACCGCCTGTCCAGTATCTCCACCGCCGCCAGCACGATTATTTCTGTCTGGAATACCAATCAAGGCGTAAATCAGTTCTTCCAATTCTTTTGCAAAAATATTAGAAGAAGATTGATCCAGCGAGTTCTGAATTGTATCTACGCTAGACGGGTTGTTTGTTGTATTTTTCAGAACAACCACACCGCTTGCTCTCATTTCATCGTATGTTTGTGCGTCAATATCAGCATTGATAAACACCAAAAGGCTCTGTACTACCTGTTGAACATCATCAAGTCTGCCACTCTGCAATTCATTCACTGCATTCATAATTCCAATGCACAGTTCCCAGTCACCAATTCTCCAAATGTTGTTCGGATATTCGATGATTGGAATACCACCAATAGAATAAGGAACAAAATCAAATTCTGTTTGCAGTGTAGGTACACCTTCATAGTCTGTAATACAACTATACATACCAAAATCAGTGTATACATAGAATTTTCTACCAGACAAGTTGCCATTTTCATCCAACAGGTCAAGGTATGTTACACCCATTACTGGTCGTTCTGAAATATCATTTGCATACGCAACATAAGTGTTCATAGGATTGAGAAGTTTATCTTCAAAAGGAACCTCGTCCGCATAAACACCATCAGAAAAGATAATTCTGTAAGCAGTTCCACAAATAGACTGCATATCTGAAATTTCTTTGTCAACACTAGACTTATCTTCATAATCAACGATTCTATTCAGCAGTTCAATCTGATCTTTTTTGTCAGCGGTACTCTGAACGTACTGAATTGGAGTTCCAAGGAAATATCCAGTAATCGTCCTTGTAATCATCTGTGCGTTATTCACAACGATTTTATTATTGATTTCTGGACGTACTTCTTTTTCTTTATACAAAATAGGCTGGATACCATTTTTATAATTGATAAGGTATTCAATTTCATTCCTATTTTGGATATGAACCATGTAAGTAGAGCGAATTGCGTCAATTAAAGCCTGTGGATCAGCTACAATCTGCTCTCCTGTAAATTCTGTTACAATTTTTCGTCTACCTTTTAAAATCACAGTCCAAGTGACCTCCTATCTAAAATTTTTACCTGATTTCCGCTAATATCCTGTACCAACTGCGCCAACATAGCCAATGAATCTGGTGCGTCGTCGTGGGGAGAAGTACCTGTCTGCGTAAAAGCAAACACATCCTTCATAAATTTACCGTATTCGCTGTTTGGCTTGTAAGTACTAGGGTGTCTGAAAATAAATTGTTTCTTAACAAAGTCAGAATAGGTAATAATCTTTGTAATTTTGTTGTTGCTGGAATAAAATATTCTGACTGAACAGTAAGAACCATTCTTTTTCAGCAATTCCTGTAAATCTTCTGCGTAATAGTTACCACCATTGTTCATTTCAACGTCGCCACGTACTACGTTATGCTCTGTCCATTTATTTGCAACCAATGGTCTAGTTACTTCCGGCAATCCAGAATTGTATACAACATCTTCAATGTAAACCAAATCTCCATATACATATCCAATAGGAGAAGCAACATTGTCTTTACCCATGTTTTTACTGTCGCATACAGCAATAATTGTATCAGGCTTTTCTTCCGGCAGTCTGAAATAATACTGCAAATCTTCTTTGTGATAAAGCAGACCTTCACGTTCAATAGGTTCTTGCATATACAAAGCATTAAAACTAATTTCATCCATTGAATTTTGCTGATCTCTGTAATATTGTGTATCAAATCCACCAAAGAAATCGAAGTTACTTTCGCCGTTTTCATTGAAGCAAGGCACTTTGATACTAAGGAATCTTGGGTTGTCTTGATTTGCAAGTTCCAGACGTGTCATAGGATCGTGAACACTCCATCTAGTTGCAATATGGATTTCTTTACAACCTTTTTTCTTTCTCTGTCTGGCATTTACACTGTAAGTCTGGTACAGTTTATCCAGGCGAACAGGTGACATAGCTTCTTCGATGCCAGAAACCAAGTCGTCGCAGTACAAATAATCTCCAGCTTCGGCACGACCTGTCATGGAACCATTGATTGGTACAAAGGAAATAGAAGGATAACGCTTTTTAACCTTTAACCAGATTTCCAGTCGCTTTGCGTTCTGATTTACCAAAGGCACATCGTTGAAAACTTCCATGTATCGTTCAGATTGCACAATTTCCATAACACCAGTGTAGAAAGAAGTTGTGATACTCTCTGAATAACTGGTTGCAAGCTGTGTATTTTCTGGGTGTCGCCCAATGATCCAAGCCAAAAAGCGAATACCGATGGTTGTTTTGCCTACACGGGGCGGCATAGAAATAAGCAAAATGTCATACTTATTTTCAATTTCCATACTATTCAACGCTTCTGTAACAACACGCAGAACATTTTTACGATGGAAAAAGAATCCACGGTTAGGATTTGTTTTATCTTCGTCAATTTCCAAATAAGTATTGAAACACTCGAAGTCGTGTGGGGCGAGCATCCGCAAAATGTCCAAGTACAGGTTGTATAATTCCAACTGTTCTTTTCCAGTTTTTTCCAGTAGTTGTTTTTCCAAATTAGGTATTACAACCGTTTTGTATTTTTTGATTTCTTCTACATTCATGCCATCACCCAAATATCCAATCCAAGTTCTTTGGCTTTTTTGTAATTTTCCATTTCGGCACAATCACCAAAAGTCCAAAATTCATCGGCAGTATTTACAAATTCCAAGTCGTTTCCAATATGAAATTTATATGATTTGTCGTACTTTTCATCCAAGATACTTTTTACTACTTCTTCTCTTGTATACTGTGTACGATTATAACAAACGTAAATCTTTTTCATGTTGTCCTTCCCAGTTAGTCATTGCTAACTTTTTGTATCCTCCCACTATTATTATATGCGGAGGGGAATCGCAACGTGCTTAATTTAAGGGTCTTTTTTATTTTTTGGAGTGATTTTTGACCTCATTTGTACTGAGCGAACCGCCGCACATAGGGGTAGGGTATACAAAATACAAAATACACAAAATTGTATACAAAATACGGTATACCATGCACAATACATGTATACAAAATACAAAATACAACATACAATATGCAATAAATAAAATTTTTGTATACAATATACACCATACACCCCACACCATACTATATAAATTATACAATATAATGTATACAATATGCTATATTATATGTGCAATATGTATATTATATACAGTATTACATATACAGTATACATATATATGGTATAATAAAAAGCCCTGTATACAGTATATACAAGGCTTATATATTAAGCGTTTTTCACAAGATAGTACAGTACATAGACCGGAAAGAATAAAATTAAAATAGCAATTCGGATCACTGTATAGCACCCCCTAACAATGGGGCTACTGATACACACGCTCCAATTAGAAACCATAACAAAAGGCATTTTACAAAAGGCATTTTATACACCCCTTCCAATTAGTCCGTCATAATAGCCGTGACTACTATATAATACCACGGAATCTATGGTTCTGATCAAATCCACATAGTCAAAATTAAGAATTGAATACAACAGAAACGTACCGCCTATAAATAATTGCTCTCCCTTTATTTTATACGGAATATGTCTACATTTGCAGTACTCACGAACAAAGCTAATTTTATTGTGCGTCATTGTGAAAACCTCCTTAACGTCTTTCTAACCATCCATAAGATGTAAAGTCACCGTCACTTGCTACCCGAATATCACGCCCGTATGCTTCGAAACCAAAGTAGCGTTCTAAAGTACTATTTCCCCCGAAGTCGATTCGCATAAGATCCAATGCGTAATACTTGCCTAAGTCGTAATCCGTCAAAACGTCGGGAAGTAACATGTATTCGTCTGGATCGTCGTCAATCACATAGTTGAATCCCCAGATTTCCGCCGCTGATATTCCCAGCGTTAAACTCTGCCAAATTTTCTACAAAAGCCTTGATTTCCATTATGTATTCCCCCTTATCTCATATTCATGTCAAGCCCGATTTTACCATCTTCAATAGCTTTTCTGATGCTATCGCTGCCGCTTTTCCCTTCCGGTAATGCACACCATGTCATATAGGCATATTCACGCATGAAGATGTAAAGATATTTTCTTGTAGTGTTGCTGTAATCCCAATCTTTACCAAGTGTCAGCTTACCATTTTCTACCACTGCACAAAGGCTATCGTAAGACTGAAAATACACTTTTCCGTTGTGCTCTATTACAAACTGGTTCGCTACTGGTTTGCCGCTTCTTTCGCTGATAATGTTTCTTGCCTTCATTTTTATTTCCTCCTAAAACATGTATTGTTGGCTGTTTAAGGTTGCCGCCCTGCGTCCGGTCAATGGGCTTCTTTCCGGCTAGCCCGTTCCATGGCTATACTATATCAAAATTCTGCCGATATGTCAATACCTTTTTTCAAAAAATATCGAAAAAGTTTTCTTACATTATATAGCCAAAAATGAAGCGGAACGTCTCACCACCTCCGGCGGGTCGCCCCAACTTCGCTTTAGTGTGATAAAGTGGTAAAGTGATAACGTATTAACGCGTCACAGTGATAGCGAATTAACGTGCTAAAGCGTCAGTGCGATAGAGTGTTACATATATAAATACTTTGAAAGATGGGTCTGTCTGACTTTGAAAGCTGCCAATCTCACTTTGAAAGCTGATATAATTTGAAAGACGTTGTAAGCCCGTATAAGCCGTTTTAAGGTTTGGTCGATATTTTTATCGGGTAAAGTATAAAAACGTCTTATAAAGGCGTACAGAGCCTTACAGGGCTATCCAGAGAGGTTTTGAGATTCTCCATCCAAGAAGCGGTTAAACCGTATCCAAGATTCCATTATATAGTTTGAAAGTAACACTATCACGCTACAATGCCCCTGTGAGCCATTATAAGCCGTTCTAAGGGACTTTATGTATTCAGTCGATAAATTGGTCGGGTAAAACGTAAAAGGGCTTAAATCGCCTTGTAGAGCCTTAAAATGGGCATGAAAAAACCACCCGTATTTCAGAGTGGTTTGTGTGGGAGGAAACGTGTGTATTATTACGCCCCATGCAGGGCAAGATCACTTATCCAATCCCAGTTTGCTCACGGCTTCTCCAATATCGGCTTCGGTTACTTCCTTCGTGGTGGAAATTTCAACTCGCTGTGGTTCTACATAGCCGTGTACGGTTTTCAGTTTGAAAATGTTGGAAACAGCGTATTTGTCCAGCTTGCCAAAGTACCGCATTTCCATCAGCCGATAAGCCCAGCGGTAAATTTCGGATTTGAATCCATGATCCTTCTTACGCCATTCCCAATCAGTGTCGTCAGAAATAGCCAGCCAAAGTTTCAGCATAGGTGGAGAAGGTTCCAGATCGTTTGTTTCGCAGTATTCAAAAAATTCCTTGATGGAGGTAGCCAGTTCTTCTTCTGTCCATTTACCCCCGTAGGATTCCCTGACCTTCTTCATGTGCATTGCACGTTCCAGAATGGGAATTGTCTTCCCAAGGAACTCTGCTTCGTCGCCTGTCGGCTTCACCCGCATACCCTTCATGTTTTCCGGTGTCATATTCTTTTCACCTGCATTTTCTGGACAGGTGTGAATCCCTTTTGCTTTTCTAGGCAACTTTGTCACCTCCATAATGTATACAATATTCTTCTATAACATTATATGCGGAAGGTTCTGGATTGTTCACGATTTACTCAATCTATATCCATTAGTTCTCCAATGATGCAGCAGTCTATATATTCCTTCGTTTTTCTACCACAATGCGGACAATGTTTTTTGCTTGCACACTCCGCAATCAACGCACCAACAACGATCGGGAACAGTATTCTATAAATAACATCCTCGCTCATGCAATCACCTCCAACAAAATATTATTTCCATTTTCACAATACCACTTAACCAAATTACCGTTTTACTACCCAAATTACAGGAAATTACACTCCAAAATACCTATTGTAATTAAAGAATCCAGTAAAATCAATACTTCCAGTCAGTTTTATTACAATTACTTACATTTTCCTATTCTTTATATATTTATATTTTTCTATTTTCTCAAGAAAGAGAATAATGTAATTTGTAATAAAGACATTATAAATATTGATATTTCTGGCTTTTTGCTATTACATTTTGAAATTTCGCACAGTAATTTGGTAATGTCCACGACTGACGGACGCTACAAATGGCGTAAAATCAACGTTTTCTCAAAAATAAGAAATTACAACTCGTATTTTGGAGAAAAATTCCTGTAATTCTGTGTGTCAAAAAACACATGTAAATTTTGTGCAATTTTACTACAAACTCAACTGCTTTTCTTTGAAGTACCAAGGAACTTTCTTATTCCAGCACTCTACGCAATCTTTACATTCTGAAAGCTCAAACAATCCACTTGGAAACCCATAATAAAACGGGCAATACTCTGGAATACCATCTTCATCCAGACTAATATAAGGAAATCTGTGTTTCAACATTTCCAAATAAGTAACATTTAAAGTTTTCATTTTACATTCCTCCTATCACAAACCCATCTTTACCCCACATTTTGCATGAATACCTGGTTCTACATCTACCGTTGGAAAATCTGCAACCAAATGTTTCATTCTTGTTCTTTCGCATAATTGATCCATGTGCCGATTTATTGGAACTTCAAAGAATCTGTTTCTGGCTGTTTCCTCTAACCCTGCGATTACTTCATAAAGTTTTGCTTTGCCAATGTATTCTCCCATAAAATTACCTCCCATCTCCCACCCCGAACCTCCAATAACCGCAAGCGAAGCGACTTCATTCCCCCTTGGATACGATTTTCTTGGATTTCGTGGCGGAAATTGTTACAAAAGTATTAACAAATGTTACAAAAGTGTTAAATTTCAATCATTTTTATTTAATTCACGTTCTACTGCTGCGATACATTCGCCGCATTTCTGATATTCTCCCAGCGTATTGATCTTTTCAAATACATAATCAATGCTGTCTTTTACTGTGTCACCGAATAATTCAATGTTGTTTGGGGTTATGTTCTTTGCGATAACTATTTTTTCGATGGTTGTTTTGTCGGGCACTAATACGGAAAGCAATCCAGAAATTAACAAGCAAATCAAAACCTTTTTAGAAAACCGTTTGTATTTTGGTATTTCTGCTTCTTCCGCATTAATCCACATTGTTAAAATAACTCCTAACTCAACTATGATTCCAACTAAAACCAAAAGTGAAGCAAAGAAATTTACGTTATTAAAAACATAAATACCGTAAAACCAAACTGGATTGATGATAGGTTCCATTTATTTTACCTCCTTAATCTTTGTAAAAATGGAACCCCCCGTATTGGAGAGAACCCTTTGTTTATTTTATTCTAATACTTTGCCGACGAAGAAATCGTTTCTCCACCACCAATTATTTGTCAAGAACGTATTGTCCCAATAATCTTTTTCATCCAATGTAATCACTTTATCACAGTATTTTTTCATTGGAGGCCCAAAAGGAACCATACCTTCGTAAAGTTTTTCTTCTTCTACCTGTTTTTCAGATTTTACCAGAACTCTGTCGCCAACTTTGTATTCGTCGCAATACTTCACCTTAATTTCCTTGAAGTCGGAATGACTAAATTCGTTCCATTCTTCAAAACTCATTACAGGCGTGCCTTTTGCTGATAATACTATACCATTGTTGCAAGTAATGTATCCGTTCTCAAATTTATAAACTTTACCTTCTGTATACAACGCATTGTTTCCGTCAACATTGTTACTAAGGCACATTACATATCCGTTATACGGTTCTTTTTTTTTTTTTTGTAGAGTTCACACCGTACAGTCTGTTCATTGCCAGTTTCGCACCTGTTTCAAAGTCAAACTCGTCACTTGGATGGCATTTCGCAACTGTTCTTTTCACCAGCTTACCATCTTTTTTCAGAATTGCGTGAACTTCTTTTCCTTTTCTGGTAATGTGGATTTCTTCTTTATTTTTTGGAGTTTCTTTCAGTAATTTAAAGTCTTTTCCGTACTCGTATGTGCAATCATTCTTATCACTGTGTTCGCCCCAATCATACACACCCATGTTTCCAGTATGACACTGTTTGTTTGGGTTATCATGCCTTACAAGGTAATAATTTTCATGACGGGATATTTTTGCCACAATCGTTCCGGTTTCTCCTAACTCAAAACCAAACGCATCTTTTGTTTTGCATACCACTCTGTCACCCATTTCGAAGTTATCTTTCACTTCTGTTTCCTCCTGTTTTACTTCTTCTACTTCTTCTACGATTTTTTCAACTTCATATGGGAATACCCATCCACAACGGCTTTCACCCATCTTTCCACATCTACCCCATTCAATGCCATAATCATGCCCACGGTGTTTTCCTTCGGAACTTGTGTCACTCTCAAACAGATATGTTCCGTCAACATCTTTCGCAATGATAGTTCCTACTTCTCCGACCTCTAATGTTCCTGTATTTTCAATCACTCTTACACGTTCTCCGTATTTGAAGTTTTCATCACAGGCTTTTTCCAACTGATTTGCAGTATATTTTGTATACCCGTCCACATAGTACCAAGGTGTACTGTAACCAGTAATCATACCAAAGTCACCAGTTTTCTTTACCATTACTGCGTCGCCGATCTCGAATTTTCTTTTTGTCGCCATAATCATTTCCTCCCTTGAAATGTCCTAATGTCGTTTACACACTTATCTTACCATACCTTACTTCCTGTGTCAACACTTTTTTAAAAATATTTTTGATTTTCTGCCGCCGTGATTACGTTTTCCAGAAGGCACGCCACTGTCAGCAGCCCAACGCCTTTTGGAACTGGTGTAATATGTCCTGCTACTTTGGATACATTTTCAAAATCTACGTCACCGCACAGCTTTCCGTTTTCGTCCCTGTTGATCCCTACGTCGATTACAATGGAACCTTCCTTTACCATATCGGCTGTGAGCATTTTCGGAACGCCTGTCGCCATAACCACAATATCTGCACGTTTGGTATGCTCTGCCAAATCCTTTGTTTTGGAATGACAAACTGTAACTGTATAATCGTGCTGTAAAAGAAGTTCTGCCAGTGGACGACCTACCAGCATACTTCTACCAACGATCACGACGTTTTTATGGCTGTGTGGTTCGTCTACACTTCGGATGATTTTAAGAACCCCTTTGGCTGTCGCTGGTTTCAAACAAGTTTCACTTCCCTTGTGCAAATAGCCAACATTTACATTCCCAAGCCCATCAACATCCTTTTCTTGGGATATAACATCTACCATATTGTCATCAGAAAAAAGAGAATCAAAGAAATTTTTGCAATTTATATCAATGAATGGAAGTTGCAAAATAATACCATTTACAGTATCGTCTTTGTTTAATCCAGATAACACTTCAACGCAATCATCCCATCTTTCTGCTTTGTATAGTTCAAAATCAATTCCAACTTCATCACAGGCTTTCCGTTTGTTTGCCACATAAATCTTTCCTGCTGGATCAATCCCAGAAGTTACTACTGCCAGTTTTGGATGCTCACCAACCAACTTAGTATATGTTTCTACCTTTCTTTTTACACTATCTTTGATTTCCTCTGCCAATTTCTTACAATCAATAACCATAGAAATAATGACCTCCTACCTGTCCTAAGTATGTTTTATTTTCTGCCCAATATGGTGTAACTGTACCATTGTGGAAGTGTGTTGGATACTCCCCGTCAAATACGCTTTTATTTTGGTGAAAAACGTCGTCTACTGCAACTTTAACAGCGGTGCTTATTTCTCCTTGATATGGTTTTGCAAACTGATTTGGAGCCGTACAAACCTCTGTAACTGACATATTCCACTGCTCGTGTCTTGTCTTAATGGTTTCTGCTACTGCCATCATGCCTTGGAATGTATCTCCCCTTGCTTCTGCCGCAACAACTCTACATACCAAATCAAATTCTTCATCGTTTAATGTATCTACTTCCACCTCCTGTTCTACTTGATAAGGTTCTCCGGCGTAAGCCACCCATCCAGTAGTTTGGACGGAAAACATCAACGCCATCAATAACACTTTAATCACTAAGTCGATCAATCCTTTCCTGCAATCGTTTCTTATATCCCCTATCGGCAGTTAAACGCATACAACTAACTAATATTTCCTTACAGTCTGTTTCTGGAACTTCCATACGCTTAACTGCCTTATAGATTTTCTTTGCTACTCTGTAAAATTTGCAGTGGGTGTGATACCTTGCAAATGCTCTTGATTCGTAAACTATCCACCCACCTTTGGACTTCTCAATCCGTAACATAGATTACAAACCCCAATCTGGTTTTCTCAAATCAAACGCATCACCATGCTGGATAATATCTGGATAATTGCTCATGGCGACTTTCATGGCGTATTTATCGATCTCATAAGCGTGATATTCCACGTTTGTAAAACCCATCTTGTCCAGACAATATCTGCCAGTACCAATTCCATCATACATTGACAGCACAACGATTTTTTCGTCTTTTGGAACGTCTTTCAAAGCACCTTGCAAGATATGAATGATTACTTCGGCAGTCCATCCGTTCCCAAGCCCTTTGTAACGCTGCGTATTGCTGACTACTTTTGTGTAATCATCTGGAAGTGTTTGCAGACGTTCACACTCCACTGGTGTCAATTTACGTATGATATAATAACCATCTTTCAACTTTATTGGATACAAATTTCCTTTAATATCGATCTTTCCATCTACAACCTTGTAAATGGGTTTGTCAATAGTACCGCGATATTCATGCAATGCATGAGTGGTTGCAAGACGGTTAGATTTTTCATCCATCTTTCTTCCACGTCTTGTCTTGCTGTTTTCCATCTCCAAATCTGCACATTCGTCCGGTATTATTTCTGCGAAACCAGCCTTAGTCGCTACTTTAACCTTCATTGGAACTGCATATAAACCAGTTTTCGCACCCATGCCACCTCCGTTTGCTGTTAACGTTACGCTTTTTCCGTTTATATCGAAAATACGTTGTCCTTGACCTCCTTTTAACTCTCCATTTTTTGTTGGATATGAACCTACTCTGATTGGTTCTGCAATCATTGCATGTCTATGTTTCTTAATTGTATCCGACGGAATGGCTCCACCGCATCTTGTAGTGAGTGCATAACTTTTTTCTTGCCACGCTTCACCAGTTTCCAGAATGTCTTTCAGCAAAATACCTCTATCTTCTGGTTGCTCTACTTCCCAGTTAAAAACATAGAATCTATCTCGCTTCTGTGCAGACACAAGCCTGCTGTTAATACGCATCAATTTACAATCGAGTTCTCTTTGGATTTGCTCTTTTATTTCTTTGGACGCAGACCAGTTATTTTCGTAAAGAAAGAAGTCTGGCTTGAACTTTTCTTTGGCAATAACGTAGTTTAGAAATAACTCCCAACCAAGTCCCTCTGCTTTTGTTTCTCTGTGTTTACTCTGTGCAATACTCCAATGTGTGCAAGGTGAGCCACCCAACAAAATCTTAATCATAGCTTCCTCCTTATTTTGTAGTGGAACCAAAACCGCCGTTTCTGATACCATCTGCATTATCATCGTCTGTTGTATGGTACTGCAAAATGATACCCTGACAATACGCTTCCCCAGCTTTGATTTCAATTGTTTTACCTTCTCTGCCGTCATTGGTGAGTTTAACCCACATCTGACCTTCATTGTCGGAGAAGTAATAGTCTGCGTCGATGATACCGACAGTGTTATCCAACTGACAACGATACTTGAAACCCAATCCGGAACGTGGTACAACCATCAGGAATTTATCTGGATCAAGTTCTACACGATAGCCAGTAGGGAATTTGATTGTTTCTCCTGCCGGAAGTGTAATGTCGAATGGTGCGAAGAAGTCATATCCAGCAGAATGTATTGTTGCTCTTTTTGGTGGTTTTAACTCCTTATAAATTGCTCCGGCAAATAAATTTTCAATGCCTTTCATAGCTTCCACATACGCTTCTTTGGATACCAGTCTAAATTTGTTCATGTTAAAAACCTCCTTAATATCTGTTGTAAATTTTGTATCTGATTGAAAAGATATAGTTGCAAATCGTATTGAGTTCTTCAAAATCAAAGTTTTTCAACACGATGTCCTCTTTATCCGCAAAATATTTAATTTCTACTTTGCTAATGTGTGGTACAAACTCTAACCAGATCTGTTTTCCTTCGTTGTTCAAGTTCATAACCATTTCCAATGCCGTCTGAATGTATTCTTTTTGTTTAACTGTAAGTTTCTTCATTTTAATTCCTCCCCGTTTCTATAAATAACCACCATACTTGGGAATGGAGCCGCATCTTTGCTTCCTCCGAATTTCAGTCTACCTTTTACAAACCGGATTTCTGCTTTTCCGTAAATGTATTCGTGAAACCATCTTGTATCAGTTCTAGCAGGTAAAAGCATTACGATTGTTCCGCAACCTCTCAAGTGTTCATCATATGCTTTCTTCACCCATTCTCCGGTTTCTTTTCTGCCGTAAGGTGGGTTACACCACACAGATCCATTCCATTCTTTGTCCAAACCACTATTCTCCGGCGTATAATAATCTTTACATTTTGCGTTTTCTGGAAGTGCCGCCGCATCCAATGTAAAAGAAAATTCTTCATTCAATTTATCAAAGAAATCTTGTGGGGTTTCCCATTCTACTTTCTTTGAAGAAAACATTAATTCTGTATTCATAAAAATTCCTCCCTTATAACCAAATACTTGTTCTCAACGCTTCATTCAACCAAGCAATATCTTCCAAATCCATTGAAGAAATCTTTTTGTGTAATCTCTTTTTATCCAGAGTGAAGATTTGTTCTGACAGAATCGTACTGTCGTATTTCAGATTGTACTTTTCTGCGGATAACGGAACATGTGTTGGAATATCCGTTTTCCTTTTGGATGTAATCACCGCCACAATGGTTGTTGGACTGTATTTGTTTCCGCAATCGTTCTGGATCACAACCACCGGACGTAAACCAGATTGTTCGCTACCAATTCCCTTTGTAAGTTTTGCCAAGTAAATATCCCCTCTTTTCATTTTTTCACCTCCTTAGTAGCAATCTCTATGGTGTTCAACAACCCATTCTACAAAGTGGCTAATATCCCATTCACAGAAATCAATTCTTGTACCATCGACTTCTTCATATCCAAATTCCTCGCAGTAGTCGTCCACAAGTTCTGGATTTTCTTCCATCACGATCTTGATTCCTTTTTCAGAAATCCCATACATGATGGTTTTGTCACTTTCTCCAACCCACTCATTTGTTACTGGACACAACGTAAGTTTTTCACCGTAATCATTGTATCTAATTTCATTTCCGTTGCTTTCATAAATTGGTTCGTAAATCATTTTGTTTTCCTCCTTTTATGTAGTAGTTCTTTAACTTGATTTAATTATACCCCTCAACACTGGAAATGTCAAGGGGTATTTTTAAATTTTATTGGATTTTTTCAAACAAATAACTTCCGTCCAGCATCTTGGTTACCTTATGAATCTCTTGGTTTGTACTACCAACGTAAGGTGTGTTTACGTCTGCCAGAGCAACCATGAAACGTCCAGTTACAAGAAAGTCTACCATTGTTGCCACGTTGCACAGAGAATTTGACCCAAAGATTTCTTCAATGTCAAATCCAGTATACATCCAAATTGTTTTGTTAGGAAATCTTTTTCTTACTGCTTCGATGATTCTTATAACCTCTGGTCTATTCTGGCAATACAACGGATCACCGCCGCTAAGTGTAAGTCCAGCAACGTAGTCCTTTTCCAGTTCACCCATGATTTCTTCCAAGGCAGCATCGTCGAATTTAATACCGCTATCTGGCTCCCATGTTTCTTTGTTCTGGCAACCTTCACAGTGGTGACTGCATCCAGATACAAACAGAACTACCCGAATACCGTCGCCGTTCAACATATCATCATGTTTAATATCGTGATAATTCATACCGTCACCCCTTACATACTTACACGATCCGCAATTTCAGCATTTTTGGATTCGTTATATCTTGTTTCCCCATGAACTCTTGTATACCCCAGATACCCGTTCATACGGTCAATCTTGGTGATAAGGTGACTACCGCATTTTGGACACACATCCATTTCAAGCTGTTCGTACCCACATTCCTCGCAGTATGCCAGAGAAAGGTTTACCCCTTCATAGAACCCAAGTTTCATAGCACGACGAACCAGAGTTTTGATAGCATCTTTGTTATAACTTACTGGGTAGCGACAATACTGAATTTTACCACCGTTGAACAAATCCCAGAAACGGTTTTCCAAATCCTGTTTCTCGATTGGACTAATATGTTCGGATACATGACAGTGGAATGAGTTGGAAACGTATGGTTTGTCAGACACGCCTTCTACGATCCCATATTTCTTTCTGAACTGCTCTACCTGTAAACCAGCAAGGGATTCTGCCGGAGTGCCGTAAGGGGACGCATAATTCAGACCATCTTCCGCTCTAAATTCCTTGATTTTGGCATTGATATGTTCCATGACTTCCAGTGCCTTGCCGCCATCTTCCACAATAGTTTTGCCGTTCCAAAGAATCTGAAATTCGTTTAGTGCAGTAATTCCCCATGTCATTGTCATTGGATACAGTGCTGTTTTGATTTTCTCGTTTGGTTTGAGATTGCCGCCGTAGAAACCACCTTCACACCATGCCAGAGGATTTGTGGACGCTTTCATTTCACCAAGGTAATCGAATGTTCTCTTGTGGATTTGACGAATCATTTCCATGTAGTAGTCCAATACCTCGTAGAAATCTTTGTTTTCCTGTCTGGATTTCGCAAGGATCATTGGAAGATGCAGACTAATCGCACCAAGGTTACAACGTCCTTCAAATACAGGTCTATCCGTTTCGTCTGCTGGATTCAAACCGCCTTTTTCATACCAAGGTGTAAGTGTAGCACGGCAGCCCATAGGTGAAATTACTTCTCCAAACTGCTTATACATGGATGGAACGTAACCTTCACCAGTCAGAGAAAGGAAGTCTGGATACATGGATTTGGAACTGCAATCAATGGCTGCGTCGAACAGGCATTCAAGTTCTTTTCCTTCTCCATGCAAGTTTTCGTCATAAAGGAAAGTCAGTTTAGGGAACAACACTGGTTTCTTGAACCCTTCTTTGCCCTGACCTTTCTTTCTTACTTCCAAACAAACTTCTGTTGCCATCTTACCGAAAAAACTTTTATCCAATCCAAACGAAATTGCAATGAATGGATAATCACCTCTGGAAGAACCAACCGTATTGAAACGATATTCCCAAGACTGGAAACCCTGTTCCATATCACGTCGTACTTTTTTTCGTGCAATCTCGCAAATATCTTGCCATGCAACATCGTCGGTTCTTCCCAAAATCTCACAAAGTTCTCTTTGGTATCTGTCGTATGATTTTCTAGCGTACTTAGCCAAAAGTGTATCAACTCTCGGAATAGTAAATCCACCATACTGACACGCCGCCGCAGACATAGTAACGTCAGAGATTACGTCAAACGCAACATCCAGCGTCTTTGGTTCGTTATACCATACATTGCCCATTTCAAAACCACCAGAGATAACCTTTTCCATATCAAACAGACAGCAGTTCATTGTGTCCCTTCTAGCAGACATATCATGGATGTAGATATAACCATCTTTTACAGCTTGGATTTCGTCAGTGTTAAGGAAAAATTTCTTGTAAAGTTCCTTGTTCAGTTCGTTGTATACCAAACTTCTTCTGGTTGGAACCAATGCACTGTCTGTATTTGCGTTATCCTTGTCGCCGATATACATGATGGACTGCGCCTTTTTGTATACATCGTCCAGCATACGAATAAAGTCTACTTTGTAGTTTCGGTAGTCACGATAGCTTTTCGCCACTGTTGGATTTACCTCGTCCAAAGCACTCTCTACCAAAAGGTGAACTTTCTGGATTTCTACTTCCGGCAGGTCTTTGATTTTGGAATAAACAAGGTCACAGATTCTTTCGTTTTCTTCTGGTGCAAGAGTAACCATTACCCTATCGGCAGATTTCTTAACCGCATTTACGATTTTCTCTGGATTGTATTCCTCTCTGAAACCATCTTTTTTAATTACGATCATTAAATTACCTCCTTTTTAGATAATTACACCACCTGACGTTTTATTTGCCAAGTGGTATTTTGTGTTTATTCTTTTTCCAGACGTTTGATTTCAAAGTCCAGATATTCTCTAGCTTTCTTCAAATCTTCAATTTGCGTTCCTTTGTATGGAGAACGACAAACATATTTGATTACGTTTCCAAGACAGAAGTTAAGTTCCCAATCTTGAATGAAGTCGATTACTTCGATATTGTGTGCGTTGTAGTGGGAAGGATGCTCTACTGTGTCGTCCGTATCTAATTCTCCAATGTACTCTTGATCCCAGCAATGGTCACATTCAAGGAAGTCACGACAACGTCCATCATAATGCCCATTCAAAAATTCATATGTGAACGGACAATCTTTAATTCCACCAGATTCACAATCACTAAGATATTCTGGATGATATTTTTTCATATAATCTCTAAGTGTCATACAATTTCCTCCTTATACACTCTTACCGTTTTACCATCAACACTCTGTGGTTTTAGAACGTAACCGTACATTCTCTTGATTTCCTTACTCAAATTCAACTGCTTAACTGGACTACACCCGTTACGTTGGCACCACATTTGGTAGTTCAAGTAAACGTCACCAAGACACTCATTTATAATCTTTGGTTCTTCTTCAAACCATTCGAGTACATTGTTGTTGGATTTCAGATAGATGGATTTTTCTGCTTCACTCACTACTGATTTTGTAAATGCTTTGTTTTCCAGAACTCTTTTCAGACCTTCAATGGCAATCTTCAAAAGGTATTCCATTGCTTCCTCTGTCATAAGTTTATCTTCTATGAACGGATCGTAGTCTGGATCGGATTTGGAAAATTTTGCTCTGAATGGAACAATGATAATACGTCTACCGAAACCATCTGATTTATCGGAAGTTGGCGGCAGTTCGTTCGCACAGAAGATTTGGGTTGCATAGCACTCGAACTCGAATGGATCAGCATATTTTTTCTGCACGATAAAGGCATTACCAGTAACACATTTCTTAAATACGCTGGAATTTTCCAGATACTTTGCAGAAATATCGTCACCAAGGTTCGCAAGTTTACCAGCCATTTCAGCAGGCTTGAATGTTTCTTCCAGTTCCCGAAGTTCCAGTGTTGTGTAGTTTTCCTTCCCAAGCAGCCGTTTGATAACGTCAAGGATTGTGGATTTACCATTTGAACCCTCGCCAGTAAGGATAAAACAAACTTGCATTGTGTTCGCTCTATAAAGTGTGTATCCAATCATTTCTTCCAACAAAGCCCTGATTTCTGGATCGTTGCGACATACCTTGTCCAATGTTTTGTCCATTGTTTCGTTGTATGCGTTTTCGTTGTAGTCGTACTTAACCCTGTTGGTAATAACATAGTTTGGACTGTACGGCATTTCTTCCATCGTTTCTAAATCCAGAATAGAACTTTTCAAACCAAGGAATTTTGGACTTGCTGGTTCTACTTCTTTGTCGCATTTCAGTGTAACGTACTTGTATACTTCCTTACGCTGCGTTTCTTTCAGACTTGGGATTTTCTCAATCATTTTCCGCTCAAAGTCTGCAACTGCACTGGAATAAATCAGCTTATCCGTATAGATGTGTGGTTGATGGTTTACCAGTGCGATATGGCAGTTATTCAGCATATAGTTACCGAATACATCGTGAAGGAACTTACCTTTCTCACCAAAGAATAATTCTTCGGAGAACGCTTCGTCCCTTGTGATACTGTCAATTTCTTTATCAGGCAGTGGATTTTTCAAGATATGTTTGTTTATAATCTTGATTGTGGATCGAATTTCTTCTCGGTTCAGTCCTTTGGATTGCAGTACCAAAATGTAGTTGAACAGACTTTGATTACGAAACTCAATTTCCATAATACCGTGGTCTTTCAGAGAGATTGGATACAGCCATGCAGGAAGTTCTTCTACCTCTCCATAAGTCTGCAACCATTCTCTCTGTGTAGTTTCCTTTTCAAAATACTTGATTTCCTCGCCGTTGACGTACTTTGTTTTTTCAATACTCTGCGTGATTCGCAACGGTACAACCCTATTTGCTAGCCCCAGACCATAGTCGCAAGGAATACCACAAGCAGAATAGCAATGCACACTCTGTCTTTTTATGTTTGTGTTTTTGAAGTAGAAATGCAATCCTCTTGTGGTTTTCAATACATTGCAACGAAGTTTGTATTCCTTTACGATTTCAAATACCTTTTCTGCGAACGCAGGATCGTCCACATCTACTTGGATATATTCTTCCCCAAGAACACCAACATAATCATGGTTTTCTGGTGGATTCTCCAACAGTTGAAATGTTTTTACGCTATAAAGTGGCTTTTTCCCAGAACTAGGAATGTAACCACGAAACATGTATTCCATGAAATCCCTCCTATATTTATTATACGTTTCTCACACATTCATATTATCATACAATACGGTTCGTGTCAACACTTATTTCCTAAAAATTCTGAAATTTTTTGCTTAGCAAGATTGATATACCAACCACGATCCAACCATTCTGGAATTGGCATATCCAAAACATTTTCGTTGATTACTCGGCAGTGTTCTGGTGTAGCCGCAGTTTTGTCCAGTGTTGTTTTTCCTTTGTGTTTCTTATATAATGCGCCGCAATTTTGTTCGATGGTAGCAAAGCATCTGTGGACTTTTTCGTTCATTTTTGTACCGTATTTTTCTTCTATTGCTCTCTTGTATCCAGAGATTGATTTCTTGTCAACAACAGTTTTTTCAAATTTGAACATTCTTCCACCGCTGTGCTCCAAAAATGCAAAATCGTACTTGCCGGAAACCTTAGTAATCTTCTGGAAATCAATCAAATTTTCACTTCCCATAACGGTTGTTTCTACTGGAATACCGTATACAAAATAGTCGACTACTGCTTTGTTCACGATTGGAAGGTCATTGTCCAATGGGCTAAGTTTCTTTACAACCGCACCTTTTCGTTTTACATTTCCCTTTTCATCGACCAAAATGTAATTGTTTACGTCACGCTGAATAACCTTTGTATACATGTCGTATTCCATTTCCATTCTGGTTCGTTTACACCATTCGTTGCAGATTCCAATGATTTTATCTTTGTCCTCCAAACGATGAAGTTTCAGCAAGATGCCGTCCGTATTGCTCTGGATCAGGTCGCATTTACCATCCAGTTTATCCAACAAATCTACCAAGAAAAGTTGTCCTCCAACACAAATATTATTCGCCATTCTTGGGTCGTAAAGCTGGTTGTATTTGTCCTTAGAAGCACCGAATGTACTGTTTAATACGATTTTTCTCGGTTTCTGTCTTGGGTCTTTTTTCGCTTTCATAACCAGACGTTCGTCACGGATAGTTCTGTATTTGGACGGGTCTTTCACGTTTCTGGATAACCAGTTATATTCAATCATCATGGCAGGATAGTATGAACCTACGTCAGCCATAAGGTAATATCCAGTACCGTAGTAGTTTTTGATTGCCCCATGTAGACCACCAATACCAAATGTGTGTGGAACGCCGTTTATGGTTGCATCCAACGACATTTGAGAATAGTCCTTTACGTTTTTTGCCCAATGTTCGTACCAATGTCGAATCCATTCATACTGTCCAAGTCGGAGTGTATCTGGAATGTCCAAACAGAACTCGTCGTTTCGGTCAATAGCTGGTTTAGACGCACCCAAAATCATAGCAGACAACTGGGCTTTAGTTTTGGAAATATTTTTCAATCCAAGTCTAAATTCTTGAATAAGTCCGATGTGGCTTTCAAATTCTTCCAGTGTGTTGCAAAATACCTCGAATGTTTCTTTTACGTCGTGCATACAGTATTTGATAGTTTCTTCCAATTCTTCTTTTGTAAGTTTTCTATCAATATCAAATGGAACCGTGGTTTCTCTTATGTCGTGTCCCATGAACGCTTCCAATTCTTTAAGTGATCTGAAACCAACCGTGCAGTCATAATTGTTTATCGGATAGTTGTTTGACAGTCTGGAAAACGCATATCCTTTTTGCTCTTTCTCGATGATCCATGTGGACATTTCATAAGGGTTAAAACCACAAAGAATTGCCTTGCAAACCCATTGGTCGTAGTTTCTGCTGTTGTATCCAATCCAGATTGTATTTTTGTAGTATTCGTAGAACTTCCGAAGTTTATTACGGTCATTCACAATCTTATGGAATTTTCTGGTATCTGTGTCAAGCCAACAAACAAGCCAGTCATACTTAAAAATTTCAAAATCATAGACGATCATATTATTATCCTCCTCCATATGTAAAAAGGGTGAGTTTCCCCACCCAATTTATTTTTCTGTTTAGAGTGGCATATCTTCATCGCTCAGACTGTCGTCGATTACGTACTCGTCTTTGATTTCTCTTACGATTTCGATGATTGGATATTTGTCAGTGGACTTTTTGTAGCTTACGTTGATTTCGTATTTGCCGCCCAGTTTTGTTTCCATGATATGTTTTTCCAAATCAGCCATAGAAACGAAGTCGATTGGATTGCCGAGTTTACGCAGAACCGCCAGAACTTTGTTGATTTCTCTTGCCGTGGATTCTGGATAGTACATGTTTTGCAGGAACATACTTGCAAAAATCTGGTTGTGTGTGTCCAAATCCATGTACTTGAATTTCACGATTGGAACGCCGTTGCTAGTTTCGCTTGGTTCTACGGACAGCAGTTCAACGGTGTGCTTACCTTCTGCTGGTTTTTCGTATTCTTTTTTGGACAGTTCTGCAATTTCTTCTGCTGTTACAATGTTTTCAAATTTTTCCCATACGCTCATAATTCATATTCTCCTTTTCTTAACCTTCGATTACTACTTTTACGCCGTGTTTTTCGGACAGTTCTTTTTCTGCCATTCTTTTGCTGATTACTTTCTTTGGAATTTCACGCTTCCAAATCAATTCGTATCCACCGTTAAGTGTCATATCAAGTGTAATCGAGCAAATCACATGTTCTCCATTTACAGTGAGCGCCCAAACTTCTACGATGTCAAACTCCTTGTTTCCACTTTTCATTTTTCCGTCTACATATTCGTCTGCGTAACAAAATCCACCACCCTGCAAAAGAATCGCAAATTTCTGAACACCAGATGTTAACACTCTTGCGTTTTCAACAATAAGACCGATTCTGCCGTCACGAAGTTTTACTCGCATACCGCTTTCCAGAGTTGGCATTTTCGCACATTCGTCTTTTTTAACGATGCGTTTAACCAATCCTCTGTTAAGATTATTCATCCACCAACAATGACCGTATCTACCTCTACCATCGCCGTCGTGACCTCTCATTGGTTGTTCAAATTCAACAAGTGGTTTATTATTTTCCACAGCAATAACGGCGCCTTTCATGCCCAGTCTTGCTTTGTTAAATTCTCTTACAACTACAACTTCGTCACCAACACGCCAATCTTCTTCTTTGGAATTGTCAGTTTCCGGCATAACATCTTCCGTTTTTACTTTTTCTACCCTTGAAATTGGAACATTCCAGCAATGATTCTTTTTACCCTTTCCATCACAAGAATGACCGTTAACATCTTCGTCAAATTCCACTCCGATTCGTTTGTAGTCAAAATCCAGTTCTGCTGTATCAACCACAGTTCCCATTTTTCCGATGATGTTATCGTTTCCGTCATAAGGATCATCGCTCACATACTTTACTCTGTCGCCGACTTTAAACAAAGCTGGTTCTTCTTCGTATTTTTCCAGTTTTTCTGCTCTGTAATCTCCGTAGGAACCATCCTCGAATCTTACACGATAGTCCCTGTTAATGTAGGAGCCTACTGTAACTACCTGTTTTGTTTCTTTTACAATCGCCTTGTCGCCTTTGTTGAATTTTCTTTTAAATCCCATTTTATTTCCTCCCTTATTTGATTTCCTTTATTTTACCACACAATTCCAAATTTGTCAATACTTTTTTTACTCAATTTCGTAAGTTGCTTTCATGTCAGCCATGTGAAGATAGAACGCCAGTGGATATTTTTTGTATGCGTTACCAAGCGTATTCCAAATATTCTGACCTTCATAAGCACCCATGTGGAACCTGATCGCAACTGCTTCTTCCTCTGTCAGTTTGATTACCTGATTCAGCAGATAAACGGACTTTTCTCCATGACCGTAAGGGAACTTGTCGTCCACCGTATAGAATGGAACCTGCACCCATTTACCGTCTACTTTCTTGTTTCTCATTTCAGTTGTATAAAAACCAACCTTGCATACGTCGTGGAATAAACCTACGATTGTAAGCGTTTCTGGATCGAATTTACCAGCCGGAACAATCTCACACAACTTTCTCCAAACCTTGATAGAATGTTCTACCAGACCACCTTCGTATGCTTCGTGGTGGCTTGTGCTTGCTGGTGCTGTAAAGAAATCTGATTTTTCAAGTCTTTCGATAAGCTGTCCAATCCCTTCTCTGTGGATAATCTGCTTAACGATTTCCTTGAAGTATTCTTTGTAGTCCATGTAATTCCTCCCTTGTTTGATTTCCTTTATTATAACACCAGCAAGTTTTGTTGTCAAGCGTTTTCGTAAACAATTTTACATTTTTCCAAATCAATCTCAACGATAGCGTCTGCTCTTAGCAAAGTCTTTACACGTTTCGCCGCAGATTCACTTTCGTATACCGCTGGGGTGTAGTTTCTACCACTATGGTTCACAATAAGTTCACCGTCTTTTTTATAGCATACAGCATACAGTTTCACATCAATCACCCTTTCTGAACAACTTTACTCTTGTGATCCACTTTCCTGTACCAGTTCTGAACGGCACGATTTCAAATTCCAAACCAGCATATTCCATTTGGTCTGCGACTGCGTTTCTTTCTTCGTCTGTTCCACGCAGGAAATTGGTTACTTCAATACCAAAAGGTTCCAGCATTTCTTTCACAGATTGGTCGATGAACTCAAAAACCTTTGCGTGGTATTCCTCGCAGATTTCTTCCAGCTTTTTGGACATATCAACTTCCAATACAAGCTTTCTTCTGTCAACGCATTTCATTTCTTTTCACCCCGTTTCGGGTATCTTCCGCAGCCTTTACCCTCTGGACACCAAGTAAGGTATTCACACTGTGCTGCCAAATGTGTTTCCAATTCCGGCAGGATAGCAACTGCTTCGTCACGGATCATTTTAGCCAATTCGTGATGCACGTCCTCTGTTCTTACACACAGTCTTTTGTGGCAATATTCAATCAGACTTTCGATTGTGAAACCAATAGCTACCGCACCATGTGTGGACATTGGAAGAACATATCTCGCCTGCTCATTCGCTCTTTCTTTGGAACCGCTTTTCATGTGAACATAGTGCTGGATTTCGCCGTACAGTTCGCAAGCGTCGTTCATGTGTCTTGTGTATTTTGTAACCAACTTTGGATTGTCAGTAATATCCCTTGGAATTTCATACGCAAAAGTATCTTTGTTTACATACCGGAAACTCTGTACGTTTTTGCAAGTCCCGACTTCCTTACGAATAAGCTGGTCGATCAAGAACCGTGGGCAATCTTCAATCAGGAATTCAATGTAACGGCTTCTGGAACCGCTGAAATGACCGGATGCCATGCAGTGTTTACCAATCGCCGCAGCACTTCCCTTGGAATCGTAACACACCTTGGCGAATGTACCCCAATGCTCAAACAGACATTTTACTTCTTCTGGATTCAACACAGTTACTTTCATTTCTTTTCACCCCCTGCCAAAACTCCTACTGTAAGCGTCCAAATGATAAACCAACCAAGTGCTTCTACAAAGTTAAATCCAAAACTAAAGCACATACACACTGCTAAGTATGGTAAACAGAATAAACCGTATGCAATCGCAAGTACAATAATGGTAGCAAGAACTACCAAAATAAAATCCACAACAGGATTCTTTTTCTTCATCAAATAACCTCCATTTCTTCCATTTCTTCAATCAGATAGTCACGAAGAATTGATAACCTAGTAAGATACTCTGAAATAAATTCCTCGTCGTATTCAATTTCGTACATTTCCACAAGTTCCTTTTCCAAATTCAAATAATCTGGATAAAGGTAATCTTCCTCGAATAGCGGATAGGCAACGATTTTTGCTTTTCGCAATCCAGTAGCATACATTTGGACTTGAACCTGTTGGTAGTACGATTTTGATACCTTAAAATTCCTAGTTGCTTTGTAGGTTTTAACCTCGTATATTGTATCGTCAGTACATCCATCAAGGTTCACTCTCAAACGTAGTTCCTCGATCCGAACTTGCTTATCCAACTCCATGTTTGGAATATCCAGTAACGCTAGAATGCCATGTTCGTAAAAGTTCCCAGCTTCCATATACATGTTACTCGGAAAACCAGTAGCAAGCCCTAATTTGACCTGCCACCAGTCGTTCCAAGATTTTGTATTCCAGTTTCCCATGATATAATGCGTGTCACTCGCACCGAACCATCCAGAACGATCCTGATCCGTTATCACATTCAACCACCTCCATTAACTTCACTTCTTTCAGATGTTCCAACCAAGTAAGACATTCGTTCATTTCATTCTCGTCGATGTTAAAACTATCACACAAGTCAATTAAACTATATTGCCTTGCTTCTTTTAAAATAGAATAAATAAAATCGTCAAATTTGTTTGGTTTATTCATCGAATCTCCTCATTTCAGTTTGCCCATGATCTCTGTGAATTTTTCTGCTGGGATTTCTGTTGTCGTTTGATATCCAGTGATTTCTTTCAATTTTGCTTTTGCTTCACCGCCGAATTTCGCTTTCAGAGCGTTTGTGATTTCCAATGCCTGTGCTTTGGTTACTTTATGCTTACTACCTCCGCTATCGCCAGTGTCAGCATCTTTGGAATCGTCAATATCGAACAGACCATTCAGAGCATATTTTCTTGCGTAACTGCTCGCCGAGCCTGTGATCTGGCTTGCATCCATACCGCTTTTAGTTTCTGCTTCTCTTGCACAAGCTGTCACAGAGATGCTTTCTCCTGTTTCCACGTCGATGAAAGTTGCGGTTGCTTTTACATACCATCTGTTTCCGATCATTTCAATTTCGTCGGACAGAAGAACGGTTGCACCGTATTCATTCATAACTGGTTTTGCGGCTTCCAAAATATCTTCGCAACTACGGTAAGCAAAGTTACCAAAGCGATTGAACTGACTTTTTGGTGCTTTCAACTGCAGCTGGCATTTCAATAATTTGCTGTAAACTTCCTTCATAAAATCCTCCTTTTATTCTTCAAACTCAAAACAATGCAAGATGTTTGCAAGTTCATTAAACGACTTATACACTACTTCCATGTTTCTTAAATTCTGACATCTGATATATGTTGCGTGCGTTCTGCCGTAGCCACCAACACGTTTGAGTTCTACTTGGAATTTAATGTTATCACCTTCTACTACATTGGAAAACATTTTTGCAGTAGTTTTGCGCAGAACTGATTTCACTTTGTATGTTCCTTCAAGTACCATTTCAATCCTCCCATACAATTTCAATTTCGTAACCAAATTTTTCACAAACTTCTTTCATTGTTACTTTTTTCGGTATTTCTCGATCCCAAATTCTTTTTTCCGGTGTTACTTTAAACATAAGATCGATATTACCACAGTATCCTCTGTAAATTTCTACAATATCAAGTTTTGCAAAATTGTGTTTTTCTGTTAGATCTTCTTTGTAATTATCCAATGGATTCCATGAATTTTTATTTGTAATGATAAGGTGACCTTCAACCTCCATTGTAACATACAAATTTCCGTTTCTCAATCTTACAATCATGCCGCTTCTCAAATCAGATTTCTTCATAATCACATTCCTCCTGTTCGTAAACTGTAAATTCAGTAATCAAGTCATAGTTCATAAACATTCCTCCATTGTTTGACTTGACTACATTCTACCACAGCAAATTTTGTTTGTCAACACCAATTTTCAAATTTCTTTCAATTTGCTTCGTACTCCATACCAAAGTAGTCTATAAATCAGCATTGGGCTTTCATCCTTCCCAACAAACCATACAGAAGCGTCATACATGGCGTTAAATGTAAGTATACTGGCTACCACTGATGCAGGATATATTTTGGAACGATACGATCCGTTTACAATCTTTTTCCAAGTGGCGTTTTCGATCACCAAATGGATTCTGCTGCTGGCGGCGTTAGCCCTCTTGAACTCTGCATGGAACTGTTCACGTTTCGTTGTAAAGTTACCGTTTATTTCGTCGATACCGTTTTTCTTTTCGACCACCACGCAGTTATCCAAATGTCTGTATTCTTCTGGAAACTCTACTCCATAATCAGCGAAGTCTAGCTTTTTGGATTTCCATTTTATTCCATGTTTTTCAAAGAAGTCCAATATATGTTGGTTTTTCTTCTCTCTTGTATCCACCAGAATAACCATACTGGACATTACGTTTCCAATTTCCTTATCGGTCAATCTTCAATCACCTCCAAATTTAGTAGTTATTAAGTCTTTTAAAATTTCTGGACATTCTTCGATAGTATGATTTATCAAGTACACATAATCACGCATAAACAACGAATTGTCACAAAATAGTTCCGCTTTATTTATCATTTTGGTGGTCGGCAAACCTGCGTCAGGATAAATACGGTGCAACTTTATAAAATTACATATTGCTGTTGCACAAAATTCCAATTCTCTATTTGTGATTGTCATTGGACAAGTTTCATAATCGCTTTTACTTATGCAGTTGCCCATAACGTAGTTCTTGCAATTTCTAACAGAGCATGTCGGTAAATCAATTCTCATTATTTCACCGTCCAATCTTACACTTTATTCCTCCGATTATTTTCGCAATCTTATTTTTGTTGATCCCAGTAATTTTGGAAATCTCTTTATGTGTGTATCCAGAAACTTTAAACTTGATTACCTTTCGTTCATCGTCGTCAAAAACATCCATATCCAAGTAACTATCGTTGTAATTTCCGTCCACATAGTATTCGTTATAAGATACCATCTGCGGTTTGTTTCTTGTTTTACGCATTTCACCGAACGCCGCCATAATCAGGCAGTGTGTGGCAAACGTACTGAATTTGATTTTCTTTTCAGCCTTATATCGTTTCGCTGCTTTGCAAAGTGCGATTGCCAGAATGTCCCAATATTCTTCTGCGTCCAAGTGATACTTATTGATAACAAACCATATCAGTTTGTGGTTATCTTCGACTAGTTTTTTCTGATCCTCGTTCAGTTCCAATAGAACACCTCATTTCCTTTATAATTCCTAGGTCTGGTTGTATTATACCACAATCTAAGATATTTGTCAAGTACTTTTTCCAAAATTACATAAAATTACGTCCAGAAAATGTGTTGTAATCCAATAAACCTTGAAATATCAACGATCTTAGCATATTGCATTACAATTACTTACACTTTCCTATTCTTTTATATTTACTA
>OHBR01000223.1_pt1 | contig 35241 bp, 28 predicted proteins | sample 1577461 | NCBI WGS metagenome assembly OHBR01 (sample SAMEA3879579, study PRJEB24766) | human gut metagenome | biome: human-associated habitat; feature: feces | place: USA | collected 1985/1987
ATGTGTTTTTCATAGTATTAGATTTAAGGTTAACAAAAAGATTGGCTGTCTGGGAGAGATAGCCTTTTTTTATGGAATATGATAAAGAAATATGCAGCGCTCCTCTGTACATAATTTTTTTTCTTATATTTGCGAGAAACTCATTAAAAACCAATCAAATCTATGCTTACGAAACTTAACCACGTACTCCTTGCAGGTGTTGTAGCTTTGGCATGTTCTTCGTGCCAAACAGAAAAAAAGGCCGATTACCAAGTAATACCTCTCCCCCAAGAGGTTGTTCTGACACAAGAAAAGCCATTTCTATTAAACAAAAATGTTTCCATTACCTATCCAGAAGGCAACCTCTTGCTGAAACGCAACGCTGAATTCTTATCCGGATACATCCGACAAGCCACAGGGTATACTCCTCCTGTAAAAGGCTTAAAGGACGGAGAAACGGCAAAGCATGCAATCAATTTAGGTTTAAATGCGGATATAGCCAATAAAGAAGGCTATGTGCTGACGACAACTTCAGAAGGTATTCAAATCAACGGGCAGACAGAGAACGGCGTGTTCTACGGTTGCCAGACATTACGGAAATCAATCCCCGCCGAGGCTCAGGGAGCTGATATTCTGCTACCGGCAGGCAGTATCAAAGACGAACCCCGCTTTACATATCGCGGTATGCATCTTGATGTATGCCGACATTTCTTTCCGCTGGAGTTCATAAAAGAATATATCGACTTACTGGCGCTACACAATATGAATACTTTCCATTGGCATCTGACAGATGACCAGGGATGGCGCATCGAAATAAAGAAATATCCGAAGCTGACGGAAGTCGGTTCAAAACGCAACTGCACCGTTGTCGGCAAGGCAAGAAGCGGAAAATATGACAACATTCCGTATGGCGGCTTCTACACGCAGGAACAAGCCAAAGAGATCGTGAAGTATGCACAAGAACGTTACATCACCGTAATTCCCGAAGTAGACCTGCCGGGACACATGCTTGCCGCTTTGGCCGCCTATCCTGATATGGGATGCACCGGAGGACCGTACAAAGTATCTCCCGACTGGGGTATCTTTGAAGATGTATTGTGCATCGGCAACGAACAGAGCATGCAGTTTCTTGAAGATGTAATGGCAGAAATCACCGAGATATTCCCTTCTAAGTTTGTACACATCGGTGGAGACGAAGCTCCCCGTACCCGCTGGGCCAAGTGCCCCAAATGTCAGGTACGCATCAAAGCGGAAGGCTTGAAAACAGACAAACAACATACAGCCGAGGACCGTCTGCAAAGCTATTGCATGACACGCATCGAAAAGTTCCTCAACAGCAAAGGAAGGCAGATTATCGGTTGGGACGAAATATTGGAAGGCGACGTGGCGCCCAATGCCACCGTTATGTCCTGGCGTGGCACATCCGGCGGCATCAAGGCTGCACAAATGGGACATGACGTAATTATGACACCCAATCTTTACTGCTATTTTGACTATCTCCAAACTGCGGACAGTAAAGACGAACCTCTCGGCATAGGCGGATACGTACCGGTAGAGAAAGTATACAGTCTCGACCCTACCGCTGCGCTTACCGAAGAACAGGCCAAACATATTCTCGGTGCACAAGCCAACTTATGGACAGAGTATATCGCCACTACCGAACATGCAGAGTATATGATACTCCCACGCATGGCTGCCCTTGCCGAAGTGCAATGGACACAGCCCGAAAAGAAAGATTACGCGGACTTCACCCAACGCCTGCCGCGCCTCATCAAATTCTACCAACGGGATAGCATGAATTATGCCAAACACATATTCGATATCCAAGCGGAATATACCACTACCCAAGAAGAGGACGGAAGCGGTAGCGGAGCTATAGTAGCCACGCTTCGCACCATTGACAATGCTCCCATTTACTATACCTTAGACGGTACTGAACCCACTACAGCCTCCGAACAGTATAACGGAACCGGCATCGTTATCCGCCAGTCCGCCGACTTGCGTGCTGTTGCTATCCGCCCTGAAGGAAAAAGCAAGGTAACAGAAAAAAGCTTCTACATCAACAAAGCCACTTTCTGCCCGATTGAGCTGACAGGTACACAGCCCACTCCGAAATACGCCTTTAAAGGTGCTACCGCTTTAGTAGACGGAATGAGCGGAATTGACAATTATGCAACCGGCGAGTGGATTGGCTTTTTGGATGGAGACGTAACGGCTGTTATCGACCTCGGTGCGTCAAACGGCAATACCGCAGGCAAGACAGTTGCCGAATTACCGGAGATAAAGCATGTCTCTACCCATGCCGTAATAGACATGGGCGCCTGGGTTGCTGGATGTACAGGCCTGACAGTATCAGTGTCTGACGATAACAAAAGCTTCCGCGAGGTGGCAGCCAAAGAGTTTCCCGTTGAAATGGACAGCCGTAAAAAAACTGTGGCAAACTATGAAGTTACTTTCGAACCGGTGAAAGCACGCTATGTTAAAGTATTAATCAAGCGTACCCCTGCCCTGCCCAAAGGACATCCGGGAGAAGGAGGAACACCTTTCCTGTTTATCGATGAGATTGAAGTGGAATAAGGCAACTTATCAAAAACGGTAACATATACAACAACTATCATCCTGTCATTCGGAGGAATCTAATATCCAAGAACGACAGGATGATATTTTCTGCGAAAGTGCATCTAAAACATTTATTCAATCACGAAACTCCCACGTTGCAAATCCCGATCCTGCGAGCTTTTCCCCACCATCACATCGTACCTGCCTGCACAAACCCGCATCGTATTACTTTGAGCATCCCACCATTCCAATTCTTTGCCGTTCAAATCAAACGCTACCTCAACACTCTTTCCGGCAGGAATGCGGACACGTTTAAAAGCACGCAAAGTCTTGCCCGGTCCTTCTGCGTCATCTTGCTTCTTGAGGTAAACCTGCACCACCTCTTCACCGTCACGCTGACCGTTATTCGTAACGTTAACGGTCAACTTCAAAGGCTCTCCCACCTTAATCTGTTCCTTGGCCAAGGATAAGTTGCCATATTCAAAGGTAGTGTAGCTCAAGCCGTAACCAAACGGGAACAATGGTTGCTGAGTCATATAACGATAGGTACGTCCTGTCATATTATAGTCCTCAAAGTCGGGAAGCTGAGACATATTGCGATAAAAAGTTACAGGCAAGCGTCCACCCGGATTATAGTCACCGAACAATACATCTGCCACGGCAGTGCCGCCCGCCTGTCCCGGATACCAAGCCTGTAGGATAGCTTCACAATTCTTTGTTTCAGGCTCCAAAGCGATGGGTGAACCGGAACAATTCACCAAAATTATCTTCTTTCCGGCACGATGCAATGCGTGAATCAATTCACGCTGAACAGCCGGCAATTCAATGTCCGTACGGTCTCCGCCCTTGAAACCGGGAAGGTTCACTCCCATCTCCTCTCCTTCCAAAAGAGGAGATATACCACCGGCAAAAACTACAACATCGGCCTCTTTCACACAAGCTACAGATGCATCAATATTTACCTTTTGCTTGAAGCCGATATCGAAATTCAGTTGCGCATCGCTTCTGAAATACTCAAAGTCAAGTTCGATGTCGTAAGGAACACCCGCTTTTACCTGTAGCGTATAGTCCAGTGACCTGCCACCATGCGTATTGCGGAAACGCTTTACTTCTTCGCCATTGATACGCAGGCAACCGGAACCGTATGTATAAATTTCGAATACCACTTCGCCCGATTGTAGAGGGGTGAGCACGCTGTTGTAAGTTGCAGAGAAGTCGGTCAGGTTTACGCCCGGTGCAAAAACCGTAGCTCCCGAGGTACAGAAGCGGAAAGGGGTGGTTACTTGTGTAGTAGTCACCGGGGTGCCCTCATGCTTTACATTGTTCCAATAACGTGCCGTAAACCCCTGTCCGTCTGCCGACTTACACTGGCTGAACACGCTTTGAATCAGTGTTCTTTCCACCCAACTGCAACCCTGTTCATAAATCAGCTTATCGTCCGCTCCCAACGCGTTCCGTATTCCATCCAGAATGGTGACTGTATGTGACGGCATACCGTTATAATTGCCCCATTGCATTACGGAGTCATTAGCATTAGGTCCCATGACAGCTACAGTCAGACCGCCACGTTTCAAGGGAAGGATATTGTCCTTGTTTTGCAGTAATGTCATGGACTTGCGGGCCATATCCAATGCCAATGAGTCGTGTGCAGCCGAAGCTACTACGGAGAAAGGAATCTTCGTCCAAGACACATCTTCCGGAGCGTCCATTTCTCCCAAAGCAAAACGGGCTTCCAGCAGGCGGAGCACAGCCTTGTCTATGTCTTTCTCATCAATCTTGCCTTCTTGAGCTGCCTTTACCAATGCCTTATAACTGGAGCCACACTCCAGATCCGTTCCGTTCAGCACTGCGGCTGCCGAAGCAGACTCTGCATCGGAATATGCCTTATGCCCGTATTCATTATAAAAATCGGCAATAGCACCACAATCGGAAAGGACAATACCATCGAACCCCCAATCGTTACGGAGAATTTGCATCAGCAAACGGTTGCTGCCGCAACAAGGCTCTCCCTCGAAACTGTTATAGGCACACATCACCTCCTTTACACCGGCTTCCTTCACTAACGCCTCAAAAGGCGGCAGATAGGTTTCATACAAATCACGTGTGCTAAGGTTCTCCACGTTGAAAGAGTGACGGTTCCATTCCGGACCGGAATGTACGGCAAAGTGTTTGGCACAAGCATGCAACTTATCGTATCTTCCGTCATTGGTTCCTTGCAGACCTTTCACTACCATGACACCCATGCGACTGGTGAGATAAGGGTCTTCACCGTAGGTCTCAATACCCCGTCCCCAACGCGGATCACGGTAAATATTCACCGTAGGCGTCCACATGGTAAGTCCCTGATAACGCTCGTAACTGCCCTGCGATGCGTAATATGTATTTTTTGCACGCGCCTCATCCGATACGGCATTGAATACTTCATATACTGTTTGAGGCGAGAAAGAGGCCGCCATACCTATCGGTTGCGGAAAAACCGTAGCCAATCCGGCACGTGCCACACCGTGCAGCGCCTCGTTCCACCAGTTATAGGGTTTGATACCCAAGCGCTCCACCGGTTGGGAAGTGTCCATCATCAATGCTACTTTTTCTTCCAAAGTAAGTTCTTTCAATAAAAGTTCCGCCCGCTTATCCGGAGTCAAAGAGGTTGTTCTGTACGTAGGTTGGCTGCACCCTATCAGCAATAGAAGAGGCAACCAACAGATAAGTTTCCGTTTCATGGTTGTTGCTGTTTTAATGATAGTAATCAGATTTATTTACCGTACAAAGATACAGGGTTACCCGATATACCATTGTGCCAAATGTTTCATAAAGTTTACTGTATGTATCATGACATATACTATTTACACATATTAATCCGGTAGGAAAGAATAATACCGGCAGCATGCTAATAATGAAAGGGATACGTGTACCAAGATATTTCACGCCGTGGTACACGCCGTACCACACAGTGGTACGAGCAGTACCTTACTAAGGTACGAGACCTACCACCCTTTGGTACATGAGCTACCAAAGAGCGGTACAGGGAATACCAGCAGCCGGTACCGGCAGTACCACCCTTAGAACTGGAAGTAAATGAACGGTTGTATCTCCGAACTCTTCATCTGAATAACCAGATAGACTATGGCAACCAGCAGCAACGCCTTCCCTATCAACGGAAGGCGAACAACCGCCTTGCTGCAAGCGTGCTCCCAACTGTCAGGCACGAAATGCAGGAAAAAGCCGAGCGCCATCAAGGCAAACACTTCCCAATAGCCCACTATCAGTTGCGGGAAAAGCCCGGGACGGAAAGTCGTGAATATCTGCCTCAACATATCCAGCGAAGCGGAGAAATCGGCATTGCGGAAGAATATCCAGCAGAAGCAGACGAAGTGGAACGTAATGACGATACCGAAGAAGCGGCGGATGCCACGACTGCGTTCGCCCTTCTTCCGTCCGGTAACGCCCATCCAGAACTTATGGACAGCCAAAGCAACGCCATGCAACATTCCCCAAAACACAAAATTCCAGGAAGCCCCATGCCACAAGCCGCCCAGGAACATGGTAATGATAAGGTTGGCATACTGGCGTATCTTGCCCTTACGGTTGCCGCCCAGGGATATATAGAGATAATCGCGCAGCCAACTGGAAAGCGAGATATGCCAACGACGCCAGAACTCCGTAATGGATGCCGACTTATAAGGCGAATCGAAGTTTATGTTGAAGTGAAAGCCCAATAACAAGGCAATGCCGATAGCCATATCGCTATATCCGGAGAAGTCGCAATAGATTTGCAGTGCATAGCCGTAAACACCCATAAGGTTTTCCACACCCGAATACAAAGTAGGATTATCGAAAATGCGCTCCACAAAGTTGATACTGATATAGTCCGAGATAACCGCCTTCTTGAACAGTCCGCTCACAATAAGGAAAATCCCCCTGCCGAACATCTCTCTGGAAACAAACAACGGACGGCGGATTTGCGGAATAAAGTCGCGTGCACGCACAATGGGACCCGCCACCAACTGCGGGAAGAATGATACATAGAATGCGTAGTCCAACAAGTTGGTGAGAGGCGTTATCTCCTTGCGGTACACATCGATTGTATAGCTCAGCGACTGGAACGTAAAGAAGGATATACCCACAGGCAGGAAGATGTCCATTGCGGTAAACGTGCCACCCGTGAGCGAAGCAAAGAAATCGCAGAGAAAGTTCGTATATTTAAAATAGCACAGCAGTCCCAGGTTTATCGCCAGACTGGCTGCAACCCACATTTTGCGTTGCCACTGCACGGTGGCACGCGCCATAAGGCGGGCTATGAAGAAATCGCTCACCGTAACGATAGCCAGCAGAAAGAAATAGGCACCGCTGCTTTTATAATAGAAATAGTAAGAAAACAGGGTGACGAACATCAGGCGGGCGGTGGTGCGGCGCTGCAAAAGCAGGTAGAACAGGATAAAGGCTGCAAACAGCCACAGGAAAATGCCGCTGCTGAATATCATCGGTGCATGCGGATTGTACACCAGCAGGTCGTGCAGGCGGGTAAGGTCTATATTCAGTTGGTTCAAAAGTTCGCTAATATTCCACATCGGTCGGTTTACGGCTAAATGAGTTAACTACATTCACTGACTGCAATAGTCATTATACGCTTTCAGCAGAGCGCGATAGAACATCTCGCCCTGCAATGCATATCCTTCCGGAAGATAGTGCACATGGTCGGGACGCATCAGACGCGCTTCCTGCCAGTTGAGACAAGCCCGGCGGACACCGCCGAAAGTCTCGTACATATCCCACACCGCCAGTCCGTTGGCATCGGCAAAACGGCGGATGGTCTGTACGGCAACAGCAGTACGGGGATTAATCTTATAGGTACGCCGGCGACGGCGCTGACGGAAACTATCGTATGAACCGGGCGGAGTAGTCATCAGCATCGGAACATCGGGCAGACTCTTGCGAAGCATGCACACCAGTTCTTCCATCTGCCGGTAATGCAGTATGGAGTTATAACGCCGGTTGTGGCTCTCGTTCGTTCCGAAAGAGAGAATGACAAGGTCGGGATGCAACGCAGCGATATCCGCCACACGGTCCGGACGGGTAAAGGTTGTACAAAACGCACCGTTTATCCCCATGTCCGTATAAGACAGTGCTCCGAATGTTCTTTGAAGCAACCCGCCCGTGGTTTCGGGAAAGATATGGCCACGGATATGACTGTCGCCCACATGCACGATGCGTACCGTATCGACAGCGATGCCCAGGCGGAGCATGCGCAGTTTCTCCCAAAAGGGCTTCAGGATGCCGATGCTGTCTATCAGCTCGTTCCCACCCAGTTGCCGAAAGGCTGCGGGCAGGGTGATGAGAGGAATGGGCAGCGTATCCGTACGCTGTCCGTAGATTCTAAGCGTGTCGCAATCAAATGCCGTTTTCTGAAGCCGGGGACAACCCGGAAGCACATCTTGGGCATAGTTCCGTTGCACCGGCAGGAAGAGCAACGCCAATACCGCGCAGCAAACGGCAAACCGTAAATCGGCCAAGTACCGGCTCCTTTTATGGCTCCGCTTCATAGGCACGCCTCCTGTCGTATTGTTCTTTGCCATAAACCAGAGCCTCATAAAGCAGTTCCGCCAGATGCTTGCCGCCACGGAAGTTGATATGCGTATAATCGTAATTGGCTAAAGAAGGTTTGGCATGCACCATATCCGCCATACTGCCTTCACCGCCCATGGCTTCGAACATATTCCAGAAAGCCACCCCGCTGTCGGCCGCCAGATTCTGCTGGTAACGGATAAGGTTTTTAATGCCGGGCATGGTCCGCAGGCTGCCCTCTTCGGTTTTATACTCGCGGTCGCCCACACCGACAATGAGAATTCCGGCTTGGGGGAAGGCTTGCTTCAAATGGGCAATGGTCGTCAGCATACCATCGCGATAGCGGTCGTAATTACGCCCGCGTTCCGTAGCTACGTTCAGTCCGTACTGAAGGACTATCAAATCGTACGGACGCAGTTCGTTAAATTCGCGCATAGTCCGGACAGGTATGGAACGCAAAGACAGACCAGAACTGCCCCGAAGCGAAAAATTATCGACGGCAATCCCTTGCGTGCCGTCCATAGCCACTCCGTAGAATAAGGTAGAATCGGCGCTCTCCACTTTCCAACGTACAGAGCCGATACGTCCTGTTACATTCATTTCACGAAGTCCGTCGGCAGGCGGGAATGCCCCGGTCTGCGGTTCGCCCTTGTTTACGGATGCCGAAAGGCGGGCTTCGCCTTTATTATAAAAGAAGATAGAAGCACGTTCGCAAGTATCGAGCCGGGAAGCATACTTCCTCTGTCCGCCAAGCTCTACGTACGCTCCGGGAGTCGGAATAAAATAATGGCCCGAAACACCTTGTTTGCCACGGTCGAAGAATACGGAGTCCGTAACGGAATGGCTCTGCCAACCGCCAAAGCTGTGCCGCACCGTAGGCCGATAGCCGTTGACCGGAGAAGTAATCGTCACGAAGCCTACCCCGCAGCCGCCATAACGTTCCTGCAACATCGCACGCAGGTCGGCCGTCAGGATGTCCGCCTCGATGAAAGAATCTCCGAAATAGGCGATACGCACCGGACGGGGCTTTGCTGCCAACTCATCCAGCGCGCGATAGAAAAGTGTCATGCCGCGCAGGGTAGAGTCGCTGTAATCCTCAATGCAGGTCATGCCGCTGCGACAGGTATCCACAAAGGCGGGCTTCACTTTCGGGGGCGGCGGCAACAGACTGTCCGGTTCGCTCACGACTTCCGGCACGGGACGTACATCGCCAAGTATGTCTACCCGCCTCAACACATGGCCCCCTATCGTGCCCCCCGGCAGCAAGTTCAGCAGCAAAAGTACCGCCAGCACAATAAGCATCAGCCAACCTGTATGTTTTAAAACGCTCTTTTCCATAACTAATCCGGACGCAAAGATAAAGAATCGGATGAAAATAAATATCGTCCTTCCTAAAAAGAAATCGTCAGGTTCATTTTAACACAGTCTTGACTGCTGTTTGTATGGCAGAAACTTTAAACAGTCCGCTCTATGTTCCAGACAAATGCCCGGAGCCCCAATTGCTCGGTCTGCTTGTCCATGTTGTGAAGGACCTCCAGCAGGGGCTCTACCCGCTCGTCCTCTACCATTGTAAGAATGGCGGAGCACATGGAAGGCCAGGCGTGACTGCCGTAATGAGGCTCACCGGTCTTGGAACCGCGCCCGCGAACCTGCTCCCAATAAGTGAAGCCCCGGCAATTGAGCCGGTCGAGTGTAGCAATGATACGCTCGTAATATGCCTGATCGAATGTGATTAATACTGATTTCATTATTCAATTATTAAATGTCAACTATTAATTATTAGCCTGTTCCTCGAAGTAAGCATCCAATTGCTTGCGCATCTTGCGACGTTGGCGTTTGATGCCGACACCACCGAAGATACAATACATCGTAGGAACGTAAATCAAAGTCAGAATGGTGGAAACCGCCAGACCGCCGATTACGGCAATCGCCATAGGACTCCACATCTCAGAACCCTGACCGCTGCTGATGGCCATCGGAATCATACCGAGAATGGTAGTCATGGTCGTCATCAACACCGGACGGAGACGGCTCTTGCCTGCCGTAACCACGGCATTCAGCACCGACTGCCCGCGTTCGCGGCAGAGAATGGTGTAGTCGATGAGTACGATACCGTTCTTCACCACGATACCGATCAACATGATACTGCCCAGCAGACTCATCACACTCAGCGTTGTATCGGTTATGAACAGCGCCATCAGCACACCGCTCATGGCAAACGGCACGGAGAGAATCAGAATAAACGGATAGGTAAGCGACTCGAACTGGGCTGCCATTACGATAAACACGAGGATGATAATCAATACGCCGAGTGTTCCCAAATCGCGGAACGAATCCTGCTGGTCTTCAAAGGAACCCGCCACCTGAATGGTTATGTCGGACGGTTTCTCCATTCTATCGATAATGGCATTGCCCGTAGCCACCACGTCACCCAACGGAGCGCCGGAGATGACGGCAGACACCGTTACGATACGTTCACGGTCCTTACGCTCGATAGTAGGCGGAGCAAAACGTTCCACCACCTTTCCCAAATCCTTGATACGGACGCCCTCGCCTTTGGCATTGTATACCAATATGTTCTCGATACTTTCAAGACTGGTACGGTATTCGGGGGCGTAGCGCACCTTGATATCATACTCATCGCCGTCTTCACGATACTTGGAAGCCGTAGCACCATTGATACGGTTGCGCAGATAGGTGGCGGCAGTAGAGAGGTTCAGTCCGTGAAGCGCCAGCTTCTCGCGGTCGAAGTCCACCTGGTATTCGGGCTGGTAATCGCTGCGGCTGATGTTGACTTCGGACACGCCTTTTACGTTCAGCAGTTCGCGCTTCAGGCGAGCGGCAACGCTGTCGGTTTCTTCCATACTGTAGCCATATACCTCGAAATCGGCGGATGCCTGGGCCGACATACCCGTATTACTACCGCCGAAAATAACCTGTGCCTTACTGAATTCGGGATAAGCCTTCAGGTCTTCGCGCATTTCCTCGCAGACTGTCTCCAGCGTAACATCACGGTCTGCCGGATCTACCAAACTGATATTGAAGGAAATGATATGCGAACCGTTGTCCTGCATGGAAGCCCAGGTATTATCCGAATCGGCCTGCCCTACGGTATAGTTGCATATCTTCATGACACCCTTATACTTCTGCAGCCACTGATTGGTAAGTTTCTGCGAAACCTCCTGCGCCACTTCTTTACGCGTACCGATAGGCAACTCCAACTGTACGGCAATACGGGCATTGTCCTGCGCCGGGAAGAACTCCGTACCAATGGTCTTTGCACAGAACAGGCTCAGGATAAAGAATATCACACAACCGACAAGCACGACCATACGATGACGCACCGCCCAGTTGAGCATACGTGCATACCAGTTGTCCAAGCCGTCCAATGTGTGCTCTATCGGCCCGAAGAATATTCGGAACATCTTGGACTGTTTACGCTGCAAGCGGAGCAGTTGCGAACAGAGCATCGGCGTCAGCGTCAAAGCCGAAACGGTGGATACAAACATAATGGCGCACATCATCCAGCCCAACTGCTTGAACAGCACGCCGGACATACCGGTTACCATGGTCAGCGGGAAGAATACGGCAATCATCGTCAGCGTAGAAGCCACTACGGAAATAGCCACCTCGTTCGTTCCGTGAACCGCTGCCTGCTTCGGGTCGGAACCGCGCTCGATATGTGTCGTGACATTCTCCAACACCACAATAGCATCGTCCACCACCATACCGATGGCTATGGAGAGTGACGAAAGCGAAATGATATTAATCGTATTCCCCGATATTGCCAGGTATATGAACGAAGCAATCAGAGAAAGCGGAATCGTAATACAGATAATCAATGTAGCCCGCCAGCGTCCCAGGAACAGGAATACCACAATCACGACGAACAGCAGGGCGTACATCACCGTCTCCGTCAAACTGTCGATAGTGTTCAGGATGTTTTCGGACGTATCCACAATGACGCCCAACTTCACATCGCTCGGCAGATTCTTCTGCAGACGGGGCAACGCCTCCTGTACTTTCCTGGAAATCTCCACCGAATTGGCGCCCGACTGTTTCTGAACCACAATCATCGCACCCTGCACACCGTTGTTATAGGTTTCCTGCGCACGTTCCTCCACGGTATCCACAATCCGGGCTACGTCGCGCAGGTAAACGGTAGCACCGTTATAGGTGCCCACCACCACATCCGCCAGTTCACGGGAGTCGTCAAACTCACCCTCCACACGCAAGGAATAAGTCTCATTGCCGATGTCGAAATTACCGCCCGGTATGTTCTTGTTCTCCGCACCGATAATGGAACTGATTGTTTCGATACTCAAGTTGTACGCCTCCAGCTTATAGGGGTCGCAGTACACCTGGATTTCACGCTGCGGCGCACCGCTGATAGACACCGTACCCACACCGGGAATACGCGCCAGAGGGTTTACCACACGGTCGTCCAGTATCTTGTAAAGCGCCGACTGGCTTTCGTTTGCCTGTACGGACAACAGCACGATAGGAATCATATCCGTACTGAACTTGAAGATGATAGGATTCTCCACATCATCGGGCAGTTCGGAACTAACCATATCCAACTTGTCGCGCACATCGTTTGTCAGCACGTCAATATCATTACCGAACTCAAACTCCAGCGTAATCAGCGACATATTCTCCGAAGAACGGGAAGTGATGTGCTTCAAATCGCTGACTGAGTTCAAAACATTCTCCAACGGACGGGTCACGTTGTTCTCGATATCCGAAGCACTTGCTCCCGGATAGGCCGTCATCACCATAATCGTATTCGTATCAATGTCCGGATACAAATCAATAGGCAACTTGGACAACGAGAACAGACCAAATATCACCACTGCCAGGAAGCAGAGCGAAGTCATAATCGGTTTCTTAACCGCACCTTCATATAAACTCATATTATTAGGGATTAGCGTTTAATGATTAGGGATTAGGGATTAACGTTTAGTGTTTAGTGTTTAGAGATTAGCAACTTATTTACCGGCAAACCACTAATCACGAATCACTAATCGCTAACCGCTATTTCTACTTCCATTCCGTTCACCAGTTTGGTTTGTCCGGCTATAACCACCCGGGAGTTGTCGGGCACACCGGAAATCAGCTCGTATTCGGCCCCCATGCGACGTCCGAGCTCTACCTTATTATAGGTAACCTTACCGTCCTTGTACACATATACATAACGGTCGCCGGAACCGGATTGCTTCACGATGGCCAAATCGGGTACAACCACATTGTTTTTGGTTCCGAAGTTAAGCGTGGCGCGGGCAAACATTCCGGGACGTACCCTCCGGTCTTTATTGGCGAGTTTAATCTCTACCGAAAAAGTACGGGTGTTCGGGTCTACTGTAGGATACACCAGACTGATATAGCCTTCAAAGAGTTCGTCTCCGTAAACATCCAGCTTCACGGCTACCGGAGCGCCTTTCTTCACTTGGGTGAAGTAAGTTTCGGAAACATTGATAAGCAACTTCACCGGCATAATCTGCTCTACCACCAGCACGGGTTCGCCGCCGCTGTACATATCGCCGCTGTCATAGTTTCGGGCAGTTACAACACCGTTTATCGGGCTGAGCAACGCGGTATTCTCCAGCAGATTGCGGTAGGCCGTTTCTTTTATGTCCAGCGCCATCTTGGTTGCATCCCACTCCGATTTGGATGCACCGCCCACTTTATACAGTTCGTCCATACGCTTGAACTCAATCTCCTGATTGTCCAACTGGAACTTTGTCTGTTTCAGGTTCGCCTCATCCATGCTGACCAGCTTCTGACCTTTGGACACGCGGTCGCCCACTTCCACCAATATCCTGTCGATGCGTACCGGAGAGGAAGGAGCTATGTTGTTCTTTACCTCTGCTTCTACGGTAGCTGTGTACTCATGAATCTGTTCTACCGGACGTGCTTTTACATCCGCCAGCTTCACTCTCGGCTTTTCGTCCACCTGCTCAACGGCAACTTTGTCTTTTCCACCGCTGCAAGCGCCCAACAGTGCTACTGCAAGCAGGGCAATCAATTGAAAACGTTTCTTCATATCGTTGTTCTTGTTTTATTTCTGATTACTGATGATATAGTCTCTTCCCAATACCTGGTCAAGGTCGGCCTTAGCTACCAGGTAGTCATATATGGATTGGTTGTAAGTAAGCTCCGCCTCGGTGAGCTGAACCTGCGAAGTATTCAGTTCGAGTACCGTACCCTTTCCCACTTCATAACGCTTGCCGGCAATCTGCACCGCCTTTTCGGCCTGCATCACATTCTCCTTGTTACTGGATACCTGCTCCGAGCTGGCTGCCATATTATCCTGGTAGCTTGTAATCTGCATGTTCAGCTTACGTTCCGTATCGATACGGTTCTGGTCCAACTGGCGCATCTGGATGCGGTTAGATTTCAGTTTCGTAAAGTTGCTTGCCTTATATAAAGGAATACTCAGATTGAATACCAGCGAAGAGCTGCCGCTGTAATGGTAATCGAAGATGTTCCAACTGTCGTTGTTCATGGACTGGTACTGATAAGAATACCCCAATCCTATCGTCGGCATGAAGTTGGTGCGCAAGGACTTGATATTCTTCTGAAGCATCAGACGGTTTAACTCCAATTGCTTCATGGTAGTATTGTTCACCAAACCTTCGTGAGCGTCATTCTCCAACTGATTGGCAAACACGATGCTTTCATAGGCCGCCAAACTGTCGTCAATCTTAATCTCCACATCGGCGGTAACGCCCATCAGCACCTTAAGTTGCTGTTTGGAAAGCGTAACGGCATTTCCGGCGGAAATGACACTCGGCTTCACGCTACGCATCTGCACCTCGGCGGTGATTTTATCGAATTCGCTTACCGCTCCCTGCTGATATTTGGCATTGACAATATTATAGTTCTCTTCCGCCAGTTCATAGCTTTTCTGCAAAACTTCGTATGAGTCCTGCGACAGCATCAGCTGATAGTAGGCTTTGGTCACCTGGTTCACTAAATCCAGTTTGGAAGCCCGCGACTTCTCCACTGCCAACTCTATATCCGTCTTTGTCATCGACATGGCGCGATAGACGGAAGGAGCAAACAATGGTAAACTGATATTCAATGTTCCCGCAGCGGTATTCGCCTTGTCCTGCCCCATTTTCACGATTTGGTCGCCGATACTGAACTGCGGAGCCGTGATGGTATGGCTCATACTTCCCGTAATACTTGCCTCGGGCAACAAGTTCTGCCAAGTTTCCTTACGACTCACTTTCTTGAGGGCAATCTCCTCTTCCGCCACTTTAATGGTGGGATTGTCGCTCAAAGCAATCTCCAAGGCTTTATCAAGGTTCAAGATCAGGGTATCCCTCGTCCCTTGCGCCCGTGCATGGCTGCCTGCCAAGACTATGGCAATAAGCAACAGCCATTTTTTATCCTCAAAAAATCTCTGCATCTTCATAAACTATTAATTGTTATTCTATTTGGTTTCCGTGTCATTGTCTGCAGGCACAACCTTTTTACGGTATTCCCGGATAAACGCTTCCAGCTCGTGCGCCCCCTGTTCCGTAGAGATTCCGCGCAGAAAAGTGAACATTATAGACTCATAGACTTCAAGGAAGGAATACTCTTTGCAGATGTCCGTATTCATCAACACGTCTATCTGCTCCCTTACCAACAGATTGATAATGGCAAAGTTTACATCATCACGGAAAATGCCCTGCTTCACACCTTCCTTAAAGAAGTTTACCGTTTCTTCCGAATCCTGGTTATGACGGTTCGTCATCAGCGCATAGGCTTTGGGATACTTCTTAATGTCTTCAAAGAATTTCTTATTGGTGGCATGGAACTGTTCGATGCTGCGCTGATAGCATTTCAGCAGGACTTCCAATACATTTCCGGATGTGGCAAGTACATTCTTCAAAAATTCATCCCCTTCCTTCTGACCTTTCAGTATGCACTCTTCCAACAAAGTTTCCTTATCCGAAAAGACTTCATAAAGGGTACGTTTGGAAATGCCCAGTGAAGTGGCAATATCATCCATTGTAATACTCTTGATACCGTGCGCAGAAAAAGCTTCCACCGCAGTGTCAATTATCCGCTCTCTCAGTTCCGGACGGGGGACAAGATGCTTGGTATATTCGCTCATTTCTCTTTCTTTTAAAATTCAAAAACTCTTTTTATCCATTTTTCAAAATAAAAACAAGCAAATATAGAAAGAAAACTTAATTAAGCAATTAAGTTTTCTTTCTTTTCTCAAACGGTTAATAAAAATTAGGGATATAACAGATATACAAGGAGAAATATCCTAATAATCAAATTTGGTGCGGCTGAGGAATGCCACTGTCTTATGAATTTCCTTGTACATTACAATATCGTCCTTCACAAAGGGAACTTCCTTGCGGTATTCGCACAGGAAACGTTCCAGAATGGGCGAAGTCTTTTGCGGACGGCGGAAGTCGATACCTTGTGCGGCATTCATCAATTCAATGGCAAGGATATGTTCCAGATTGTCCATGATGCGGAACAGTTTTGTTGCGGCATTGGCGCCCATACTCACATGGTCTTCCTGTCCGTTGCTGGATACGATGGAATCGCTGCTGGCGGCATAACAGTACATCTTGTTCTGGCTCACCATGGAAGCGGCGGCATATTGGGGAATCATGAAACCCGAATTCAGACCGGGATTGGCAACCAGGAACTCCGGCAGTCCACGCAACCCCATGATGAGCTGGGCAATGCGGCGTTCGGAGATATTACCCAACTCGGCAAGGGCGATGCCCAGAAAGTCGTACGAAATAGCCAACGGCTGCCCGTGAAAGTTTCCACCCGAAATGATGCGGTCTTCATCGGGGAAGATAGTAGGATTGTCCGTTACGGAATTGATTTCGGTCAGCAGTACCGAAGACACATACCTGATGGCATCTTTCGTGGCGCCGTGCACCTGAGGAACACAACGGAAAGAGTACGGATCCTGCACATGCTTGCCGGGACGGGCAATGAGTTCGCTGCCTTCCAACAGCTTGCGGACGTTCTCGCCTGTCTCGATTTGTCCTTTGTGGGGACGGATTTGCTGGATACAATCCATGAAGGGGTCGATACGGCCGTCAAAGGCTTCCAACGAAAGGGCTGCTATCAAATCGGCTTTCTTGGAGAGGCGGAAGGCTTTGAGGATGGCAAAGACACCGTTGGCGCTCATAAACTGCGTACCGTTCAACAAAGCAAGTCCTTCCTTGCTCATCAGCTTGACGGGCTCCCAGCCGAACTCGTCGAGTACGCTGATTGCCTCGCGCTTCTTACCTTTATAATATACATCGCCCACACCGATAAGCGGCAGGAAAAGATTGGCAAGCGGCGCAAGGTCGCCCGATGCTCCGAGCGAACCGCGGTCGTAGACGATAGGCATCACATCGTTATTGAAAAAGTCGAGGATGCGCTGTACGGTAATCACCTGCACACCGCTATGCCCCAAAGAAAGCGCATGTGCCTTGAGCAGCAGCATCAGCTTGATGATGACCGGACGTATCTCCTCGCCCACGCTGCAAGCATGGCTCTTGATAAGGTTCTCCTGCAAGATGCCCACTTCGTCTTGCGATATATTCTTACTACACAACGAGCCGAACCCGGTAGTTATTCCATACAAAGGCTCTGCCGATTCAACGGTTTTCTTATCCAGATAGTCGCGACATTTCTGTATGCGTTCCTTAGCTTCGGGAGCCAGCTCAAGTTTCAGGTTCTCGTTAATGATGCGTTCGATAAGTTCGAAAGTCAGCTCGCCCGAACCGACATAATAGACATTCTTCATACTTTGAGCTCCTCATTGATTTCGTCCAACAATTCTTTTTCTTTGGCGCAGGCAAGGCGTTCCAGTTCATCGGCTTCGGCTTGCAGTTTGGCAACGAACTCCTTATCCTTCAGCGAACCGAGGTTAATGCGCACATTCATCAAGGCTCCCAACACGGCAGAGCGGGCCGACATCATTGCCACGCAGGCATCGGTTACGGCATTGCGGTTGCCCAGGCGGGCTACGTCCATAATGACGGTCATCAGTTCGAAGGCATTGCGCGCCACCTGCATAGGCACAAGTGCGGCAAACTTCGTAGCTTCCTGAATGGCTGCGCTGCGGGCGGCCTTTTCCTCATCGGTGGCCTTCGGCATCTTGAAGCAGGCAAATACGCTGTCGTAGGCCTCGGAGTCGCGGTCTATGTCGCCGATGAAGGTATCTTTCACTTGCAAAGCCACTTCGGAGATATGTTTCATCAGTTCTTCATGCTCCTCATAGCCTTTCTTGCCGATAGTGAGGTTGGCAACCATTGCCGCCAAAGCCGAAGCGACGGCTCCATTCAATGCGGCAATGCTTCCGCCGCCGGGGACGGGATCGCTGCCCGCCACTTTATTCAAAAACTCTTTGACTGTTAAATCGACTAACATGGGATTTAAGTATTAAATATAAAGTATAAAGTATTAGTTTTCTGTTTCAAAGCACCGGATAAAGCACACCTTCCTTCACCGTGGTGTGTACACAGTTCATCCCCACGTAATAGGGCAGGAAATGGTAATTGTCCGTGTTCAGCACCACAAAGTCTCCTTTCTTTCCTACCTCGATACTGCCGATGCTGTCGGCCCGGTTCAAGGCGGCTGCTCCGTTCAGCGTGAGGGCGGTTATGGCTTCTTCGATACTCATCTTCATATAGATACATGCCAGCGCAAAGGTCAGCGGGATAGAACCGGAGAAACAACTGCCGGGGTTGAGGTCGGTGGCCAATGCTACGGCACAGCCCGCATCAATCATCTCGCGCCCGCGGGCATACGGCTCTTTCAGGGCAAAGGCGGTAAGAGGGAGCAATGTGGCAACCACGCCTTTATCCGCCATGGCACGGATGTCGGCATCGGAAGCATGCAGCAAGTGGTCGGCGGAGACGGCGGAGAGTTCCGCAGCCAGCCCCGCACCGCCCAGCGGTACGATTTCATCGGCATGGAGTTTCAGTGCCAGTCCCATTTCACGGGCGGCGGTCAGCAAGCGGCGGGACTGTCCGATAGAGAACACGCCTTGCTCGCAAAAGACATCGCAAAACTCTGCCAGCCGGTTTTGAACAACGGCGGGCATGACTTCACGGATAATGAAATCCACGTAATCGTCCGTGCGTCCATTGTATTCCTGAGGCACTGCATGCGCGCCCAGAAACGTAGGAACGATGTCCACACGCTTGTGCTCGTCATTGTTCAGACTGCGCATCACGCGGAGTTGCAGCAACTCGGTTTCCTTGTCCAGGCCGTAGCCGCTCTTGCCCTCGACGGTGGTAACTCCCATAGTGCTCATTTGCTTCAAGAAGCCCTCTGCCTTGGCGCGCAGTTGGATAAAGTTGCACTCACGCGTAGCTTTCACTGTACTGACAATGCCGCCGCCACGCTCCATAATGGACATATAGCTCTCGCCTTTCAACCGCCAGGAGAATTCCTCGGCACGTTCCCCGCCAAACACAAAGTGCGTATGCGAATCGACAAAGCCGGGCAAAAGGCACTTGCCGCGGGCGTTGTAATGCCAGTAGCGCTGATAATAGCCGTCGCGCTCCTCGCCACGGTTAGGGCCTACGTAGGTGATGACGCCTCCGGTAACTTCCACCGTAGCGTCATCGATAATGCAAAGTTCTTCCATTTCCCTGCCGCGGCGGGCGGAAAAGCCGACGGGAGTTACGACACGGGCATTGAAGATTATCAGATTTTCTGTCATAGCTGTTTCTGTTTCATTTTCTTCCGGTTACTCGCGCAGTCTGCGCATTCCTGCACTCATTCCATTATCCGGGCTTCCAGCACCTGCTGCATCGAGAAGTTCTCCAGTCCGAGGTAATAGGAAGCTGTATCAATCAGCGCTTCCATAGGTACGAGGCCTATAATCTCACTGCCCACGATGCTGACACCGTAGCGGCGCGCTTCGATGCGTACCAGTTCGAAGGCACGGTAAAGCGCCGTGCGGGTATAGTCGGTCATGTTGATGGATACCTGGGTAATCCCCCGGTCTTTCAGTTCCACGCCCATAGCCTTGCAGTAGCGCAGCCCGCCGCCGATAAAACGTATCTTTTTGGCAATGTCGTGCGCAATCTCCAGACTCGGCGTATTGAGGTTGATGTTATAGGCTACCAACGGCATGCGTGCTCCTACTGCCACCGTACCTGCGGTAGGATGACGTTCGGCGGGACCGAAATCGGGTTGCCATTCGGGAAGCTTTATCTTCTCCGCCATGCCCTCGAACTCTCCTTTACGGACAGCCGCAAGGTTCTCGCGGTGAGGTGCCGAAGCGGATTTCTCGTAGAGGAATACAGGCAGGTTATAACGTTTTGCCACTTCCGCACCCACTTCCTTAGAGAGCGCAATGGCCTCTTCCATGGTCACATTCTTGATTGGGATAAAAGGAACAACGTCCACAGCGCCCATACGGGGATGCTGCCCCTGGTGTTTGTTCAGGTCGATGAGTTGTACGGCCACGCCGATGGCTTCGAGCACGGCATCGCGGAGCGGTTCGGGCTCGCCCACTACGGTAACCACCAGCCGGTTGTGGTCTTCATCGTTACTATAATCCAGCAACTTCACACCTTGTTTGCCACGAAAAGGGGCTACAATACGGTCTATTTTCTGCAAGTCACGTCCCTCGCTGAAATTGGGGACACATTCTACGATTCGGTTCATAACGGTTATGTTTTTGGAGCTTACTACAGAGGAGACGGTATTTTTCTTTGATATTATCTCCGGACAGACCTATTATTTTTTCAGACAGACGAACCAAAGGACATAAACTATGCAGGCGGATACCTGCCGGACATCACAGTTGAGTTTATCCTCTTAACCTTATATATTTTTGCGCATTTGTTCTTTGGTTCTCTTATATTCTGAATATCCTTTATGTTCTTTGGTTCTTCTGTCTGAAAAAAGAATACTCTTATATCCTTATCTCCTCTATAAATAAGCCTGTTACTATTATTTTATATATTTATCAATCAGTTCTTCATCCGCCACGTAAGGCATCGTGATGTGATAGCCTTCCGCATGGGTGCGGTTAAACTCTTCGCTGGTCTCCATGGCATGTGCATTTCGCGCCCACGAACGGCGTGCCACACCGCCCATCACATCCCAAAGCATGGCAGAGCGCAAGATTTCGTCCACCCGTTCGGAACCGTCGCACACCATGCCGAAGCCGCCGTTAACGGCCTTGCCGATACCTACTCCGCCGCCGTTGTGCAACGCCACAAGGCTCATGCCCCGCGCGCAGTTTCCGGCAAAGCATTGCACCGCCATGTCCGCCATTACGTTGCTGCCGTCCTTGATGTTGGATGTCTCGCGGAAAGGAGAGTCCGTACCGCTGACATCGTGATGGTCTCGTCCCAGCATAATGGGCCCTACTTCGCCGCGGCGCACCATTTCGTTGAAGCGCAAGGCAATCTTCATGCGTCCCTCGGCATCCTGATAAAGGATGCGCGCCTGCGTGCCTACCACCAGGTTGTTCTTCTCGGCATCGCGTATCCAGTTATAATTATCCAAATCCTGTCCGCGGCGGGTAGGGTCAATGCACTCCATGGCGGCACGGTCGGTCTTTACCAGGTCCTCGTGCTTGCCGCTAAGACATACCCAACGGAAAGGCCCGTAGCCGTAATCGAAGAGTTCCGGCCCCATAATGTCTTCTACGTAGCTGGGAAAGATGAAACCGTTCTTGTCGCTGCCGTTGCGCGCTATTTCGGGAACGCCGGCATCATAAACGGCTTTCATGAAAGAGTTGCCGTAATCGAAGAAGTACGTGCCCCGGCCGACAAGCTCTTTTATGGCAAGGAAATGGCGCTTCAACGTGGCATCCACCTTACGGCGGAATTCGGCAGGATTCTCATGCAGCATCCGGGTACGCTCCTCGAAGGTCAGTCCCACGGGGCAGTAGCCGCCGTCGTATGCCGCATGGCAGGATGTCTGGTCGGAAAGCAGGTCTATATGTATCTGTTCCTTTACGGCATATTCCAAAAGGTCTACCACATTGCCGTGATAGGCGATGGAAATCGGAGTGTGACTGTCCATGGCCTCTTTGGCCAGCGCAAAGGCTTGCGGCAGCGAATCCGTTACGTGTCCCACCCAGCCTTGACGGTGGCGGGTTTCAATACGCGAGGCATCCACTTCGGCTATGACAGCCGCCGCACCGGACATCTCGGCAGCTTTGGGCTGGGCGCCGCTCATACCGCCCAGGCCGGAAGAGACGAAAAGCCGTCCGCGCAGGTCACCGTCCTGAGGGATGCCGAGCTTCAGCCGTCCGGCATTCAAAAGGGTGTTGAAAGTGCCGTGCACAATGCCCTGCGGCCCGATATACATCCACCCGCCGGCAGTCATCTGACCGTAATTGGCTACACCCATCTGCATGGCTGTATGCCAGTCCTGCTGATTATCATACAGCCCTACCATCATCGCATTCGTAATAATGACGCGCGGCGCTTCGGGTTTCGACTTGAAGAGTCCTAGCGGATGCCCGCTTTCGATAACGAGCGTCTGGTCATCGGTAAGGACTTCGAGGTATTGTTTTATCAGGCGATACTGCATCCAATTCTGGCACACCTGCCCCGTCTCGCCGTAAGTGACAAGTTCGTAAGGGTAAAGGGCTATGTCGAAACAAAGATTATTGTCTATCATCACCTGAAAGGCCTTGCCCTCGATGCAGCGTCCTTTGTATTCGTCGATGGGCTTTGCCTTGAGGTCGCCTTGCGGACGGTAGCGGTAGCCATAAATGCGTCCGCGCGTACGGAGTTCTTCCATAAACTCCGGAGCGAGTGTTTCGTGCAATTCTTTAGGGATGTAGCGCAGGGCATTCTTCAATGCCATAGCGGTTTGTGCCGCGTCAAGAGTGTAGCCGCGGTCGGGTGCCCGCCGGATACCTTCTACGAAGGTGGGATAAGGGGGCAGTGTTTTGCTTAAAGTTATCTCCATAGTATATAAGGTGAATAGTTACAAATTGTCAGAATACACTGGCTTGTATCTGCCGCAATATAAAAATAATTCCCGATATTCGCAATAGAATGCCGGGAATTTTATCATTTAGTAAAGTTGGAATAGTGTACAGCTTATTCTTGATCACGGATTTTCATTTTAGCAATATCATCGCGATAATCCGGTATAGACCTGCACCGGATTAGTCTTTCAGCTTATTTTTCAGACAAAGGCAGAATACGTCCCTTGAAACTGTAATTTCCTGCCATGTAAACCTTGTTCGCCTGCACGGAACATTGGTTGGAATCGTGATAAAGCGTCATTACCCACTCGAATACCCGATAATGCCGACTCCCCTGCACCCGCAAACTGATGTTGACATCTCCGTTATTCCGCACTTCCGGTTCGCCTATCTGCAAATCGGCCTCACCGCCATTCAACGGAGAGATGCCGGAGAATAGTTTCGAACCGTCGACTTCACGCGTAAGGTAGGCCCGCAGTTTGTCCCCCTTTATTACAAAATAGCTATCTGAGACCTGCTGCGTACGAAGTTTTTCGGGGCGGTCGGAAGGAATATAAATCTCTTCCAATACAATCTTGCAGTTGCCGGATGTCAATGCCTGCAAGGCAACATGATGAGCCGTTTGTCCTTCTACGGTATCGACAGTTCTGCAACCGGAGAACACTACGGCAAAAGCCAAATACAAAAAAAGCGCAACCAAGAATCGTCCTTTCATACTATTTTAATTTTAGTTAAAGTCAGAAAAGTTACTTCTCCATTAACTTATACTGTTGTTTTACATAAGCCACAAATTCATCAGTAAAGACATATTCATCACCTGCCTTTCGCGCAGCCTTGTTATAGGTTTCCACAAACATCACCGGTTCCACAGAATTGTCGGCAATCGCCTGCAATCCGAGTTGGTGCTTGATGAGCGTCGCCATATAAAAGCCATTCGGATGTCCGCCGTTAACCGGCAACTTGGCAACCTGCCCATAGACATCGGCGTCCACTGTTCCTTTCGAGTAACCCACCGTCAAAGAATCTATCTTTTGCAGTAGCTTCGGCGTATTGTAGTAGTTTTCGTTCATCTGTTTCAGCACATCTTCACCGAAAAGCCCGGCGTCTTTCATAGAATAAGGCCCCTCGAACTTGTTCAGAATATCAGCGCAACCCTCCGACTGCATCATGCTCAACGCTGCCGCAACAGGACTTCCACTGTCTTTGTATTTCTCTCGAAGATAGCCCCAACGATAGCTGTGATGCAGTTCGTGGCCTATCAGATTGACCAGGGATTCTTCATCCTGACTATAAACACAGTTCAAATCCATAAATACATTGCCGCTGAGCGACCAGGCTTCGGGGGTAAACAAGAGAATGTAGAATTTACTGTGATCGGGATGTCGCATCGCAAAACTATCCGGTAAGTATTTCAAGGCTTGCTTGTTGCCACGGACAAAAGCGCCGGAGAGGGCAGAACCTGCCAAATAGTCATCGAGCCTATCAAGGTCATCGCCAAACCGGCTGAGATTTTGAATACAAAAATAACGTACGATATCTTCATTGTTCTTCATCGTCTGAAGGGGAACGGACAAGATACTATCCTTAACAGCCTTTAAATTCCGGTCGAAAACAATTTCATAAGAAATCTTGAAAGTTTTTTTCAGCGATTTCCCCACAGGGCGGTCAAAAAACTGCTTATATCCATCGGTGGCAAACAATATTTCCCACTCCTGTTGTGAAGGCAGATGACCGTTTCTCGCTTTCTTGGTCAGTTCGATAAGGGCTTGGGCTGATTCGATGGAACAAGTCGGTTCAGACTTGAGTTGTCTCAGATACTTTCCGATGACCTCTGCCGACTCGCTCGTTTCTTTTTCAAAAGCCTCTTTCAGCTCCGGATAATCCGCCAGCAGTTCCAGCATCTTCTCCCTGCCCACAAACTCCGAGCGTCCCGTTTCCGGATTCAACTCATAATACACGCGCGCAAAGACCAGCCCCGAGGCATTGATAGCATCTCCCACTTCACCGCCCAGCTTGGTTGCATCGGGCGGAGTTGCCGTACTTGCGGCAGCCTGCCCCACAGGTTGCGCACAGAAATAAATCCTGCCTTTCACCCACATGGCAGGTGCATACCAGCCGCCAAAGCGGTAGCGTTTATAACGCATTTTCTTACAATTTACATATAGCGACGTATCCATCCGCACCGCATAACAGCGAGACTTCAAATATCTGCAAAGACCGGAATTGTCCTTCGCTTCTATACGGTAATCCGCTCCCCCCATCAGATAAATCTGATTCTTGGAACGCTTCTCCACTTTCAGTATGGTGACCGTATCTCCACGCCCTTCCACCAACTCTTTCAAATTGGAATACATTATCTGCTGTGCCGAACATGGCAAGACCAATAATGCCAATAGCCCTAACACCCAACCTCTTTTCATATCGCTATCCTTTCTTTTTGAAACTTTGCATACTCAGGCGAAAGGTACATTTTTTATTGATATTCAGCAAATATAGAAGAGAAAAAACATCATATTCCCCGCAAAATCATTTGCATATACCTATCATCGGCCTTGCATGCCGCCATCGCCGCGAACGGAAACCTATGGTACGGAAGCCCGAAGCCACCTTGCCGCAACAAGCAAGATACGCTGCTGATTACAAGCAAGATGTAAGTACCAACAATGTACCTCCTGCTGGTATACGCCGTACCAACCGTTGGTAGCTCCCGTACCAAGCAGTGGTAGCTCTCCTACCAAACCGTGGTAGGCCTCGTACCAACCCGCGGTACTTCGAATACCGCCAGCCGGTATTTCGCATATCCTTAGGGGAAAAAACATATATTTCGTTATCTTTGTCGCTCTCTAAAGCATGGAAACAAAATGGAAAGCATTGAAAATATAAAATCGGTCTACCGGCGCATCGAGGATGAAGCCCGATGCGAATTGAATAAAGTACAGCAACAGATTTATCGCATCAGCACACTGCGGCTGCTGCTGTTCGTGGCAGGAATTGCGGGGATTATCTATTTCCGGACGGAAAGTTGGTCAGTGCTGACGGGCATTGCACTTGTCACCCTGCTGCCGTTCATTCTCCTGATAAAATACCACAACCGCCTGTTTCACCGCAAAGATTATCTGGAAAAGAAGGCAGAGGTCAACCGGCAGGAGCTGGCTGCGCTGGACTATGACACATCCTGCTTCGACGGCGGCGAGGAATTTGCAGACCCTGCACATCTGTATGCTTACGACCTGGACGTATTCGGCACGCATTCGCTGTTCCAATATATCAACCGTACCTGTACCGAACCGGGAAGACGCCTGCTGGCCGACTGGCTGGGACAGCATCTTACAAAGAAGGAGGATATACTGGAGCGCCAGGCTGCCGTACGCGAACTTGCTCCCGAACTGAAATTCCGCCAGCGGTTCCGTATCCTCGGCCTGCTGCATAAAGGCAAGGCAGCCGATGAAACCGAGTTGAAAGCATGGGCGGCAAGTCCCGGGATATTTCGCAAGAGCAGACTCTTGCGTGTGCTGCCGGCAACCGTTACGGGTATCAACGGTGTATGTTTGCTTTTGGTCGTTGCCGGTTACCTGCCGGCAAGTATGTGGGGAGTAATCTGGACGCTCTTTGTCGTTGCCGGGTTTGCCTTTACCGGAAAGATTACCAAGATACAAGCCGTGTACGGCAAGAAACTGCAGATTCTCGGAACGTATGCCGGGCTGCTCAGGCTTATGGAAGCCCGCCCCATGCAATGCCGCCTGCTGAAAAGCATTAAAGAGGAAATCGGCGGCGAACAGCGGAAAGCATCCCTCTCCATCAGCCGTTTGAGCAAGCTGATGAACGAGTTGGACCAACGCAACAATATGTTCATGTACGTCATCCTCAACGGACTGTTCTTCTGGGAACTGCGGCAGATTATGCGCATCGAGGCATGGAAAGAGCAATATGCCGGCGAACTGCCTCAGTGGCTCGACGCCCTCGGGCAGATGGATGCTCTTAACTCACTGGCAACCTTTGCCTATAATCATCCCGCATATGCTTATCCTACTCTGCTCGACAAGGCTGATATGGCTGCCGCCAAAGCCGGCATCTCTTCCGATGCAAGGAAAGCCGGTGCGGCAAATACCGGCAGCAATGCCCGTTTCATACTCCGTGCAAAGGCTTTGGGACATCCCCTGATGCATCGCGACCGTTGTGTGCGCAACGACATCGACATGGAGAAACGCCCTTTCTTCATCATCATCACCGGCGCCAACATGGCAGGAAAAAGCACGTACCTGCGTACGATAGGCGTCAATTATCTGCTTGCCTGCACCGGTATGCCCGTCTGTGCGGAGGAAATGGAAGTGTATCCCGCGCGCCTTGTCACCAGTCTGCGCACCAGCGACTCCCTGACCGACAACGAGTCTTACTTCTTTGCCGAACTCAAGCGCCTGAAACTCATTATCGACAAACTGCAAGCGGGCGAAGAGCTGTTTATCATTCTGGACGAAATACTCAAAGGAACAAACTCGATGGATAAGCAGAAGGGTTCATTCGCACTTATCAAGCAGTTCATGGCTTTAGAGGCAGACGGCATCATCGCCACCCACGACCTGCTGCTGGGTACGCTCATCGACCTTTTCCCGGAGAATATCCGCAACTTCCGCTTCGAGGCGGATATCACCGACAATGAGCTGACCTTCTCCTACCGTCTCCGTCCGGGCGTGGCGCAGAACATGAACGCCTGCTTCCTGATGAAAAAAATGGGGATTGCCGTCACCGACTAATCCCCGTTTTATACCGATAAGCTAAAGCGCTCGCTTTTATCTGCACAAACTTACACTGCCTTGCACTTAGACAGGAAAGCCGAGACCGCCGCTGCCTCGCTACCCGTGAAGTAACGTACGGAAGTCACCGGAGTATAGGTGTAAGGCACAAACTGAAACAGTTGTAATGCGGCAAATTTATTGTCCTGCGAAATCATAATATCCATACGTACATTACCGCTCGACTCGCTCTTTATACCCGCCTCGCAGTCCGGATTGCCGCGCTCAATCATTTCGGTCAGCTCACCTATATGCTTCAAATCGAAAAACATGCTGCGCTCCTTTGTCACGCTTCCTGTAGGCAGGTACACCATTTCCTTCGACTTCCAGAACAAACGGAATACCCCCAGCAGAATCAATGCCGTGCCCACTACCATCAGCGCCATGCTTATGGTGGAAGATTTATCGTGCATTTCAAAAATAGAAACAAAGATAAGAAGACCCGCCACCATCATCGCCAATGAGATGAGCAGTCCGGAAACACTTGTACGTTTTGCAATATCGGGATGTGAAGACGCAAAGAGAGTTGCGTCGATAGTTTTAGTTGCCATATTATAAACAGTTTTATAAATTAATGAATTATTGTAATAGAGAATAAGGGAGTACAATCTCTTCTCTATACGGACATTTATCCGATGCCCATACACAGAAAAAAGACCTAAATACAATAAGACATTAAATCAGAATCCGCCTCAGTGTGAAAATATAGTATTCACACACAGGCTTGCAACCATAGTAAGCGGTGGAATCATAAAGCTTCTCTTTATGCAAAGACAGAACCGCTTCGCGCCGGGCAAGCTTATCCACCCAGTCCTTTAGTGAAAAGATGTATTCGGCGGTATAGGAACGCTGAATGCGGGACATGGCAAGCGAGTGCAGATGACCGCTGTTACTCGCCAGCTCCGCTACCGGCAGATAGGGCAACTGAGGTGAAGTAAAGCATGTGCCATCCTGAGAATGAGCGGCAGTCACCGCCTGAATATCCGTAGAATCTCCTGTACTCACCCCGCCATCGGAAGTAAATACAGCGCCCGACGTCTGCCACAAAGCCAACGCAAGCACCAGGAGTCCTATGATTTTCAAATATCTGCCCATAACTGTGTGCAAATATAACGGTTTATTTCACAGGTTTGTTTTATACACACATCTTTTAAGGTTTGTTCATGTAAAAAGAGGATTGCCCAAATACGTCTGATTGAATCTCTAAAAAATCTTGCTTCGTCATAAATAGAAAGGTTATAGCTGTTGTAATATTGCAGTGGCAAAATTACACCACAACCATAACCTTTGAAGCAGGTACTTCTGTTAGTGCTTACCGTAAAAATGATAAAAGCGTAAACAAAAAAGCCGCCCCAATCGCTGGGACGGCTTTCTATATATAAAAAGAATAGTTGAATTATTCTGCTTTTGCTTCTTCAGCAGCAGGAGCTTCGGCAACCGGTGCAGTTTCAGCAGCGGGAGCAGCTTCGGCAGCAGCGCTCTTCTTTGAACGACGGGTACGGGTAGCTTTCTTAGCCACTTTTTCCTTAGCCATGTTTTCGTTGTAGTCAACGAGTTCAATGAAGCACATTTCTGCGTTGTCACCCAAACGGTTACCAGTCTTGATGATACGAGTGTAACCACCCGGACGGTCAGCAATCTTCACAGAGATTTCCTTGAACAGTTCAGTTACAGCATACTTGTCTTGCAAATTGCTAAATACAACACGACGAGAGTTTGTCGTATCGTCCTTGGCTTTTGTAATCAAAGGCTCAACGAACTTCTTCAGAGCTTTAGCCTTTGCAACGGTCGTAGTGATTCTTTTGTGCTTTATCAAAGAACACGCCATATTAGCCAACATAGCGTTTCTATGAGAGGCAGTACGACCCAAATGGTTGAATTTCTTATTATGTCTCATTTTTTATTCTTTATCTAATTTATATTTAGAAATATCAGTTCCAAACGACAGATTCAGACTTTCCAGCAAATCATCAAGCTCGGTAAGCGATTTCTTTCCGAAATTTCTGAACTTCAGCAAATCGGTCTTGTTGAACTGTACCAAGTCGCCCAAAGTCTCTACATCGGCGGCCTTCAAACAGTTGAGGGCGCGAACCGAGAGATCCATATCGACAAGCTTGGTCTTCAGCAACTGACGCATGTGCAATACTTCCTCATCAAACTCTTCATTGCCGTCAGCATCGTTGCTTTCCAGCGTAATCTTCTCATCGGAGAAGAGCATGAAGTGATAAATCAGAATCTTTGCTGCCTCTTTCAGAGCTTCTTTCGGGTGAATGGAACCATCCGTAGTAATCTCAAGCACCAGCTTTTCGTAGTCGGTCTTCTGCTCAACACGGAAGTTCTCTACCTGATACTTAACATTACGTATCGGAGTATAAATAGAATCGATAGGAATTACGTTCACATCGGTGCAATATTCGCGGTTTTCGTCAGCAGGAACATAACCACGGCCCTTGTTGATCGTAATATCTATCTGCATAGTTGATTTTGAATCTAAATGACAAATAACTAATTCAGGATTTAACACTTCAAATCCAGTCAAATACTTACCTATGTCACCTGCTTTAAATTCACTTGAATTCTCGATTGTAATACTTACCTTTTCGCTCTCGAATTCTTCAACTACTTGCTTGAATCTCACTTGTTTCAGATTCAAGATAATGTTAGTAACATCCTCTTTTACTCCCGGAACACTGGAAAACTCGTGCTCAACACCTTCTATCTTGATAGTAGTGATAGCAAAACCTTCCAATGAAGAAAGCAGGATGCGGCGCAGTGCATTACCCACGGTAATACCGAAACCGGGCTCCAACGGACGAAATTCGAACTTTCCGAATTTAGAGTCCGCTTCCAACATTAATACTTTATCAGGTTTTTGAAATGCTAATATCGCCATGAAATTAATTATTATTTAGAATACAATTCTACAATCAAATGCTCTTTAATGTTTTCAGGAATGTCTGCTCTTTCAGGTACGTGCAACAGCTTACCTACTTTAGCATTGTCATCCCATTCCAACCAAGGATATTTGCTGTGATTAAAGCCGGCCAATGAGTTGGCGATAACTTCCAAAGATTTGGATCTTTCACGAACGCCAATAACCTGACCCGGTTTTACTGCATATGAAGGAATGTTTACCACTTCGCCATCTACAGTAATGTGCTTGTGACTCACCAACTGACGGGCAGCGGCACGAGTCGGAGCAATACCCAAACGGAATACTACATTGTCAAGACGACCTTCCAACAATTGAAGGAGCACCTCACCGGTAATACCTTTAGCGGTAGCTGCCTTCTCAAACAAGTTGCGGAATTGTTTTTCCAAAACTCCATAGGTGTATTTGGCTTTCTGTTTCTCACGAAGTTGAACACCATATTCAGAAGTTTTTCTCTTTCTTGAATTACCGTGCTGTCCGGGAGGATAGTTTTTCTTTGACAATACTTTATCTGCTCCAAAGATACCTTCACCGAATTTACGGGCTATTCTTGATTTTGGTCCAGTATATCTAGCCATTTCTTTTAAATATTTAATTGTTTATTCATGAACTTAATTTGTTGCAGCCGCGATTACAGAGAGAAATTAATGCAATCCAAAAACAAAATCAAGATCATTGTGTAAGTTAAAGGTAAATTAAACTCTACGTCTTTTCGGAGGACGACAACCATTATGTGGAAGCGGAGTTACATCAATGATTTCAGTAACTTCGATACCTGCACCGTGGATAGTTCTAATAGCAGACTCACGTCCGTTACCTGGACCCTTCACATATGCCTTTACCTTTCTCAAGCCAAGATCGTATGCTACTTTAGCACAATCTTGAGCAGCCATTTGTGCTGCATAAGGAGTGTTCTTCTTAGAACCTCTGAATCCCATCTTTCCGGCAGAAGACCAAGAAATAATCTGACCTTCACTATTAGCCAGAGAAACAATAATGTTGTTGAAAGATGAATGAACATGCAACTGTCCATTAGCATCTACCTTTACATTTCTCTTTTTTGCTGCAACTGTTTTTTTTGCCATATCAACAATTATTATTTAGTAGCTTTTTTCTTATTAGCAACGGTTTTCTTTCTTCCCTTACGAGTACGGGCGTTGTTCTTCGTACTCTGGCCTCTTACAGGGAGACCGATACGGTGACGTACACCACGGTAGCAACCGATATCCATTAAACGTTTGATGTTCAATTGAACTTCAGAGCGAAGATCACCTTCTACTTTATACTCTGCACCAATGATCTCACGAATCTTGGCAGCCTGATCATCCGTCCAGTCTTTTACTTTCAGGTCTCTGTCAACACCTGCTTTGTCCAAAATCTTTGCTGAACTACTACGACCTATTCCATATACATAGGTCAACGCAACTTCACCTCTCTTGTTTTGAGGCAAATCGACACCAACTATTCTTATAGCCATATACTAAATTATTTTTTTTGCAAAAATAATAAATTATCCTTGACGTTGTTTATACTTAGGATTTTTCTTGTTAATAACATACAAACGGCCATTACGTCTAACGATCTTACACTCTGGCGTACGTTTCTTTAAGGATGCTCTTACTTTCATATCTTAATTTTATTTATATCTAAATACAATTCTTCCTTTCGATAAATCGTAAGGAGACATTTCGACTCTTACCTTATCACCCGGCAGGATCTTGATGTAGTGCATCCGCATCTTACCGGAAATATGGGCAGTAATCTCATGTCCGTTTTCTAATTCAACACGAAACATTGCATTAGACAATGCTTCAACTATAACTCCATCTTGTTCTATTGCAGATTGCTTTGCCATATTAACTTCTTAAATTGCTTTATCTCCTAATACTTCTTCAATGAATTTGAACGATGACAGAATATCGGCTTCACCGCTTCCCACTGCTATGGTATGCTCAAAATGAGCGGCGTACTTGCAATCTCTGGTTCTCACCGTCCAGCCATCACGTTCCATTACTATCTGCCGGTTACCTAAAGTTATCATCGGCTCGATTGCGATGCACAACCCCTTTTTCAACATTGTACCGTAACCGCGCTTACCGTAGTTGGGTACCTGGGGATCTTCGTGCATGTCCTTACCGATACCATGACCGACAAACTCGCGCACCACACCATAAGAATTGGACTCGCAATATTGTTGTATAGCATATCCTATATCACCCAACCGCTTGCCTTGAACAGCATTCTGTATTCCTATATATAATGCTTCCTTAGTAACCTTCAGTAATTTGCGAACTTCTTCGTCAACCTCACCTACACAAAACGTATAGGCCGAGTCGCCACAAAAGCCATTCATATAAGTACCGCAATCAACAGAAACTACATCACCCTCTTTCAGTACTACATTATCACTCGGAATACCATGTACCACCTGCTCGTTTACAGAAGTACAAATCGAAGCCGGAAACGGATCGCCATATTGGTTCGGAAATCCCTTGAAAGTAGGAACAGCCCCATTATCTCTAATGAACTCTTCCGCTACTCTATCCAACTCCTTTGTAGTAACTCCGGGCTTTATAACCTTAGCTATCTCAGCCAACGTTTTTCCTACAAGCAAATTACTCGCACGGAGCAGTTCTATCTCATCTTCAGTTTTAAGAAATATCATTCTTCAAATAAGATTAATACGCAGCCACTGTACCGCTACGGCCTTTAATACGTCCAGATTTCAGCAAACCGTCATAGTGTCTCATCAACAAATGACTTTCAACCTGCTGGAGAGTATCAAGAACCACACCTACAAGAATTAACAAAGACGTACCACCGAAGAATTGAGCAAACTCGGCTTTCACACCGAAGATACCGGCAAATGCAGGCATAATGGCAACCAAAGCCAAGAAGAAAGAACCCGGCAAAGTGATACGTGACATAATCACGTCAATGTACTCTGCTGTTTGCTTTCCCGGTTTGATGCCCGGAATGAAACCGTTGTTTCTCTTCATATCCTCAGCCATCTGAGTCGGGTTAATGGTAATCGCAGTATAGAAATACGTAAACAGTATAATCAATACCGCAAAAATCAAATTATACCAAAAGCTTGTATGATCAGTTAATGCATGTATGAAACCGCTCGCATTATTTACATTTGAAAATCCAACGAGAGTAATAGGAATGAACATGATTGCCTGAGCAAAAATAATAGGCATCACGTTTGCTGCATTTACTTTCAAAGGAATGTATTGTCTTGCACCGCCGTATTGCTTGTTACCAACAATCTTCTTTGCGTATTGTACAGGAATCTTTCTTGTACCTTGCACCAGAAGAATGGCAAATGCAATGACAAGCAACAGGACTACAAGTTCAATCAGGAACATAACCAAACCACCGGTCTTATCGGTCATACGGGAAATCAATTCCTGAAATAAAGACTGCGGTAAACGTGCAATAATACCCACCATAATAATCAAGGAGATACCATTACCTATTCCTTTGTCTGTAATTCTCTCACCAAGCCACAAAATAAACATACTTCCAGCCGCCAATATAATGGTAGAAGTAAGCATAAATAGAGTCCAATCTAATGAAGCATTTAAGGAAGGACCAGCCTGCATTTTAAGATTGAGCAAATAAGAAGGAGCCTGAACCAGCAAAATGATAATCGTCAGATAACGGGTGTACTGATTCATTTTTCTTCTACCACTCTCACCTTCACGTTGCAATTTCTGGAAATACGGTACCGCAATACCCAGCAACTGAATCACAATGGAAGCGGAGATATAAGGCATGATACCTAATGCAAAGATAGACGCATTAGAGAACGCTCCTCCAGAAAACATGTTTAACAAGGCTAAAAGACCCTCGCTTGTTTGTTGATGCAACTGTGTCAACATTGACGGATTAATACCCGGCAATACAACATACGAACCGAAACGGTAAATTGCCACAAACAATATGGTAATGAGGATCCGTTGTCTCAGATCCTCAATTTTCCATATATTCTTTAATGTTTCAATAGCTTTTCTCATCGAATTAGAGTTTTACTACTTGTCCACCAGCAGCTTCGATGGCAGCAACCGCAGTCTTAGAGAATGCGTGTGCTTGTACATCCAACTTAGCAGTCAAAGTTCCGTTACCTAATACTTTTACCAACTGGCTTGAAGAAATGAAACCGGCAGCGATGAAGTCATTGATACCTACAGTCTGCAGATTTTTAGCTTCGGCCAATTTCTGAATTGTATCCAAGTTGATAGCCTTATACTCTACACGGTTGATATTTTTAAAGCCAAACTTAGGAACACGACGTTGAAGAGGCATCTGACCACCTTCAAAACCGATTTTCTTAGAGTATCCAGATCTTGATTTAGCTCCTTTATGACCTCTGGTAGAAGTACCTCCCAAACCAGAACCCGGACCGCGTCCGATTCTTTTTCTTGTTTTAGTAGATCCCTCTGCAGGTTTTAAATTACTTAAGTTCATATTGTAATTCGTTT
>OHBR01000285.1_pt1 | contig 30477 bp, 30 predicted proteins | sample 1577461 | NCBI WGS metagenome assembly OHBR01 (sample SAMEA3879579, study PRJEB24766) | human gut metagenome | biome: human-associated habitat; feature: feces | place: USA | collected 1985/1987
CCACCACGTTTTCTTACGGCACTTTCGGTTCCAAAAGTGCCTACCCGTGAACCGTGTTTTGTCTTTCAAATCAAGCGCTCTAGCGCACTATCTTCTCCACGCCCCTGTGTTCCAGGATGCGCTCATAATCCTCAATATAATCAACCTCCGCCCAGAAATGCCCGCTGACGTCCTCGACATAGACCGGCTGCTGCCCGGTCATGCTATAAACAACATTTTCCCACCAGACGCCGTGCTCCTGGCGGTCGATCATCTCCTCCATCCGGCAGATAAATTCCGGCATAAATGCCGCTGAAAACCGTCCGATTCCGATGTACTCGCCCGTCACATCATCCCCGGTCAGCTCTTTTCCATATTTTTTCAAAATTCCATCTTCATAGAAGAACTTATAATCCGCTGTCTCCCGGCGGCTCTCGTCCGCAAACATCACCGGGCTCCTGCCCTGCGCGAGGATCCGGTCAAGCAATTTTTCCTCCAGATATACGTCACCGTTCATGATCAGCAGATCGTCCCCTGTCAGGAACTCCTTCGCAAACCATGCAGACGCGATGCTGTTTGTCACATCGTAAAACGGGTTGTAGAAAAAGGAAACTCCCTTGTCTGCCAAGACCTCGCGGATCACCTGCGCCTCATAGCCCAGCACGATGCCGATATCCTGGATGCCGCGGGAATGAAGCAGGTCAATCGTGTACTCGATCAGGCACTGCCCGCCGCCGATATCCACCGTACATTTTGGTTTTCCCGACAGATAACGCGAGATCCGGGTTCCCCGTCCCGCTGCCAGAATCAATACTTTCACAGAAGTCCCCTCCTTTGCATATCTTTCCACGCCGCAATCAGGCTGTCATTGTCTTCCGGCGTCAATGCGCCGATATGACCGACACGGAACACCGTGTCGGCAAGCGCGCCGCCGTTCGGGCAGATCCAGATGCCGTATTCATCCTTCAAAATCTCAAAAATCCGATGCGCTGAGACCGCTTTCCCCTCTTTGTCCACGCCCGTCGGGTGAAGCGGCGTCAATGCCGCCGAGAGAGAATTGGAAACGATCTCAAACGGAAGATCTTTTATTTTGCTTCGGAAATCCTCCGCCTGATGACGGATCCGTGCCTGTTCTGCCGCAAGCCCTTTTTCCTCGATCATCGTCAGCCGTTTATGAAGCTGTAAAAGCACTCCGACCGCTGGTGTAAACGGCGTCTGCCCCCGCTCGCCATTTTTCAGGTAGTCGCGCAGGTCGAAATACATCGAACGGACCGCCGTCTCCTGCACTCTCGCGATCGCACGCGCCCCCAGCACCAGAATCGAGAGTCCCGGCGGAAGTGCCAGCGCTTTCTGAGAGCCGGTCAGAACCAGATCAACGCCCCATTTTCCCATCCAAAATGGATCGGCAAGAAACGAGCTGACCGCGTCAACTGCCAGAATCAGCTGGTTTCGTCTGCAAAAGTCAGAAATCAGCTCCATATCATAGAGAACGCCTGTGGAAGTCTCATGGACATTGACTAAAAAACCGGTAAATCCTTTTCCCTCATACGGTGCCAGGTCTTCTGCCCGAAGCGCCCGTCCGCTCTCCAGCTGGATCTCCTCATGAGGGACTTCATGGATCTCGCAAATTTTCGCAAACCGCGCGCCAAAACTGCCGCCGTTTACGACCAGCACGCGGTCGCACTCCGTAAAAAGGTTCATAACTGCCGCTTCCATCGCCGCTGTGCCCGAACCTGTCAGGAAAACCGCCCGCGCATCCTCAGGCGCCCCCGTGAACTGCTTCATCAGGCGCTCATTTTCCTTCATAATTGCAGAAAATTCCGGTGTGCGGAAATATGGTACCTCTTCCGCCCCGAGCGCCCGGATTTCCTCGTCCATCTGAACCGGTCCTACCGCAAAATTAATCATACATTTCCTCCAAATCTATCTAATGTACTCTCGAAATCTTTCTGTGCTCGATTTTGTGAGATGATTTTTTGTCAGTTGTGCCCAAATTTCTGAGGCGTACGCGGTGCGTACGTTGATGAAATTCGGGTGCGGCTGGCGGAAAATCAGCCACAAAAGCAAGTGCAGAAAGACTCCGAGAGTACATTCTAAACAAGTTCTATATCCCACGTGCCCGTCTCCGGTACATCACAAGCGACGTCAGTCCAAAGCAGGCAGTCAGTGCCGCCATCAAAAGCAGATACGAAAGCGATCCGCCCAGCAGTCCTGCCGCGCGTACGCAGGGCGAAGAAATAAGGAGCGCCGCTGCCGTCACACCGACGTAACCCAGAAAAATACGTTTCTGCTCCTGCATAATGATGAGTGCATAATAAAACAGATTCACATACGCATTGAACGCGCCGCCTAGAATGATAAACACCAGCGCCAGACGGCATTCCCGCAGCATGTACGCAATTTTCGGATATAATATTGAGAGAACCGGAATTCCGAGAATCCAGGCACCCCCGACTGCCAGCACCGTAAGCGCCGCGATGATTGCCGCCAGCCGGCCTATCGTCCCGGCAAATTCCGGGAGCGCATTCCGCTCCCACTGATCCGAGAGTTTCGTGATATACGGGCGGATGACGAAGCCTGCCACCAGATTGATGACGCTGGTCGGCATGAAGATCGCACCGAATACCGCCTGATACTTGTCCGCCATATTGCCCTCGATCGCATATTTCGCGGCAGAAAAAATATAAAAATCCAGGATAACCGATAAAAACAGGACTACATTTTCTTTAAACAACAGCCCGACACGTCCGGAGCGGACCTCCCAGTCCACCTGCGGCAGATGACCAATTACCGAAAAATCAAACAGGCACACGCCCGCCAGCTGCGCCAGTACTGCCGCCAGGCAGGAGCCGACCAGGTTATGGGTCGCATTCAAACAGCCCAAAAAGACACCGACTGATAAAACCGTCCGGAATGCATTTGATTTGCCCGTCAGATACAGGCGTCCGTCACGCTGAAATTCTGCCTCATAAGCGTCCGCGAAACCATCGATCACCTTGTACGCTACCATCAAAAATACCGTCGCCGCCTTGACAAAGGCATAGTCCCGGTTGATCACCGTCACATAAAAAAGCCCGGCCACCAGCGCCGCACCACAGGTCATCAGGCGCAGCCGCAGATATTCGCCAAACGTAAACCGCCGCCTCGTATCCGTGATCTGGAACGGGCGGATGCCAAAATAGGCCACCATAAACATATGCTGACCAAATGTAGAATACGCAAAGGAGAAGATACCGCCCTCATCCTCGCCGACAATCTGGATGACCGCGATCGTCAGCACCATGGACGCCAGCGCATAGAGAAAGCTCCCTATCATATTCCAGCTCATATTTCGTTTTTCAATCTGCCCGTCTCCACCAATCAGAGCGTTCGCTAAATATTTTATCACTACAGTATCTCTTCCTTTGAAAATTCCAGCCGGCTCGGTGTGTGTGTTTTGCGCTTCTCAACCGGCGGAAGCTGCATGAAATCGCCGTACATATTTGTCAGCATTTCCTCGATATTTCCCGGAAAATTCATGCGTCTGCCCTCAAATTCCAGCTTTCGGAGCGGATAACAGCGTGTCCGGTCCACGACATTCCAGTATGGGCTTGTGTCCGGCAGAAATGCCATCCGGCGTGTCCGGTATTTATTGTATTTGCGGCAGACCCGCTCACAGCGCATCCGCAGCCACTGAGGCGAGATATGGAGCAGCTTCATCGCCTTGTAGACCATCCCGCAGACCGACCAGATAAGCTTCGCCTTGATGCCCCGCTGCTGCAGCGTCGGGCGCGGAATCGCCCGCAGAATCATCAGCTTACTCCAGAACCATGCCGTCCACGACTGAATCTGGTATAGAACCGGGTTGTCCGCCACATTGTCAAGCACATACAAATCCAGAAAGATACCAAACGGACAGTCCACATCCTTCATAACCTCCTCGACAAACACCGTCCCCTTCTTCACCAGACGGGTTGTCATCAGCGGATAATTGGGATATCGCTCCGCATTGAGAACCAGATACCGGTCGCTCATCTTCTTTTCCACGATCCGGATCAGGTGCTCAAAATCTCGCCGCGGCATCGCAATATCGATATCATCGTCCCAGGGAATAAATCCCTTGTGCCGCAGCGCACCGATTCCCGTTCCGGCTATCCCGAAATATTCCAGATGATAGTCTTCACAGATCCGGATAAAATCATCCAGAATCGACAAAATCTCTCCCTGCAGCTGTTTCAGAACTTCTGGCTCATAAAATTTACTGTCCATATCGATGTCTGTCCCCTCCACCAAGCCCGCAGAATACCCCACTCCTGCCGCAGCCGATCATATTTTCCTTAATAGTACGAGGGTATTCTACTATATTTTAAAGGAAAAGTAAACCGCGGCTACTTTTTACCTTCTTTCCCAGGTTCCCACACCTCTATCTCCCTCTTCCATCCAAACAGATGTCCCGGAAGCGAATATGCCGCTCCGATCCCCAGCCCGATTGCGATCGCCATCTTGATTGTATCCATGCCATACTGGAGCGCCAGCGCTTCCTGCCCCATGAAGAAGTTGTAGGCGGTATAGTAGATCGCCGCTCCAGGCACAAGCGGGAAGATGCCGCATACCAGAAAGAGGATCGTCGGCGCTTTCCGCTGTATCGCCAGACAGCGCGACAGCATCGTCAAGACCGCGCTCGCCGCGAAAGTCCCGATGATCGGCGTCTGATAAGCTGCCATGACCGCCAGATACACGCCCCAGCCGACTGCCCCGCAGATACCGCAGTCCAGCCAATACTTCTTCGGGACTCCAAACAGTGCCGAAAAGGCGGCAGTTCCGACACAGGCCGCCAGAAGCTGCCCCAGAATTTCCCCTGCCATTTCCATCAGAGCATACCTCCCATCGCAAACATCCAGAACCGCAGTGCCACACCAACTCCGATCGCAATACAGCCCGCCGTCAAAAAGGCGTCTACAAAACGGATCAGACCGGATAAATAATCATTTTCCAAAAAATTCCGGATCGAATTGGTCAGCGGCACACCCGGCGCCAGCGTGAACACAGCTCCGATCATGACATGATCCAGGCTTTCTCCCAGCCCGATCCAGCACAGCAAACAACAGCACAATGCAAGCACGCTGCTCGTCATGATCGTCTGCATCATCCGGGACGAAGAAAAGCGCGGAGCTGCGTATAAAAGGAACAAATACAGCAACACTCCCGCCACAAATGCCGCCGCCGTATCGCGCAGGCTGCCCTGGAACAGGTAACAAAATCCAGCGCTTCCAATTCCTGCCGCCAGAACCTTTCCCCGATTTTCGAGCACTTTCATGTGTTCAATCTGCTCAAGGCGCATCCGCATCTCATAGGGACCGCATTTACCCGCCGCAATCTTTCTCGACAGATCATTTAAGGCATCCACCCGGCATAGAATCGTAGGTGCCAGCGGCACATAACAGATACGGCTGGAATAAAACCGCCCGTCAATCACCACATTTGAAAAAATTCCATTCGCAATCACATACGCATTAAATGCTTCAAGACGCAGCGCCCGCGCCGCATACTCCATCGCCTGCTCCGCCCGGAATACCTCCCCGCCGTTGGAAAGAATCGCATTTCCCAGACGGGTCACCAAACGGAAGCGCTCGATCTGGGAACAATCCTCGATCGAAGCGCGTACTATTTCCTTCATTCTGTTTCTCCCCCTGTTTTTTATTTTCTGTCCACCCGTTTTCTCTATCCCATTCTCCTGCCCCTTCTATCCTCTCACCGATTCACTTCTCCAAATCTGCCGCCCATTTCAGCCTTTTCCAAAAAAACGTTCCATTTTGAAATAAATTTGCCCGCCAAAACTCCCCCTTTGGTTGACGTTCCACTGAAAATCCTGTATAGTGGATATATCATATTAAAGAATGATGCCGCAAGGGGGATATATCTATGGATCATAATGTTACCATCGGTGCCAAGGTGAAAGCCTTCCGTACCGCAAAAAAATACACACTGAAACAGCTCAGCGAAGAGTCCGGTCTGTCCATCGGCTTTCTTTCCCAGTTGGAGCGCGGTCTCTCTTCGATCGCAATCGACTCTCTGGCAAAGCTTGCTACGATCCTCGGAGTCAGTCTGTCTTCGTTCTTTGACTCCTCCGCCGATCAGGAGAAATCCCCGGTCAGCCGGAGTTTTGCCATGCACTGTTCCCAGATCAACCCCCAGATCGTACAGTACCTGGTCAATGGAAATGCACAGGGATTTGCCTGTCTTCCGCGTATCTTCCACCTGATGCCGTCTGCCACCACAAGCTCTGAAAACCAGCTTGAGATGAATCAGCACGACGGTGAAGAATTTATCTACGTTCTGGAGGGTATCCTGACCGTATATCTGGATGGCAGCGAATACTGCCTGAATCCGGGCGACAGCATCCAGATCCACTCCCAGACCCCGCATGACTGGGTCAACAACACAAACCGTGTCGTTAAGATTCTGACCGTACACACGCCGAATCCGTTTGTTCATGGGAATGAAGTCGTATTTTAAATAGTCTGCGCGGTATAGAAACATAATAAAAGCTGTCTCTTTTAGAATTTCAAGATGTTTTTATTTTCTTTTTGGTTTTTCCCATCTCAGGAAACAAAAAATCCTGCATTTCTGAAAAAGACAGCTTTTTCATATCTTTTACACCGTATACACTATTTCTCCTGCCAGATACACTTCCTGCACATCATCCAGCGCACGAATATTCTTTGAGACATCACCCTTTACAATCAGCAAATCGCCAGCCAATCCTTCTTTCAGGCTGCCTGTCTCGTTCTCAATACCAAGCACGCTTGCCGCGTTGTAGGTTGCCGTGCGGATCGCCTCCATCGGCGTGATTCCATAGTCTACCATATAGCCGAGTTCCTGATGAATCGGAAGCGGCGGTGCCTTGTAAAGCACCATATCGCTGCCTGCCAGCACCGTAACCCCTGTGTCATAGAGCTTTTTAAAATTATCCCGGTATGCCTCAAACGCCGGTTTGAAAAATGCCTGATCGTGAACGGCTCTGGCGGCGATCGGGTTGTCCATGTCCACACCCGCCTCGATCATCTGCTTCGTCTGCTCATACAAATACGTGTACGCCGTGATCGTCGGCGTCCACGCGATTCCTTTTTTCGCCATCTGGCGCGCCTGCGCCTCTGTTAAAAAGGTTCCGTGCTCGATCGTGTCAAATCCCGCGTCAATACACATCTGAATCGACGGCTGCGTACCCGAATGAACCGCGATCTTCACCCCCTGGCGGTGCGCCTCATCGACCGCTGCATCCAGCTCTTCCTGCGTAAATTCCGGGATATCGCCACGGTTGCTCGTCAGGATCTTGACCCAGTCAGCTCCCGCACGCAGCTGTCTTCGGATAGCAGCGCGCACGCCCCACGGGCTGTCCGCCTCCTCGACCCCATCCTGATGTCCGTGTCCACCGGTCATGCAGATACCTGCGTCCGCATGGATGATTCGCGGAACCGTCACATACCCCTTCTGCCCTGCCAGACGCAGCTGCTTCATCAGATTGGGCGGACAGGACAGATCGCGCACCGTCGTAATGCCGAGCCGCATCGACTGTTTCGCCTGTTCCAGCGCATAGTATGCCACCATATAATCGTCATAATTATCCAGATCCGGCTGGCTGTAGTAGTAGCCAAAATGCACATGCATATCAAACAGTCCCGGCAGGATCGTCGCCTCGCCGTAATCCTTTACCATCTCTTCCGGGTAGCGCCCCGCCGCTTCCGCTGCGTCTCCTATCCAGCCGATTTTTCCCTCTTTATCCAGATACACCGCCTGATCCTGCAAGCAGGTTCTGCCATCTCCGGTAATTAAATACTTTGCCCTTAGAATCATTTTCACGGACTTCCCTTCTCTTTTTCATAAACATGAAATTTTCAGTCGAATATCGTCATTTCATGCAGTTTTTCAGTTTTCTATATCGTAACACCGGGATTTTGTTCTTGTCAATATTGGAATGCGGAGTATCCGGTGAAACCTGTTTTAAAAAAGATGGGCAGGCAGAAAAAGAGCGGCACACATTTCTGCATACCGCCCAAACCAGCGACTGTCCACACGTACACAAGCAGTCACCCTGAATTGATTCATTTTAATTCTTAGTAGAACAATCTGTTTACCGCACTGAAGATACCGCGGATCGATGCTCTCGTAATGTTGGAGCTGATGCCGACACCGTAGGTTGCCCGGCCGCTCTTTACATCCATCAGGTGGATGTAGGAAGCTGCCTGTGCGCCGGAACCGGAACGAAGTGCATGCTCGTTGTAGTCCAGAACACGGATCTCAATGCCAAGTGCCTCCTCGATCGCTCTCTGTACCGCATCGATCGGTCCGTTACCTACGCCCTCAACGGTACGCTCGGTGTCATGATCGGTAAAGGTAAGAATTGCAACGGTTGCGAATGCGCCGCCCTCGTACTCCTTGTCTGTGATCTGGCATTTTTTGAAGTGCATCGGCTCTTTTCTGTCCAGATAGTTTGCACGGAACTCGTCCATGATCTGCTCCGGAGCTACCTCACCCTGCTTTTCTGCAATCTTCTGGATAATGTCAGCAAACTCTTTGTGCATTCCCTTCGGAAGACGGAATCCGTAGAAGGAATCCATAACGAAGGCTACGCCGCCCTTGCCGGACTGGCTGTTGATGCGGACAACCGGCTCGTACTCGCGTCCGATATCGCTCGGATCGATCGGCAGGTACGGAACCTCCCAGATGCCATCGGTTCTCTTCTGAAGCGCCTGCATACCTTTGCTGATCGCATCCTGATGGGAACCGGAAAATGCGGTAAATACCAGCTTGCCTGCATACGGATGTCTCGGATCAACGGTCATCTTTGTGCAGCGCTCGCAAACCTCGGTGATCTCCTTTACATTTTCCAGATTCAACTCCGGGTTGATACCCTGCGAGAACATATTGTAAGCGATATTTAATATGTCGATATTACCAGTACGCTCGCCGTTTCCAAGCAGTGTACCCTCGACACGGTCTGCACCTGCCAAGAGAGCCAGCTCGGTCGCTGCAATGCCGGTACCACGGTCATTGTGCGGATGGATACTTAAAATAATGCTGTCGCGGTTCTTAAAATGCTTGTTCATCCACTCGATCTGGTCTGCGTATACGTTCGGAGTCGTCATCTCAACCGTTGCCGGAAGGTTGATGATGATCTTATTGTCCGGGGTTGCGCCCCACTCTTCCTGTACAGCGGTGCAGATATCCAGTGCAAAATCAAGCTCGGTTCCGGTAAAGCTCTCCGGAGAGTACTCAAGGATTACTTTTCCGTCGTAATCTTTCATATATTTCTTTACCATGCGGGTACCATCGATCGCGATCTGCTTTACTTCCTCGCGGTCTGCATGGAATACAACCTCACGCTGTAAGGTAGAAGTCGAATTGTAAATATGTACGATCGCCTTCGGAATACCCTGGATGGCATCGAAGGTTCTCTTGATCAGGTGCTCGCGGCACTGGGTCAGAACCTGTACAACTACGTCGTCCGGGATAAGCTTGCGTTCTACTAACTGGCGCAGGAAATCGTACTCGATCTGGGAAGCTGCCGGGAAGCCAATCTCGATCTCTTTAAATCCAAGTTTTACCAGGAGGTTGAACATCTCGATCTTCTCCTCTACGACCATCGGCTCAACCAGTGCCTGGTTGCCGTCGCGCAGGTCAACGCTGCACCAGATCGGCGCTTTCTCAATCTCTTTATTCGGCCACTCACGCTCCGGGTAATCTACCACCGGAACTCTCTTATATTTCTTGTAATTTAACATGTCTTTCTCCTCCATCACTCTATAATGTACTCTCGGAGTCTTTTCTGCACCTGCTTTTGTGGCTGATTTTCCGCCAGCCGCACCCGAATTTCATCAACGTACGCACCGCGTACGCCTCAGAAATTTGGGCACAACTGACAAAAAAATCATCTCACAAAATCAAGCACAGAAAGATTCCGAGAGCACATTACCCCTGGTCTCTTTCCAGGTACCTCATCATCAAAAAACGCAGTTCCTATCATCCTAAGCTTTGGAGTCGATAGATCACGCCGTACCTTTTAACAATGAATAAAATTACTGATTCTGGTCTAACCCCATCATAATCATCCCTTTTCTATCATAAAAGAAATTATTTCGATTATAGATTATACCATCGGAAATAAAGGATATCAAGAGAAAAACGGGGCAATTACAGGTATTCTGGCATTACTGTTCACGTATGCGTGAACAGTAACTTCTGGCATCTCTTACATAAAATTATCTATTTTTTCTGTCCTCTGTTTTTTTCATCTTCTGTCTCCAGGACCGTATCAGATGCGCCGCCAGCCGGTTTCCAAAATACCCCGCCGCGCATCCCACAATCATGCCACCCAAAACATCGGTCGGGTAATGCACATATAAATACATTCTTGAAAACGCCATCAGGATCGCCAGAGGCAGCGTGATTTTCCACCATTTTTTCGCCCCGGCAAAGTACAGAGCCGCGACCGCAGCAAACGAAGCCGCCGTATGTCCCGACGGGAAGGAATAGTCCGCCGGGCGGGCAATGAGCAGCTGAACTGTCTGGTTCACATCGCACGGACGGATCCGGCAAACCATAGGCTTTAGTAAGATATTACAGATGATCGCATCCAGACAGAGCGCTGCCGCCAGCGCAGCTCCCCATCTTCTCGTCCGCGGAATCATAAGCAGCAGGCATGTAAACAGAATCCAAATCATTCCTGCATTTCCAAGCCGCGAAATAAACACCATCCAGATATCGCCCACCGGCGTCCGCATCTGCTGAATCCAATCCAGTATTTGTAACTCCATTTTCATTTTGCTCCCTCTGTTTTTTACACAACTTTATGCGCGAGCCATCTCCGGCCCATAAAGCGGAATGTGAATACGATGCCCCGGATCGTCCAGTCTGTAAACATGCCGATCCACACCGCGATCGGTCCGAAGCCGTGGACGCGGCAGAGATAAATGCACAGCGTCACCCGAAACGCCCACATACTGATGCAGGAGAGAATCATCGAAAACCTCACATCCCCGGCAGCCCGCATTCCATATGCCGGAATAAATGCGAGCGTCCAGACGATCGGCTTTACCACCGTGATCCATCCGACCATGTAGAGACACATCTTCGCACTCTCCGGCTCCATGCCGCCCAGAATCGTGACCGGCTTCGTCGCCAGAAATACGAGCGCACAGCTTGCGATGATGACGATCTCCGCCACTGCCGTCAATTTTTTGATATAATAGATCGCCTCATCCTTGCGCCCCGCGCCGAGACACTGTCCGACCACCGTCATCATGCCGATTCCGATACCGATCCCCGCGATGCCGTTTAAGTTTTCCAGAATATTCGTCATCGCCTGGGCTGCGATCGCGATCGTCCCGAGGGTCGAGACGGTTGACTGAATCGCAAGCTTTCCAAACTGGAACATCGCATTTTCGATACCGTTTGGGATTCCCAATGAGAGAATCCGCATAATCCGGCGTCCGTCCGGACGGATATGCAGATAGTCACGCACCGCAATTTCCTGGCTGGGATTGTGCAAAAAGGCGAACACCACCACTGCCGAGATAACGCGGGAACCGAGCGTGGCAATCGCCGCACCGGCAACTCCAAGATGGAAGCCCCAGATAAGCACCGCATTTCCGGCTATATTTAACCCGTTAGAGACGACCGCGATCGTCATCGGAAGCCTTGTATTTCCCTGCGCCCGGTAGATCGAGGAACCAGCATCATAGAGGGCGATAAATGGGAACGAAAGCGCCGTGTAGAAGAAATAGATCTGCGCTGCCTCCATGACATCCACCTCGACGCTGCCGAAAATCAGCCGCAGCAGCGGTCCGCGTGTCAGAAGGCAGACTGCCATGACCGCCGACGAGATGCACGCCACCACAAAAGATAACTGTCTCGCGGATTCCTCCGCATTTTTCTTATCTTTCTGTCCGATGTACTGGGAGCAGACGATCGTGCCGCCTGCCGCCAGCGCATAGAATGCCTGTATCACTAAAATATTGATGGAGTCAACCAAAGAAACCGCCGAGATCGCCGCCGATCCCACGTTGCTGACCATAATGCTGTCCGCTGTACCCATCAGGGAGTTTAAAATCTGCTCTACGATCAGCGGAACCAGAAGAATCCGCAGATCGCGATTGCTGAAAAGATGATTTGTCTGCTCTTGTCTGCCCATATGCTGTCCTGTAACTTTCTATATTTTATTCTCTGTCTGAATGCCCTGTTTTCTAACGGTCAGGCGGTTCACGTTCGCTAAGGAATAAATATAACGCTTCCGCACCATTTCCCTATCCTTCGTTCACCAGCGTCAGAATCCAGTACAGCCATGCCCGCACTGAACTTGACCTCCGCACGATCAGATTCTCCCCGCAGACCTGGTATTCCCGCATTTTCTTTGCAACATACTCCTTGTCCGGAACATCTCCGATCTGAAGGGCAGCTTCAAATAAATCGTGGAAAATCGGGTGTTCCAGAATCAGGCGGACGTATTCGAGCTGGCGCGCCCTATACGGCAGTTTCAAAAGCCGTCTTCCTATCGCCGTGATATGCACTTTCACGCCGTCCTCATCCGTCTGCTTCTCCGCCAGCCCCAGATAGCGGCACGCGTTGAAATAATAGTCCGACTGTCGCTCCTTAAATCCAAAAAGCTGCGCGATCTCCCCGCCCGTCATTGGATTCTCGTTCAGCCGTTCCACCAGTGAAATAACCTTGTAAAAGCTGTCCGCCTGGATAAAGGTAACCGCCGGTTCCGGCTTGACCTTTGTCCGTGCCCAGACATCGTATAAATCATCCAGCGTAATCTCGATTTCCTCTAAGCTGTAATTTCGCTCCTGCACCAGCCGCAGCGAATTGTAGTAGCGCAGGTCCGTAAATTCATATTCCAGCAGGCGGAAAATATTATTCGAATACACCATAAACACCGGACGGATCGGCTTGTGTATCTTCTCCGCCCAGAGTCTCGCCGGATAATAAAGCTGCCGGATCAGAAAATTGCTGTGGACGACGTTTTTTCCCTCGATCAGCGTAAATACATTCTCATTTTCAAATCCGCCGTCGATCTCGACCTGCGAATTCTGTACCTGGATAAGCGGCTTTTTTTCAATCGGCTCTGATTTTTGATAGTCGCTGACATAAAACTCAAAATTTCCAGACCCCATCCGCCCCGAAACCGTCTGCACCATGCGATCCTCGCCCAGAAAATCATCCAGAATCCCCGTGATGCTCATAACGTTGATCGCGCTGGCTTCCGAGCGGATGTCATGAAGATCGATCGACTCAAAGTAATCGGGTATCTTCGCGCTCGTCACCCGCTTGATATCGGACGGAATCTCCGGAAAATCCTGATACAAGTCAAACTCGCCCAGCACATAGCCGCCGCGCGACACCGGAAGAATCGAAATCTTCTTTCCAAACACCCGCGGCAGGGATTCCCGCGTGTCAAATTTCGTCATCAGACGCGGTTCCTTGACTTCGCGGATCTGGTCAGCGGTGATGTAAAACCGCCCATGTTTCTCAATTTCCCGCTCAATCCGGTATTTATCAAATAAAATTCTCCATTTATCATCAATCAAGCTCATAATTGCGTACCAGAACTTCCTGAATCTCTCCGCGCTTCTCCGGTTTCACGTTGATCGCGCGCTTGGCATCCACGTGGTCGATGATGTAATCTTTATATAAATCCTCGATAAATTCGCAGGACGAATTGGAAAGCAGGAACTTGATGCCCTTTGCATTCAACATGTCGCACTGCTCTTTTAATGCGATCTGCTCTTCCTCCCCGAAGCCGCCCGCGGTGTAGCCCGTGAACGACGCCGACGAGCTGATCGGCATATAAGGCGGGTCAAAATAGACGAACGCGCCCTTCCGGATGCCCTTTAACGCCTCGCGGTAATCGCCGCATTTGATCGTAATATTCGCTTTATTTAAATACGTATTCAGCGCATGGATCGTCGCCTCGTTCGTGATATTCGGGTTCTTATATCTGCCCCACGGAGAATTGAACTCGCCGGAGCTGTTGACGCGGAACAGGCCGTTGTAGCAGGTCTTGTTCAGGTAAATGATCCGCGCTGCCCGCTCGACGTTGGTTCGCGTCTGATACGTCTCCTTGTCGCGATCCCACGCCCGCACCGTATAATAATACTCCTCGCAATTCTGTTCCTTATGGGCGCTCAGCGCCGCAATCAGCTCTTCCGGCTCTTCCTTGATCATCCGGTATACATTGATCAGCTCTTCGTTGGAGTCATTGATCACCGCCTTGTTCGGCTGTCTCCCAAAAAGCACCGCACCGCCCCCGATAAACGGCTCATAATAGGTCGAACATTCCGGGATCAGCGGATTGATGCTGTCCAGCAGCTGCCGTTTGCCGCCTACCCATTTGAGGATGGGCATGACGAACGGATTTTTTCTTGACATCGGATAGGGTACCTCCTTCTGTTTGTCTTCCGGATACATTGCAATACAAAAACGGGAAATCAGATGTCCGCTTGTGCTCTGATTACCCGTTTATTATAATCGTACAACTGTTCTAGTTCATTATACTTGACTTTGGGGTGGATGTCCAGCATTAGAACCGGAAATTCCTTATGTATTCTCAAGCTATATCATTGACTCGTATACTTCTCTCCTAAACCTAAGTCACATTTTGCATGACCTTTATTACAATTATATGCAATTGAATATCCTTTATCCGTAGTAAAACTAACTGCACAGGTTCCAGCCTTTATCTCAGCCTTATGCCCATCTAAAAAAGTCACCGAATGCCAGTCATAGTTGGGATTTGTATGCCAATCCGTTTTAACTTTCGGATTCTGTTGCTGGGTAGACATATAATCTGCTTGTATTTCCGCATAATATGCCCTGAGATTCGCCCAGTCTGCCGCCACCTCTGCCTTGTGCATCTGTGCCGTAAAAATCGGGATTGAAATTGATACCAGTATTCCAATAATAACAACCGCTATCAAAAGCTCAACCAGTGTAAAACCTTTCTGTCTCTTCATCACAAATTTCTCCTTCTGTCAGTTTATGTTATTATATTCGTTTTTTCCTCCTAAAGCAATTACATGATGTTGGGGTCAAAAATTCTCCCGCAAGCAAGCTTGCGTCGAACTTCTGACCTTTTGACCCTGGTATCATTACATATTTTTAACAAAATCGATATTCATAAATCAAACAAGACAAACGTATGTATTTCGTTTCAGTACATCCAAATTTATCGAGACGGCTCCACTTTCTCAGCCGGCCAGGATTTTCTCAGTGCCGCATAGGAAACCAGAAAGTTGGCAAGCCATCCTGCCGGCACGGCAAGCCAAACAAAATTAATGCCAAAACGCGGTGCACCGATCAACGCCACGGACAGGCGGATCGCAAGATTTACCATGTTGGCAACGAGGAATGGTCGCATGATTCCGAGTCCGCGAAGGACTCCATCGGTCGCCATTTTAATTCCCATAAAAATAAAGAAGTAACCAAGCCATCTCATATAATCCCCAGACACCTGATAAGCCAGGGCGGTTCCGTCTTTTCCAAGGAACAGTGATGAAATCTGCGTGTGCAGCGTTTCAATGACAAGGAAAGCAAGCGCCGCAAAACACACATCCAGCACCAATGCTGCGTGGTAGCCTTTTTTGATGCGCTGGGTTTTGTTTGCGCCAAGATTCTGGGAAACAAATGGGGAAACCGCATTGCCGATGGACACAAAAATCAGGGAAAAAACATTCTCCACACGCATCGTTGCCGCGTATCCGGCGAGTGCCTGTGTGCCAAAAGGATTTACCACCGCCTGTACGATCATCATACCGATGGATACGGTAGACTGCTGAAGAACCGACGGAACAGCAATCCGAAGCATCGAGCGCAGCTCCTGTCCCTCAAACCAGGCAAAGATACTCTTATACCGCCGCATCCGGTAAAAGAAAATCAAAAGTGAAAACACAGCTGAAATACCCTGTGCGATCAAAGTTGCAAGCGCCGCACCGAACACGCCAAGTCCCAGACCGGCTACCATCCAAAGATCCATTACAATATTCAGGATTGATGAAAAGATCAGCAGTCCCAACGGAATTTTTGATTCACCGATGGAAGTGAACATGGTAGAGAGAATATTGTACATGAACAAAAACGGAAAGCCCACAAAATAGACCCGCAGGTACAGCACTGCTTCCTCCAGAATATCGGCAGGAGTCTGTAATCCGCTCATCATCGCATGGGAAAAACAAAAGCCAAAGACACCAAGGATGATGCTCAGCAGCAAAAAGCTGATCAGTGATGTAGACACAATCGTTTTCATTTTTCCATACTCTTTGGCACCGAAATAGCGGCTCACAAGCACACCTGCACCAGCACCGGCCCCCAGTGCCACACAAATGAAAACATTCGTCAGCGCTGCACAGGCGCCAACCGCCGCCAGTGCGGAGGAACCCACAAACTGGCCGACGATAATGGAGTCCGCCATATTGTATACCTGCTGAAAAAAACTGCCGAGAATCATCGGCATTGCAAAAACCGTCAACGCTTTCAGCGGCGCATCGGTAATCAAATACTCATCTTTTGACATGATCCTATTCCTCCACAACTTCCTGCTTTTTACCCGAAAGCACAAGCTTAGCAAGTACGATCCGTAATTCGTGTACAAAAATTCCGGCAAAACCAAAACAGGGTCCAGAAATAATTGGCATAACATTGTTAATTCGTTTCATAATTTCACTCATTCACTTTCTGCGCCACAGTTGCATCTATGGTTATCCGGTGCCTCCATTGCCTTTTACTGTGTTCAGCAGCTGCTGGGAATGTATGTGTACCCAGCATAATATTTATACAAATAGCCAGTTCTTCTGTCTATTTGTATTATAAACTATCTTTAGGTTAAGATACAATCATTATGCATACAATAGGACGACATTTCCTATCATATAAAAAAGCTCCGCCTATATTTTAGTATAGACGAAGCTTCCTAATCCTAACTCCTAATCCTCCATATTTTCTCTTCTCAATAGCTCAAACAATGTCAGCAGTCCCTCACACAAGACAGGATCCAGAACCGGAATTCCTACTGTCTTTTCGATGGAGGGAGCAATACGGATACTGGACATTCCTGTACAGCTAAGGGCAATCACATCGGCACCCATCTCTTTCTGCGCAGCCGCTGCTTTCATGGTGGCTTCATATCCTCTGTCTGTCATCAAATCCAGGACATTTTCTACCCCATCTCCCTTTGCATTGTCTACAATCCGATCATCGAATATCCGCTGATATCCTGACGGTACATCTTCGGTAATCCCCAACACAGCCGGATGACTGCCAAAAAACAGACTCAACGCTGCAGTACTGGATCCCGCTCCTATAACCGGAATCGGTACAGCCTGTCTTGCCTCCGGAACTCCCGGATCACCGGCACAGCTGATAATAATAGCCTGACAGCCTTCCTTCCACAGTTCCACTGCAAGATTCACCACCTTAGGTACACCTACAGCGAATGTTTCATCATCATGAATTCCCTCCGGTTGTTCCGGAATACATCGTGACACTACCTGGAACATAGGGAAATACGATTCTATCAGCTTTCCATGCAGCTGCAGCAATTCCTCGTCCTCTGTGGTCAGCACCCGAATCAGACCAACTTTATAAGTTTTCATATTATATGTTCCTTCTCTCTTGGTTCCCTAAAAATAATTTCATGAGCAAAATACTCAGGCAGCAATTGGAATATCTCCTTAAATCTGGAAAACTCCATCTAACATAACTAGCTTGTCATCCAAATACAATGTGGGATTCTTAATAATTCCGTCCATATGGCAGTCTGCCTGATTATTTCCTCCAAATCCCACGTTAGTACCAAAGGCAATATGAACTGTTTGATAAGCTTTCTCATCCTCCAGAATAACGCCGATCAGTCTGGCCGCATAGTTGGTTCCAATGCCCAGTTCACACAGAGTGGCATTGTTCCTATTTCTCAAGAGAATCTCCAGTTTCTCTGCTTCTTTTCCTTGGATGCTTTGAAGAACCCCGTCCTTCACTTTCACTTCCAAAGGCTGTTCTAATAAACCGATTCCAACCATAGATCCATCAATCACCATCGTACCATTTGCTCCTGTCTCTATCGGAGCTATGTAGGACTCTCCGGAAGGAAGATTTCCCGCCTGCCCCTTTTCCCGATAGACACCAGGGCTAGATACTCCACGCCGTCCCCGAAGATCCAGCGTTAAAACATGTCCATCTTTCTCTATGCGGGCTGTATTGGCATTCGTCAATAAATCAGTCACCTGCTCTGTAAGTGCCATAACACGACTGTAATCTGCAGTCATAGCACCCATGGCAAACATTTCCTCCGTGATTCCCGGCATTGTAGCAATCCTTGCTCCAGCTTCCGCTGCCTCAATTTTGGCTCGTGTATGCGTAATCGATGTTTTCATGGGGCAAATTACCACATCCGCCGCTTTCATGGCAGCTGCCACTACAGCGGGTGGTTCCTGACCAGACACCTCTCGAGCAGGCATAGTCATTAACATAGCTTCTGCTTTCAAAAGTTTAGCCGCCTGATACAAGGCCTGACCAATGGCATACTTCTCATCATCGGTCACTATCAGTACATTCTCCCCCGGTTTGACATTCATGCAGTTTATTAAAATATTTTTTCCAATTTCCGCCAGTTCCATCGTATTTCCCCCCTTATGACAACAGCTCCATCATAACCCGAACTGCAAGTGTCCGGGATAAAATCACCCGTTTTCCAGACAATTTCTGAAATCGCTCTTTCATTCCGATATTATAGCCAATGCAGTCCATTACCACCAGATCCACATCCATTTTCGCTGCAGCTCTAGCCGCCGCATCCAAATCATCCTGGCTGCCATAGGGAGAAGCCGGAATAACAATACTCTCCTTTACATACTGATTCCACTTTTTCTCTGTCTGTTCCACGTGCTGCGGTGTAGGAACCACTACAGCGATCTTTCCTCGATTAGACAAAGCCGACACAAGGCCATTAAGCACCTTGCACGGAAAAATCAATGGCACTTTCGAATGAAACACAGCTGGAAAATCTCCCGTGCACAAAAACAGAATCAAATTTACGCCCTGCTCTTCCAACCGATCGATACACTGCTGCAGCTGGGGCAGAATATGTCGTTCGGCAAACATAACCGAACTTCCGTCTCGAAGTCGCGAGATTAAAGTATAATCCTCTGGTCCTGGTGCAAATGCCTGGATATCCTCCCGAGTGAGCCCATCTAATGCACCTGCCTGAATTAGTTCCACCTGCTCACCCATCAGCGGAAGCAATTCTTGAACCACATCCGCCCTGGGTGACTGCCCAATGGTTATTGCTCCAACTTTCATCTTCACCATCTTAATTTCCTCCATCTTATACTTGCCCTATCGTAACTGTTCAGTACCTTCACAGTCACGCGCAAAAATCCATTAAAAATTGCCTACGGCAATGGGATTTTTGCCTACTGAACCGTTACGTCCTATCTACAAAGGCCCCGCTGCCAGTATTTTGGCGGCGGGGTCTTTCGCATAGATTTCCTTATCTCCTTATCAGAATGACACACAATCCACAATAGGACGGTTGATGATCTTCTCTACGCCCGCCAATAAGTCCTTGTCAAACATGGGAGCCGCCAACTTCAGATGCTGATAACCCACATGAATGAGATAAACTTCCTGGCCCTGCTTCAAGTCAGATGTAGGCGTTGGCCGTCCAGTCTGGCTGTCAAATGTCATAATCAGATCAGGGAATGTGCCTCTGCGCTGTCCATCTGGTCCATCCACCGTCATGTACTCATTCCAGAAAGACATCTCATATCCACCAATCTTAACGACACCTACATCAAAACCGCCTTCACTGCGCAGCTGATACTCCTCTACCGGACCGTGAGCCAATATCTCACCGCCTAAAAATTCACAAACCTCCTGCACACCATTTTCTACCGACTTTTCTAATCCCTGTGAATAACGGCGTCCTGTCTCAATAGCCAGTGACAAGCCCCCCACAGCGCTGTTTTTTTGCAGGAACGAAGCCTTCACCGGGTTCCGGATTACAGCCACAAGACCTCCAGCCTCCACAGCAGCCGCCCGCACCAGTTTAGAACAATGATCAATAGAACCTGTAACTGTACATTCCACGTGTCGGCCCAATTCCTTTCGTCCGCCCACACAGGTCATGGTAGTAATATAATTTGGATCACGATGAAGATTCAGGCTTCCCATCACTCCCGTAGGATGAGCACGGCCGTTGCAGGGAGCGTCTATCAGAGGGATTCCCAGCATGGATGCCTCTAGCCAGCCATTGAACGTAGAACCGCCTCCATTCTCATTAGTAACGATACCTCCTGGACGAATACCCGTGCTTTGAGTAAAGAGCTCCACGCAGCGCATCATATCTGCCGGGGAGACAAACTTCTCCTGTGCGGCAGGAGCTCCTACCATAGAGGCTGTGACAACCACGGTTTCCGGATCAATCTGATCCAACGGGGTTAATTCCAGCTGGCTGAACCGCACAGCCAGATCTCCGAACTCAGCTCCGGTCTTTGCCGAACCGCCTCCACCGCCGCCAAGAATGGAGCCACCAAGAGCCGCCCAACGGACATGTTCTTCTGTCAATTTCATTCCAATATGTTCCATAACTTTCTTCCTTTCTATATTCTGCATCAAAATGCTTCCACCTTAATTCTTCTTATTTGCCACCAGATTAAATACCACATGCAGCACAACCGTAGCTACCATACCATTAATAGCCTGAATGCCCGGAGAGAAAATAGCAACTGCTACACCACATCCCCAAGCCAGAACGGAAGGCCACTTGATAAGTGGAAGGTTTTCGTAAGAAATGTCATTATAATTATAATTATGTTTTACTCCAAACAAAGGCAGTACCAAATAATCAGCCACCATAACTGCAGCCATTGGCGGAATTACAATACCAAGCCATGTCATATACGGCACAAAGTAGTCCACCACACCACAGAAACCTAAAGCAATTCCGATAGCGCCCAGAACAATGGTAACAGTGCTCTTTTTCTTCACTTCGATAATGTTGCATGTCGCATTGGATGCGGAGTACAGGTTCTGCTGGTTAGTTGTCCATGCAGCTAAAGTAATAAGCACAGCACCAATGATTCCTGAACCAGTGGCCAATACGCCGATGTAATCAGATACTACTCCGAAATCCCATGTTTCCAGATGCAGAGCAGCTGCAATACCAGCAATTGGAAGCAGGAAATGACCAAAGAAAAGACCAGCGATCCAAACGATAGAAATCTTTATGATATCCGTCTTTGCAAATCGACCGCAGTCGGGAACAGTAGCCATTCCGGCTGCCCAGCTGCCAATAACTGTGGTAACGCCAGTAGCCATGGTGCCAATCTGACTTCCCGTAGGGCTATAAGAGAACAAAGAATCTACGCCAATCAATCTTACACAGTTAACCAGTGCCAAAACAATAAACAGAAGCAACGGAATCGCTGCAAATGTGCTTAACTTCTCCATTCCCTTAAATCCCTTAATCGCTGTAGATGCCATCATAATTCCGCCCAGCACTGCCAGGATCGGTACACTTATCGGAAGATACTGAGACCAAATCTGCCCAAAGAAGCCCAACTGGGTGGCAAACCAACCCACGGAGGTCACACAGATAATCGCCGAGAAAATATAAGTTCCTACCCGACCTACGGTAAACCGAATCAATGACATTGCTGCCAATCCGGTTTTTGAACCGATATACACAGTCATAATCATGACCACCACTAATATAATATCACCGATTGACAGGGCAATGAGAGCATCCCGAAACTTCATGCTGGATCCCAACGCCGTACCTGTAGCCAGGTCTCCTACTACTACATTCCAACATAACCAGACGAAAAACATCTTAATCCATCCGTACCGCTTATTCTGAGGAACCGGGGTATAAATATAATCCTGATCTTCCACGTTAGACTCAGTTGTCACAGCATTCACATCCTGTTTTTTATCACTCATATGGCTCTCCCTTCTTTTAAAGCACACAATCCGTTTCTTCTATCAACTTGTCATACCATGTAGTATGTCTGGTCCCAAGCATTGGCTTTTCTCGAACCAGGTTTATCACTGGACACCCACTTTCATCTGAGAATATAAATCGAGTATCCATTGTCATATCTGCAAATCCGCTCTCGTTGAGCACCACCTCATTCCGCGGTACTAGGAACATATCTGGACCAAATATGCCGCTCACTCCTTTTTGAGCCGCAAAGGCTGCGTATGTACTATTTTCATTAGCCCTTACCCTAGCAAGATGATAATGTTCCACCTCCTGTTGAACCTCTGGAATACCAGGAGGGCACGACGGATTTTCCACTGCTGGAATAGCTAAAATATCGCATCCTCTATTGGCCAGCAATCGAGGCACTTCCGTAATAAAAATTTCGTTGCCTAACAGTACACCGATTCTGCCATAAGGGCGATCAAGGACCAGTCCGGCACAGTCTCCTGCTTCCGCCCACCGTGCTTCTCTCTCAGTCAGATGACTCTTCTGATAGTAATGACGAGAACCATCTTCACACAAGCATGCTGCTGCATTCCATAGCTTCCCGTTTTCTTCTAATACAAAGCCCAGAATCACATCCACATGATTCTCCATGACTAGAGAAGACAGCTCTTTCCACACAGGATCATCCTCTCGAATGGCCATGCACTGTGCTTGCTGCAAGTCATCAGGCACACCTCCAAGCACCAATTCAGGCAGAACCAGCAAGCGATCTCCTTGCTTCCCCGCTTGACTGATAGCCTGCTTTACAGCCATAAAACCTTCTTCCCGATTCTCTGGCTTTATGCTGCATACCGCCGTTGAAAATTGCTTTCCCTCAAGCAATGGCTCCGTAGCATATGCTTGGTAATACTGGCTCTGATACCATGGATAACGCTGTAACTGAAGTTCACGGTAGAGTTTCGGACGGCGTAAAGGAATATCGCTTCGATCCGGCTTCATCTCTAAATCAATCTCAGCTATAGCAATTCCATCCCCATGAGGCTGACATGCCACTACTCTGCCCTCTGGATCAATAATCCCGCTTCCGCCGCAGAAATCGAATCCTTTTTCATTTCCGTGCCGATTAGAAGCAATCACATACATACCGTTTTCCTTAGCACGTGTCAGCCAGATATCTGATGGGATAGAGGACTCGTTCCAGTTCATAGGCGAACACAAAACCTGTGCTCCCATAAGCCGGCTTAACCTAGGTCCTTCCGGATAACTTAGATCCATACAAATCTGTATGCCTATGTTCCCAATAGGGGTATCGAACACCTTTACCGGTTCATCTCCCGTTTTAGCCCATGTGCTATCAGGAACATAATGGTGCATTTTTCGATGTCGGCCAATCAGCCCATCTGGTCCTATAAGAACCGCTGAATTGTACAATCTCTCTCCATCCAGCTCAGGAAGTCCTGCAACTAAATAGCAGTCTAACTCCTTTGCTAAATTCTCCAATAATCCTACCGTCTGCCCATTTACTACTGACTCTGCCATCTTGGCCGCTTGTTCCATACTTTCAAAATAGTATCCAGTGGCGCACATTTCTGGCAGGACAATGAGCTTCGCCCCTTGAGCTGCTGCCTGACGCACCAAGTTCGTCAGAGCAGCCAAGTTTTTCTCTTTATCCATAAAATGGCAGTCGTATTGAATTGCTGCACCTTTATACTTCATGCTTCTCACTCTCCTTTCTATCGTTCATTTGTCTGAAATTCCTATTATAGGAATGCAATTACTTACATAGGAATTATGTTGTTATATTAGCATTTTATCAGAGTCTTGTCAATATACTACATCAAATTCTCACAAATTAGTTTTATATCCCTACTTTTTGCGACAAAAAGAGAATCAGGACAAAAGACCATTTCTTTTGTCCTGATTCCTTATATTATTACCTATATTTGCATCTGCAACAAATCAATCAGATATTCTACTGTAATAGTTTGAGCCCATTTGATTATTGATCTCAACAGCCAGTTGACGCCCCTGCTGGATATATTTCTCCACAACGTCTGGTCGTTCCGAATCATCTACTCCCCCTACACTCAGACCAGCCACTAGCTGGTTAGCTGAGTTATAGATAGGAAATCCGACGGCAAACAGTCCCTCTGTCAGCCTGTTATGAGTAATATCATATCCACGAGCTCGAGCACCTTTCAAATCCTCCTTCAGCTGAGTTTTCTCCTCTTCTGACAACTCTAAGCTATTCAAATAACTGCTTTGAAATTGGGGCGAAGCAAATGCCAGTAATACTCGATTGCTTGCCCCACGAAACAACGGGTATACCCCACCCACAAACACCGAACTCAAACGCCCAGTATTATCTGAGACCACACGATCCACACACAAACTCTGATTTCCGCACGGAATTGTAAGATATGTACTGATCTTAGTACGCTCATGGAAATTCCAAAGAAAATCGTGAGCAATTCGTTTAACATCCAGCCTATGCACCGCACAAAATCCCAACATCAGCACCTGTTCTCCCAAAGAGTACTGTTTCGTAAAAGGATCCTGTGTTAAGAATCCCTCTTCGGTCAAAGTATGTACCAATCGATAGGCGATGGTTTTTCCCACTCCCAGCTCCTTGGCAATCGACGGCAGAGACAGTGTATTCTGCTGTCTGAACATTTCTAAAATAGTTAGGGCACGACCAACCGTCTGCAGGTAGCTCGCATCATCCTTTTTATTTGGATTCATCTCTCCTCCTTAAGTTTGTGATTTTTACTCTCCCGCTGCTTCCCGGTAAGCTTTACTGCCCACCTCGCTCCAGGATGTTTTTTTCCCGGATATCACTTCTCCGCATTCTCCATAATTCCAAACGATATCCCTTGGTCGAGAGCACAGCCTGACCGGAAAGGTCATACATATTAGAAGTCATACCGCACCACCTGGCAGTTTTTTACGCCAAAGGATGCAAATTCTTCATTGGTCATATCCGTAAAATACGACTGAATCATCCTTGAAATTCCATTGTGTGCCACCAGAATGTATGTCTTATGGTCAGACTCCTGTTTTATCTCATCCAGCAGATTATAGATACGCTGTGCAAGCTGCAGCATGGATTCTCCCCCTTCATATCGGCAGGCAAAGGACTCTTTCGCCTTCTTAAACTCTTTGCCGTCTCTCGGCGTAGACTCCCATTTTCCAAAGTTCTGCTCTATGAGTCTTGGTTCTTCCCTGCTGGGGATTCCACTCATTTCGGAAATGATTTTTGCAGTATCTGCCGCACGGCTAAGGGGTGAATAGAGAATCTCATCTGCCTTGATTCCGCTTTCTACAATATTTTTCCCGGTTTCAGCCGCCTGCTGCCGTCCATACTCCGTCAACGGACTGTCTGTTGCTCCGCAAATTTTATTCTCCACATTCCACACAGTCTGTCCGTGTCTTACAAAATAAAAATGTCCCATGATGTCATCCCTTCTCATTAGCTTCGCAAGCTTTTTTATACCCAGGAAATTCCCTGCTGCCTATCATCGTCATACATCATTTCCGTCATTGATAATCCTGGGAAAGCAGCTGTCATAATTGTATTATAACTATACTCAGGTTAAGATACAACTCTATCCTTTACTGGGCACGTATGCGCAAACAGTTCCAGTGCTGTTCTCAAAATCCGTTTCTTTGTGCCTTCTGCCATAATTATTTTCTTCATTAAAGTAACCATTCGATAACTACGCTATGATTACCGAATGGTTACTTATCAAAAACTAATGAATAATTCAAGTCGAATGTCTTCCATTTGACTTGCCTCCCTCGAAAACCCTTCGTTTTTCCTCGAACGGCAGCCCTAGATCAATGCCGGCTACTTCCGACGCCCCCAACTTATCAGCAGATACTTCCAGAACCATACCATTTATTATTGTCGTTGCGCCTCAGCACAGCATTCCAGTCATTCCAGGGATATTCCGGCTCTGCGCCGTAATGGTCATCCATCTCATCGTAAATAATATGCTCGATAATTGCCGTGGTCTTTGTTAAATAAACCACAGCTTAAAGGGTACTTGCTTTCTTCATGAACTCCAGATAAAGGCTGAACAGCACAGCGCAGACGGGAACACTGAACAGCATCCCTAAGATGCCGAATGCTTCGCCGCCAATCGTAACAGCCATCAGCACAAGCAGTCCAGGAAGTCCGACGGACTTGCCGACCACCTTGGGATAAATCAGATTGCCCTCCACCTGCTGCAAAACGATCAGAAAGAGAATGAACCACAGAGCCTTGCCAGGTTCCGCCAGCAGAATCAAAAACGCACCAAAGCCGCCGCCAATCCATGCGCCAAAAATCGGCATCAGCGCAGTGACGGCCACAAACGCGGAGACAGCACCAGCATACGGAATCCCAAGAATCAGCATTCCAAAGAAGCACAGAACACCGATGATAACCGCTTCGGTAAGCTGGCCGCTGACAAAATTTGTGAAGGTCTGATTGGTCAGCGCGGCAATACTAAGAAGCCGCTGCGCCGTCTTTTGCGGAAGGACTGTCTCAATGAGTTTTTTCAAATGTGCCGCGACGGCCTCCTTCTTTGCAAGCAGATAAAGTGCAAAAACAAATCCCAAGAAGGCGTCCACAAAAACCGACAGGACAGAGGTTGCCGCGCCCCATGTCACGGTGAGAATCCCGCTTTCCTTGTCACTGATCAAGGCGGTGACCTTCTCAATCAACCGATCAGAGTCTATGACATATTCGGGCAGGACAATGTTATATTTTGCAGCAAACTGGACAACGTCAGCCCACCACCGCCCGATTTCCTCCACATAGACCGGAATGTTGTGGATAAACTCATCGCCGGATTCCCGCAAGCTGGGGAGCATCATAAATACCACAGCAAATAGAATTCCAAGGATAAGCACGGTGCTTGCTGTCAGGCACACGGGGCGGGTCAGCTTTGCAGGAGCTTTGCGGCACGCCTTGTTCCAGCAGCATTCCATTGGCCGAAGAACTACGTTGATCAAAAAAGCAATCGCGCCGCCGATCAGAAACGGGGTGAACAGTACAAGCACCTTGCCGAGAAAACACAAAACAGCGTCAAGGTTTACCAGCGCCCATGCGAATACAATAAGCAGCAAAAAAGCACGGATGATATAGCGAACGATCGTCTCGTCCGGCCATTTGCCTCCCTGCGGTGCGGGTGTTTCATTTTTGTTAGAGGTTGGATTTTTCAATTTTTTCTCCATGTTTTTCCTTTCTGTCAGTATCGGAATCCCTTTTTTTAAATCCGAAAGCACTTTTGCAGGGCTTTATACTCACTCCTTGTGAATCGCGCGATAGCTTTATTGTGCGCAGGTCAAAGACACGTCACATTGGCAAGCTTGAAATAATCAATATATTTTTCATTCTTTTTTTCTCCATTTCATTTGATAACATTATGTTGCGACTCAAAAATAGCGGAGTAAAATCAATTTTGTAAACCTGCCAGCGCCAGGAATTTTTTATCTGACTGGATACTCTGTGTCAGAAACTGACCATCCCGAAACAGTGCATAAGTCGTGACCGGTGCAGGTACATTCTGTGCGCTTTCTTTATCAGTGATATGGATAACCTTAAACGGGATACCATGTTCCTTCGCCGCCTCCTGCACTCTTGGCACCCAATAATAGGTGTATGGGCATTGATCGGTGTAATAAAGAACAAAACCGGCTTCTTCAATCACCGGATGTTTCGCACATTCCTTGAAATGCGGCGGTTGTGCACCCGATTCAATGGGAAGATACATAAGATTGATCCCGCAGTCGGATATGTCTGCCACACAGAACCCCTTATAAGTAAGGAATTTCGGGTCAGCGAGGAATTCCCGCTTTCGGCCCTCCGCGCACAGAATGCAAATACCTTTCTTTCCCTGCGCCTTGGCATCACAGATACATGCCTCCAGCAGATCCTTCGAATATCCGTGTCCCTTCATGGAGCCGGATACCCATAAGCAGTTAATGTAAAGATAATCATCTGCCGCAATCGGCACCCAGGCGTTTTCAGCCGGAATGTATTCGATAAAGCATTTGCCGCGTTCTTCGCTGCGATAGAAAACAAGTCCATCCTCAAAGCGCTGCCGCAGCCATTCCTTTTTTGCAACACTCTGCTTGCCGGACATGGCGCAGCAGATATGTTCCTTGTCAATATTGTCTTTGGTGATCCGAATATAGTTCATCCGTTATTCCTCCTGCTTAAAACAGCTGTCCCGGCAGCTTCTGCTCTGTAACCAGCCTCAACCTTGGCAATAAAGCGATCAATATGTGTCGCCAGCAAAGAAGAAACTGATTCCTTTTCCTCGGCACCGTCGTAGACACTGTATAAAAGATACATCGGCCCATAGAACTCCAGCGCCAGCTGCATAGCGTCCTCATCAGAATCTGCCAGCTTGCGGAAGATGGCCGCCATGTACTCCAGCGGGCCGCCCGCCAGATAGTCATGGTGGAGCTGTGCAAGCTTGGGATCACGATACTGCTCCAGCGTCAGCATTTTACGAAAATTGGAGGAAAACGGTTCCTTTGTCCAATGGTCAAACTGGGCAAGGCTGTATGTGCGAATTTTTTGAATTGGTGTATGCAGATATGCTTCCGCAAAGCCGTCTGGTTCCGTTTCCGGCATTTCATATGCCTCAGCGCGCTCATAGTCCATCTTATTCATTCGCTCCACGATCTTATCTAAGATTTCCTGTTTGCCGGCATAGTGCTTATATAAAGCAGCTTTCGTAATTCCCAACTGCCCTGCAATGTCATTCATAGATGTCCCCAGATAGCCGTTCTGCGCAAACAATTCCAGTGCTGTTCTCAAAATCCGTTCTTTTGTACCCTCCGCCATAATTATCTCCTTTATCAAAGTAACCATTCGGTAACTTCATTATAGTTACCGAATGGTTACTTTGTCAAGAACGAATGAAAAAATTATGCCCTTTCGTTAAAATGTGCAAACTCCGGCGCAAATTCGCCAAGCGCATTTCTTCCTGCTGTCTGTACTATTTTTTCCATATTCTGTATATCTCCATAACACTGCTGTTTATAAAGAATTTACCCACTCACTGACTTTCTGTTTTGTTCCGCGGTTTAACAGACTGCCTTCTGTGATAACAGCCTCTGGTGCGGATGGCTGCAATTCTTTTACAGTATTACCGAATCCACTTCCACCGGATGTTGCAAAAAGGACGATCTTTTTACCGCTGAAATCATAGGCTTCCAAAAATGTATTGATAATTGTTGGAGCTACATACCACCAGATAGGGAATCCCAGAAGAATTTCATCATAAGAGCTCATATCTATCTCTTTCTTCATGATCTCCGGTCTGTATTTCTTATCACTCATTTCCACACTGCTCCGGGATTTTTTATCCATCCAGTCAAGATCCGCCTTTGTATATGGAACTTTTGGCTCAATCTCAAATAAATCAGCTTTTGCTTCCTCTGCAATCATCTCTGCTACTTTTTTTGTTGTTCCGCTTGCACTGAAAAATGCCACTAATTTTTTACTCATAATAAAAAGCCCCTTTCTATACGTATTTTTCACAAAAAATAGATGTATAAGATTTACATTCATCTTACACATCTATTTTAAGCTCTATCGCTTCATTATGTCTAATGCTTATATTGAATTTTGTTTTATGCCTGAAAAGCATTAATCTCCTCGATCATTTTACGGACTGCCAAAGAATATGGGATATTCCGTCGCCAGGCAATCACCGTACTGGTCGTGATCTCAGGAGAAATTCTTCGCTGTACAAGAATATCCTCTCGCCAATACTTTGCAGCACCCTCAATTGAAATTGGATACCCCAGTCCATTTGCCGCCATAACTCCGGCATTCGTTCCAAGATTACTCGTAAAAGCAATCTGTAATTTTGAAAAGTCTTTCCCAAACCAGTTGGCAAGTTCACTTTGAACGTTCATTCTTTCCGGCAGGATCAAGGGCTTTCCAATAAGATCTTCTTTTTTTATAAACTCTTTTTCTGCCAGTGGATCATCCGGCCGCATTCCGACACACCAGTGATCGCAATCTGTGATCCGGATATAATCCAGCCCTTCGGTGTCCACCGGCTCCATGAATAATGCAATATCTACAAGTCCTTTGTTCATCATCTCATACACTGCATCTGCTGTTGCAGTATGCAATACAATCTGAACCAGCGGATATTTTTCTTTATATTGCTTACATATTTTCGCCAATGTTTCTACTGCTGTAAACTCTCCGCACCCAAAAGTAACTGTTCCTTCTATCACTTCTTCAGTTCCTCTCAGTTCTTCCAACATTCGATCTTCAAGATTAAGGATTTCCAACGCCCTTCTCTTTAACAGAATCCCCTCATCTGTAAGCGTAATGCTTTTCCCTTTTCGAACAAACAGAACAATACCCAGCTCTTCCTCAAACGCTGCAAGTTGTCTGGATAGAGTTGGCTGTGTGATGTGTAGTTGTTCCGCTGCTTTTGTAAAACTTTGTTCTTTTGCTACTGTCAAAAAATAGCGCAGTATTCTTAATTCCATACGAATATCCCCTTTCATCTATGATTATA
>OHBR01000303.1_pt1 | contig 29171 bp, 29 predicted proteins | sample 1577461 | NCBI WGS metagenome assembly OHBR01 (sample SAMEA3879579, study PRJEB24766) | human gut metagenome | biome: human-associated habitat; feature: feces | place: USA | collected 1985/1987
GAGGAAGCTACACAGCAGGAACAGACAACAAAAACATCAGTGACATCGGGTGTTTACCGCCCGAAACAGTTGCAGAGAAAGTGAGGTTTATTGTCACAGGAAGTCAGCACGGATACCGCCCAAAGCCGGTAAGACGCAAAGACATTCCGAAACCAAACGGAAAAACCAGACCGTTAGGTATTCCCTGTATCTGGGACAGGCTGGTACAGCAATGTATCAAACAGGTCATAGAGCCAATCTGCGAAGCGAAATTCAGCGACAACAGTTACGGCTTTCGCCCGAACCGTTCCGTGGAACACGCCGTGCAGAAAACTTACACCATGCTTCAACGCATGAACCTGCATTATGTGATTGAGTTTGATATAAAAGGATTTTTCGACAACGTAAATCACAGCAAGCTAATGCGGCAAATATGGGCAATGGGAATACACGACAAACAGTTGATTTTTATTATCAAGCGGATTCTGAAAGCACCGATTAGAATGCCAGACGGCACTACACTCATTCCAGACAAAGGCACTCCGCAAGGCGGTATCATTTCACCGTTGCTTGCCAATATCGTGCTGAATGAACTGGACAAATGGGTTGAGAGCCAATGGCAGAACCACCCTCTTGTAAAGGAATACGGGTATGAGAGGAAAATCAGAAACTCGATTACTTTTGACCGGAGCAAGGCATTCCTCAAAATGAGGAAAACAGGGTTGAAAGAAATGTATATCGTGAGATATGCAGATGATTTCAGAATTTTCTGCCGGAATAAAGAGGACGCTTTGAGAACGAAAGAGGCTGTAACGGCATGGATAACCGAGAGGCTGAGGTTGGAGGTATCGCCAGAGAAAACAAGGATAGTCAATGTTAGAAAACGCTATTCAGAGTTTCTTGGGTTTAAGATACGAGTCAGACCGAAAAGCAGGAAGTACATCGTGCAATCTCATATCTGTGACAAAAAGTTGGAACTGGAAAGGCAAAAACTGGTGGAACAGGCGAAACGAATTGCCCGACCTTCAGAGGGAAAAAGACCTTTGGACGAAATACGGCTGTACAATTCAATGGTTCTGGGAATACAGAATTATTTTCAACTTGCCACCTGCATCAGCATTGATTGCAGGAAAATCCACAGACAGGTCATGACAGTTTTAACAAATCGGCTCAATACAGAAACCGGGTGCAGACTTGTTCGAGAGGGCGGCGCAATGACCGAGAGCGAAAAAGAACGGTTTGGAAAGTCGGCAATGATACGGTATGTATCTGGAATCGACCAACCTATCTACCCTATCGCATACATCAAGAACAAGATACCGATGGCAAAGAAAGCGGCGGTTTGCAGTTACACGGTAGAGGGACGGGCATTGATACACACGAACCTAAGTATGAACTCATCTGTTCTATCAGGTTTGAGGAATCAACCGTCTATGGGGCGAAGCACAGAACTTACTGACAGCAGGATTTCACTATTCTCGGCTCAACGTGGAAAATGTGCGCTAAGTGGGGAACTCTTTGAAAATGCGGCTGACATAGTATGCTGGCTGAAAACACCGGCAGAATTGGGCGGCAAGGAACGCTATCGAAATATGATTTTGTTCCATAATAGATTTCTTCCACTCCTGCAAGAGTGTCCTAAGAATGAGCTAAAAGAGATAGCCGACACGCTCAAGGCAACAAAGGAACTGATGTTAAAAGTGAACAGTCTGCGCCAGCAGGCTGGTTTGTCCGCAATAGAAAACTAACATTTCATTTGGTGATTGATTAAATGCTTGTGAAAACAACCGATGGAACGCCGGATGCGGTGAAAGTCGCATGTCCGGTGTGGAGTGGGGGAAAATCCGGCGATAACTTCAAAGGATTACCTATCACTATAAGCCGAAACCCTCTTGTACTGTGCCCTTGTGGCCTACATCGTCTTTGAGGGGCCGGAGGAAGAACGCAACATGAATACGCTGGTGGAAATGATAAACAGCATGGAAGTCCGGGAGGATGACGAAACCTTCAAAAATGCGGTGGACTATATGTTTGACGGGCTGGAACGCCGCAGCCCCCAGCACTTCGCCGTGAGGCAGTATAAGAAATACAAGCTCGCCAGCGGTGTTGTATGCTCTAAAAGACTTCTTAATCAAGCGGTTGGGAAGTCTCTTAGAACACACAACCTAAAACCGAAGAAAGGAGCGCAAGTTATGAGAAAAAACGAGAAAATCACTGCTCTGTACGAACGACTGAGCCGTGATGACTTTGGCAAAGATGATGACCAACAGCGTGAGAGCAATTCCATTTCCAATCAAAAAGCTATGTTGGAGGAGTTCGCCGCACGGCAGGGCTTTACAAACATTGTCCATTTCACGGACGATGGCATTAGCGGCACTTGCTTTGACCGTCCCGGATTTTTGGCAATGATGAAAGAGGTTGAAGCCGGGAATGTGGAGTACCTGTGTATCAAGGACATGAGTCGCATGGGTCGTGACTATCTGAAAGTCGGTCAGATTATGGAAATCCTGCGTCAGCGTGGCGTTCGCCTTATCGCCATCAATGACGGCGTGGACAGTGCCAGAGGGGACGATGATTTTACCCCTTTCCGCAACATTATGAACGAGTATTACGCCAGAGACACCAGCCGTAAAATCCGTTCCACTTTCCAGTCAAAAGGCAAGTCCGGCAAGCACCTCACAGGCACGGTCATTTACGGCTATCTCTGGAACGAAGCCAGAGACCAATGGTTGGTTGACCCCGAAGCCGCTGATGTGGTCAAGCGCATCTTTGCCATGACGATTGACGGCTACGGTCCGTATCAGATCGCCAGCAAACTGAAATCGGAAAAGGTGCTTATTCCGTCTGCTTACCTTGCCCAACACGGCGAGGGCGTGAACAAAAACAAGACTTTCAAAGATGTGTACGGCTGGGGTTCTTCCACCATCTGCAACATTCTTGAAAAGCGTGAATATCTGGGACACACCATCAATTTCAAGACCCGAAAGCACTTCAAGGACAAGAAAAGCCATTATGTCCCGGAGGACGAATGGACAATTTTCGAGAATACCCATGAGCCTATCATTGACCAGCAGACCTTTGACCTTGTGCAGAAAATCCGTGGGAATGTCAGACGCTACCCGGACGGCTGGGGCGAAGCAGCTCCCCTCACAGGCTTGCTTTATTGTGCCGATTGCGGCGGCAAGATGTATGTCCACCGTACCAACAACGGCAAGCGTATTTCTCAATATACCTGTTCCCAATACAGCAAAGTCCCAGTTGGAAAGCTCTGCACGACACAGCACCGTATCAATGAAGATGTGGTACTGTCCCTTGTTTCCGAAATGCTCAAAGCTATTGCCGAGTATGCCAAGCATGACCGAGCCGAGTTTGTCCGTGTGGTGCAGGAAGCGCAGTCCAGCCAGCAGACGGCAGAGGTCAGAAAACAGCGCACACGCCTTGCCACAGCAAAGCAGAGAGTTTCCGAGCTGGAAGTCCTGCTCTGCAAAATCTATGAGGACAACATTTTAGGAAAGCTGTCCGACAGCAGATACGCCACTCTGGACGCTCAATACGAAAAGGAACAGTCCGAGCTTACCGCTGAAATCTCTGTTCTGGAAAAGGCTGTCAAGAGCTATGAGAAGCACGAAAAGGACGCTGACCGTTTTATCGCTCTGATTGACAAATATGAGAACTTCGACAAGCTGACCATTGCCATGCTCAACGAGTTTATCGAGAAAATCCTTGTGCATGAGCGTGACCGCAAAGGCAGTATACAGACCACACAGGAGGTCGAGATTTACTTCAATTTTGTTGGGCGTTTCGTTCCCCCGGCGTTTGGAGAAGTGGAGCTGACCCCGGAGGAATTAGAAGAAATCCGCAAGCGTGAGGAACGCAAGGACAGACTTCATCAGAACTACTTGAAGCGTAAAGCCAGCGGAGCGCAGAAGCGATACGAGGACAAAATCAAGGGGAGAAAAAAGGCAGAAATCGAAGCCAAGAAAGCCGCCATTCGTGCGGAGGATATTGCAAAGGGAGTGTTCGTCCCTGTCAGCAGTTTACCGCAGAGAGAGCCGATGAAAGGAGTACAAACAGCATGAATATCACTTACACACAGAACGGCGATTATCTTATCCCAAACATCATTATCCGCAAGACCAAGCCCCTCGGACACTACGGCAGACTTCGCAAGGCGTATCTGGAAATGCACCGCCCGATACTGTTCAATGAGCTGGTGCTATCCGACAAGCTCTTTGAGCATTGCGCCGAGATTGACGAAGCGGCACGAAACCGCATGGAGCTGATCGTGCGGTCACTGGCAGAGCAAAACGGCGTGACCGAGCAACTGAAAGCCAAAAACCAAATGGAATGGGTGCGGCAGATGAACGCTTGCAAGGCACAGGCAGAGGAGATTGTGAAAGCAGAATTGATTTATGATTGAGTGAGGAAGTCCGGGCAGAAAACTGTTCGGACTTTTCTCATATATTCCAAAGTTGCGATAGAATTGTTCACGAGTTTTATGGTATAATTTGAATGCGAAAAATCGTAGAATTGGAAGTTGGTAGGAGGTTGCTTTATGAGCCTTGATAGGAAAATAAATCGCATTCAATTTCTCTCAGGAAATTCGCTAAAGGTTATTGCTGTACTGACAATGCTTATTGACCATCTATGTAAAATTGTGCTGCAATGGCTGCTATCAAACTACTGGGGGGCTATGGCAGATAACGGGCAAATGTCGTGGGAGAGATTCCGAGAGATAGATTATTTCATACGGTTTGATTTGCAAAGCATTGGGACGATTGCTTTTCCGCTATTCTGTTTTTTGCTGGCAGAAGGATTCCAACACACAAGAAGTAAAAAACGCTATATTGGGTTGATGCTTGCATTTGCCCTTATTTCGGAAGTTCCATTTGACATAGGTTTCTTTAGTGCGTATTCACGAATGGAAGATACATTTCCGTTTTACTTGAAGTATCAAAATGTATTTTTCACCTTGTTTTTAGGCTTATTGACATTGGTATGCCTTGAAAGATTTTCGTGTAAATCAGACCTACCGGTGGATAGAATAAAATCAGCAGTCCTGCAAGTTCTCAGTGTAGTGCTTTTTTCCGGCATTGCGGAAGGAATCCATTGTGACTACGGTATGCAGGGGATCTTATTCATATCAGCATTTTATATTTGCCGTAATCACCGAATCTATCAAGTGTTGCTGTTCCTTTTGGCTTACATGGGGACAACGGGGAATCAACCGCCTTTATGTACGCTTCTTGCCTGCTTGCTTATTCTGCTATACAACGGAAAGCGTGGTAAACTGAAGCTAAAATACTTCTTCTATGTTTTTTATCCAGCACATATCCTTGTCCTATATTTGATTCAGATAGGACTCGGAAAATACTTACTGAAATGACTAATTGCAGTTTGTCGAGAAATTAAGCCGGAGCAAACCCCTTTAGGAACTAAAGGGCGCACTTCTATACTCTCTGTCGAGAGTAGTGCGCCCTGCGGAGCTTCATTCTCCGTCAGCAGAAGAAAACTGCATGACCGAGAATGTTGCGTCACTTCGTTCCGTCAAGGTGGCTACACCCCCTTGCGCCGCTAAAGCGGCTATCCCCTGTGGACTTGCCGTCCGCAAACGGTTTTGACAAACCGTTCGCCGCCAGCAAGTTTGAAAATCAAGAATCTTAATTTGATAAAGGAGTGTGATTCTATGAAAAAGAAATTACCCATAATCCTCTTGGGTGTTATTTTGGCTTGTGTGTTGGTTTTCGGTTTCCTTTATGCAAACAATGACATTGGTAAAACCGCAAACAGTTTAGAAGCAGACATTCGCCAATCTCAAAAAATTTTGGATGATTGGATTGTTGATGGAAGCATTTCCGACACAATGGCTGCATTTATTTCTTACCCACAGGACAAGACAGACCACACTTTTTCTGTCTATGTAAATCGCCCTGGCTTGTCTTTTGGATATTTCTTCCGTGGTGGTGGAGATATAGTTGAGGTTGATGATTACATTGCAGAGTTTGTTGTTGAGGGAAATAACGAAAGGGCATTTATCTCAATGAATACCCAAAATATTGTTCGACTTGAAGTAGATGATGGCAACGGCATTCAGGTGATTGATATTGATAGTGGCAAGCCTTTCGCCATTGTCCTGCCCCTCAATGTAGGAAACATCTGTTTCTATGATACGAATGGAAATGTTGTGGAATATCTTCGCCAACAACTTTGACCAACTTCAATTTACCGAACTGAACACAACAACTGAATACCGAAAAACTGACCGTTGACTGGTCGCAATCTGCGAAAAGTTGACGGTCTTTTTTTATCCCCATTTTCAAAAAAGGAGGTCACGAAAAATGGCAAAACCGAAAAACCTTGAACAGCTCCGAGCCGAAAAGGAACAGGTCGAGACACAGCTTGCACAGGAACAGCACAAGCTGGAGCGTCTGGAGAACAGAAAGAAGTATCTGGAGAAAGGCGAACGCACCAAGCGCACCCACCGCCTTTGCAATCTGGGCGGAACGATTGAGAGCCTTGCCCCGGAGGTCAAAGATCTCACACGCACCGAAATGACAGAGCTGATGGAACACATCTTTTCCCTGTCCGAAGTCCAGCGAGCCGTCCGTCACATGGCGATTACCCACATCAGCCAAGCAAACAGAGAAAAGGAGTTGAAAGCCGATGGCACTATTTCATCTGAGCGTCACGCAGACTAAGCGAAGCGCAGGACAGTCCGCTATCGCTTCTGCCGCCTACCGAGCCGGGGAGCGATTGTATAGCGAGTATTACGGCGAATACAGCGACTACACCCGCAAGGGCGGCGTGATCTGCTCCGATATTCTCCTGCCGTCCCATGCACCGCCAGAATACGCAGACCGCCAGACCCTATGGAACGCCGTGGAAAAAGCCGAGCGTGGAAAGAACGCCCAGCTTGCATACAGCTTTGACATTGCCTTGCAGAATGAATTTTCCCTTGAGGAAAACATCGCTCTTGCAAGGCAATTTTTGTTGGAGAACTTTGTGAGCCGAAGGATGGTGGTGGACTTTGCCGTGCATCAGCCGGACAAGGAGGACGGCGGCATTTCTAATCCGCATTTTCACGTCGTCCCATTCGCCCCATTGAGCCGGGCGGCAAATGGGGCAACAAACAGCAGCGGGAATATCTGCTGGACGAGCATGGGGATCGCATCCGGGACGAAGCAGGAAACTATGTGTTCAACGCTGTGCCGACCACCGACTGGGGCAGTCCCGAAACCTTGGAGCATTGGCGGCAAGCATGGGCTGATCTGTGCAATCAGAAGTTTGCGGAGAAAGGTTTGGATTGCCGGATCGACCACCGCAGCTATGCCCGTCAAGGCATTGAACAGATTCCTACCGTCCACGAGGGACCGTCTGTCCGCGCGATGGAAGCGAAGGGCGTCCGCACCGATAAGGGCGACTTCAACCGCTGGGTTCGCAAAACCAACGCCATGCTGCGGGAAGCAAAGAATAAAATCGCTTCTTTGCTGGAATGGCTGAAAGCGGTTAAGGAAGAACTCTCTAAGCCGCAGTCGCCTATGCTGAACGATCTGCTGATGACCTATTACAATAACCGCAATAAGGGCGCATACAGCACAAAGGCCAAGACAGCCAACTTACAGCGGTATGCGGATGCGTTCCGCTTTTTGCAGGAGAAGCAGCTTTTTACCACCGATGATCTGGATGCCGCGCTGCATTCCATGCAGAACAGCATCAGCGCAATGAAAACGTCTGCCGTGGAGAAGCAATCCCGCATCAAGGAACTGGACGAGCTGCTTCGCATGGCACAGTATTATGTCGATGGAAAACCGGTTGCGGATAAGCTGGGAAGCATCCGTTTTGAAAAATCCAGACAGAAATACAAGTCGGAGCATGACGATACGCTGCGGACGTTCTACATGGCAGAGCGCAAATTAAAGCCGTACTTCAAAGACGGCAAGATGCCCATCACCGTATGGCGCAGAGAGCGTGAGCGGCTGGAGCAGGAGTACAAGGACATTCAGACAGAGCTTTCGCCGCTTTACGTCGACGTCAAAAAGCTCTGGGCCATTCACTACAACATTTATGAAGTGCAGCATGAGCAGGGGCAACAGCAGACACAACAGCGCAGCCGCAAAAACGAAATAGAATTATGAGAAAGGAATCGTATATGGGAAAAATTATCAGCATTGACGAAATCAACCGTGCCGTGATGGAGGGGAAAGACGATTTGGTCTTTGAGCTTTGCAAGGTCTTTGACCATGAGAGCTACTTTGATCCGATCTTTGACCCGCCGGAGTCCTTTTTGCAGGAGTGCGAGGCCTATTGGAGCAGGAGAAGCCCCTTCTGCAAAACCGTGGAGCGCAAGATTGGAAACACATGGTACACCATTGAAACCGTCTGTGACGGAACTGAGCCGCTTACCGCCAAGGTAAAACGGCTCATTTTTTCTGACCGGGAGGTGGCTTGTTCATGACAGTGACACAAAACTATGGTAATATAATTTTAAGCACACCGATTCTGTCGGCTGACCCGAACGTGAAGGAGGACGTTATGACGGATCAGCAAAAAATTACGATACTCTACTGCCGCCTCAGCAACGAGGATTCGCAGGATGGCGAGTCGAATTCGATACAGAATCAACGCGAGCTTTTAACCAAATACGCACGAGATCATGGCTACACGAACCTGAAAATTCTGGTGGATGACGGTTATACCGGGACGAACTTCAATCGCCCCGGCGTACAGGAGGGCTTTGAACTCGTCAAGCAGGGATTAGTGGGCTGCTGGCTTTGCAAAGACCTATCTCGCTTTGGTCGTGATTATCTGACCGTAGGCCAGTACACCGACATCATCTTCCCCAGCTACGATGTGCGCTTCATTGCCGTCAACGACGGCGTGGACAGTCAGCGTGGGGACGGCGATGGATTCGCCGCAATCCGTAACCTATTCAACGAATGGTATCCACGGGACACCAGCAAAAAAGTCCGGGTCGTATTCCGTCAGAAAGGCACCAGCGGCAAGCATCTGGGAAAGCCGCCCTATGGCTATCGCACTGACCCAGCCGATAAAGACCATTGGATCATTGACGAGGATGCCGCCCCAGTAGTCAAGCGCATCTTTGACTTAGCGATTGACGGCAAAGGCCCGGAACAGATCGCCCGTATACTGGAGCAGGATAAGGTGTTGACTACCAAGGCGCTGTATGCCAAACAGTCGGAAAACCATCCCGATCCGAAAAAACGCAAGAAGATGCCGGATCGCCCTTATCATTGGATTGGTCAATCGGTTGTGGGTATTCTGGAACGGATGGAGTATACCGGCTGTACCTGCAATTTCAAAACCTATTCCAAGTCCTATAAGCTGAAGAAGCGGATTCCGAATGCCATCGAGGATATGTGTATCTTCCCTGATACGCAGGAAGCAATCGTTTCTCAGGCTCAGTGGGACAGGGTGCAGGAGCTGCGAAAAAACAAACGCCGTCCCACAAAAGCGGAACGGCAAGGATTGTTCTCCGGGCTTCTGTTCTGTCCCGATTGCGGAAATAAGCTGCACTTTGCTACCTGTAAGAACTTTGACGGCAAGCAAGACCACTATGTATGCTCCAGCTACAAAAGCGGTCGAGGCGCCTGTTCTGCACACTATATCCGGGAAGATGTGCTGCGGGAGCTGGTGCTGGAACGGATTCAGGCGGTCAATGCGTATATCCGCAGCGATGTAGAGGGCTTTCAAGAGGAATGGCTGCATTACCGCCGCGCCGATCAGGAACGGGACATCCGGGAAGATCGGAAGCGCATGGAGCAGGCAAAAAAGCGCCTTGCCACCCTCGATGTGGTCATGTCCCGGCTCTATGAGGACTACGCCCTCGGTGAAATCAGCAAGGAAAAGTACAAGAAGATGACTGCTGATTATGAAGCGGAGCAGGACCGGTTAAAGCTCGAAATTGAAACGACAGAAGAATGGGTCGAGCAACGGCAGGCAATGGGCGACGATCTGGACGCTTTCATTGCGCTGACGAAAAAGTATGTGGATGTCACCGAGCTGACGCAGACGATTGTCAACGAGTATATCAAGAAGATCATCATTCACGCACCGGATAAGTCTGGCGGCAAGCGCCGACAGAAGGTTGAGATTTTCTTCAACTTCGTGGACGATGTGGAGATCCCCGTGCTGGCAGAACCCATGATTGCAGAATCTACCCTTGGACGCAGAAAAACGGCGTGACCTTTACGGTCACACCGTTCTCTGCCCCAACCGCAAGACTTATAGTTCCTTACGACTATTAAGCCTTGATTTTCCGGGCTTTTTGAACCATTTTCCCACCTATTCGCCTTGCTTTCCTCGAAAAACCTTCGGTTTTCCTCGGTCACGGGCTTCGCCCTATGACACCAAATAAAAAAGCTCCGCCTCATGCAAGCATGGACGAAGCTTTTTATATTTGATGTCGCATGGCTCATGGCCATCGCGAAGATTATCGCTTGCTGAACTGCGGAGCGCGACGAGCTGCTTTGAGACCGTATTGCGCGAGTTTTTGAGCTGTTTTCCCTTGATATTCCGGGCTTTTCCGGCTTTCTGCCTCTCAGTTATCCGGTGTGCGGACCATAAAAAACGGCCTTTTTTCATTCAGCGACAGGCTGATGAAACGCACCATTTACTACCCCAAACAACTCCTCTGGTTTATTGTACTTCACTTTTGCATAAATGTCCATAGTTGTTTTGCTGTTTTCATGTCCGGCAAGGTATTGTACTGTCTTTGGATCAACGCCCGCATAGAGAAGATTGGTGATGTAAGTGTGCCGCAGCTGATGGGGTGTCACATCGAAGTCCAGCGTATATTTGATTTTGGGTTGATTCTTCTGGGTCATACCCAGCGTTGGAGTAACCGTATATTTGATACTCTCCCCATTTACATACTTATAATAGTTTCGGGGCTTGGTGGAGCGGACAACTACATACTGCCACACTCTTTGAAACTGCGAAGCAGCCAGCGGCTCTCCTTTGCTGTCAGCGATCACATAATCTGATATGGAATTTTCTTTCACTTCTCTCAGACAATCCACCAAACACTTCGGTATCGGAATATCCCTTTTTGCTGCCGGAGTTTTTAGCACCGTAGAAACCACGGGTCTGTTATGCTCTGTACGCCAAGCCCGCCTTACCGATAGATAAGGTGTATCCTCGTCCAGAAATACACAATCCCATTGCAGTGCAAGAATTTCTTCCCGGCGCAGACCGGAATACAAACCGAGCATAATAAACAAATATGGAGGAAGCCCCTTGACTGTATCCAGAAGCACGGCTACCTGCTGATCTGTCAATGCCTCTTTCTTTTTTGTCGGTTTTCCGCCTTTACCAGATATTCCTGCACAGGGGTTGTGTTCAAGGAGTTGGTTTCGCTCTGCCGTATAAAAAATGCACTTGAGCAGCATATTGACCTTGTTGTATAAGCCTTCCGATTTCTTTGACAATGGAACAAGCGCCAGCCGAATATCGTCAGCAGTCACTTCTTCCATATACATCTCTCCCAGGGGTTTGATGATATAGTTTGTCATATCCCTCGTATAACCTCTGAGTGTAGACGCAGACACCTTTGCCGACTGCATCAGCAGCCACTTCTCGCCATACTCGGCTACTGTCGGGTGCTGCCGGTGAAAGATAATTTCTTCTACCTGCTTCCGGGCCTCTAACTGCTTCTCATACAATTCTTCACAAGTAGCGGCATACAAACTCAACTCTTTGCCATCTGCATCCGTAATCCTGGTTCTGTAATACTGGATTCCTTTCAATGTAATGGTTCCATACTTCGGGATCTGTGTTTTCTTTTTTGCCATCTTTGATCGTCCTTTCTTGATAATGTGTAGTCTCCGTATCTACACTCTCTTTTTATCAGAAAGCCTCGATTTAATCAAAGATACGGCTGATGTAAAACAAAGGAGCTGTAGCAAAACGAAAAAAACTGCTACAGCTCCGTTTTCTATGAAAAGGGGAAAAATACAGTGAAAAAGATATGGTTCTGTTGAAAATAGAGTACTCCAAAAAAGACCCGCCAGAAATATGTCGAGTCGAGAAGGTCAAATATACGGTTCTGTGTAAAACTAAGCCGAATCTTTTTCAAACAACTGCGTGCCGGTTCGATCCTGTTGAATCTTGGCATGCAGTTTGTTTATGTTGTAGGCCATTGCGAGGATCAGCACCTCGGTTGAAACCTTTTTGTGTCCACGCAAAAGGAACTGCCGAAAACCATAGTTCTGTTTGACCACGGCAAATGCACCTTCGGACTGGATTGAGCGATTCATACGCAGCAGGATTCCCTGTTCACTGGTAATGCGCTCCAGAGATGCAGCACGTTGTTGAATGAATTTTTTGGAGACGTGGATCTGACGGCTGCCTTTCGCGCGGGTACAGGTTCTCTTGTATGGGCAGCCGGAGCAATCGTCGCATTCGTAATAGGTAATCTCGCTTTCAAATCCGCTTTTGCTTTTTCGTTTGCCTACATACTTTGCACGGAGCTTTTGACCGGCCTGACAGGTGTATTCATCTTTTTGGGCATCATATGCCATGTTCTCCCGCAGGGCCATGTTGCTCCTGAATTTCTTCGTTTTGCTGCGCTCATAGTTCTGCGGCTTGATGTAGCAAGACTTCTGCTCCGCCTCAAACCAGCTGTAGTTCTCCTCACTCTCATAACCTGCATCAGCGGTCACGTCTTTGTAATCTGTGCCATACCCCTGCATTTTCTCCATCAATGGGATAAGCGTCAGCTGATCGTTTCGCTCCGATGAAACCAATACGCCGGTGATGTATTCTCCCTCAACGCCGAATTGTACGTTATATCCCGGTTTGAGCTGCGCGTTTCGCATATGATCTTCTTTCATGTGCATAAAGGTAGCATCCGGGTCTGTCCTGGAAAAGCTGTTGCGTCCCCGGAATGTTTTATTGTAGCCCTCGTACTTCTGCTTCCTGGAAAGAAACTCCCGGAGTTGTTCAATATCCCGCTGCAGCTCGCTCTTCCTCTTGCCACGTCCATGCACGAAAGGAAAGTCTGCCTTGTCTTCCAGTGCAGACAACAAGGTACGCGGGTCAGCTGCAGCTACGCCATGCTTGCTGCACAGCTCCGGCAACAGTTTTTCCAGCTTCGCATCCAAACGAGCCTCATATTTGTTCGTGCTCTTCTTCCACACAAAGCTGTACTTATTGGCATTGGCTTCAATCTTTGTCCCATCTACAAACAGATGCTCGAATCTGATCTCACCAAACTCATGCAGATGATGTACGAGCTGGCTGAATAGTTCGTCTGCACACTCCGTCAATCGCTTGCTCCGAAAACGCGCTATCTCAAAATGGCTTGGTGCCGGAGCACCGTTCAGCAGCCAGATGTAATTCATATCCCTCTCGCAGCTGCTCCTGATCTTCCTCGACGAATAGTTATGTTCCATCGCGGCGTACAGCACGATCTTCAGCATGGTGCGCGGCGGTGTTGCCGGTGGGCGTCCGTGTGAGTCGTATGCTCTCATGAGTGCCCTCAAATCCATCTCCTCTACTATTTTGTCTAAGAGCCTCACACTGTCGTCTGCCGGTATTTCCTTTTCCGCGAAACATTCATCAATTTTTTGTTGCACATTCCGCTCGCATGTGCCATAATATTTTTGCGGTAGATGTTGTTTCACACCTTCATTTTACCACAAACAAGGAACCGAGGCGACTCTTTTCAGCCGCCTCGGTTCCTTGTTTTTTAGAACTGTTTTGCTACAGCTCCCTGCTTTACTTCCTATTTTATTATTACTGTGCTGCATCCCAGCTTGCAAACGCGCAACTCATTGATCTGACCAGCTCATCCGGCCTGTTATACTTAACCTTTGCATAGATGTCCATGGTAATCTTGCTGCTTTCATGGCCTGCCAGGTATTGAACCGTTTTGGGATCTACCGACGCATGAATAAGGTTGGTGATGTAAGTATGCCGCAACTGATGGGGTGTTACCTCAAAGTCCAGGCTGTAAACCACTTTTCCGTTATGAGCGGCCTTTTCTCCCAAGACAGGTGTGACAGTATGCTTTACTCTTTTTCCATCTTCATACCGATAATAGCTCCGTTCCTTGACCGTTCTCGTAACAATATACTGCCACAGCCGCTTAAACTGCGTATAGGACAGCGGTTCGCCATCCCGGTTTGAAACTACATATTCCGAAGTCGAAGTTTCCTTTGCTGCTTTCAAGCACTCGGCCAAACAAACAGGGAGGGGGATATTTCTCTCCGCAGCCTTGGTTTTCAATTCATCCGAAATCACCGGTCTGTTGTGTTCTGTATGCCATGCCCGTCTTACCGTCAGATATGGAGTATCTGTATCCAGATATACTGAATCCCATTGCAGTGCAAGAATTTCTTCCCGCCGTAGCCCTGCATACAAACCGATCATGACAAAGACATAAGGCGGCAAATCTCGGATAGCATCCAAAAGGCGCTCTGCCTGTTCATCTGTCAAAGCCTGACGATCCTCTTGGGGAACACCGCCACCTTTTGTTGTCAGATAAACCGTCGGGTTATGGTCAATGATCCTGCTTTCCATCGCTGCGCGAAAGATAGACTTGTAAAGGATCACCACAGATTTATAAACCGATGCAGATTTCTTGGAAACCGGAACAAGGGCAAGCTGAATATCATCCAGGCTAACCTCACCCATCCGTTTATCTCCCAATTCCGCTATAATATGCCGCCTGACCTTTGAAGTATAATCAGTCAGGGTAGTTGCACGAATATGGACCGACTGCATTAGCAGCCACTTTTCACAATACTCTGCAACTGTGGGCGTTTTCCGATGAAAAGTAGCATTCTCAATCTGTTCCAACGCAAGCGTTTCTTTGTTATATAGTTCTTCAGGTGTTTTTGCGTAGAGAGCTACGAGCTTTCCATTCGCATCTTTGATTCTGGTCCTATAATATAGGACACCTCTTTTCATAACTGTGCCATATTGGGGAAGCATTATTTTTCTATTTGCCAATTCCTCCACCTCCTAAGAATAATCTCCAGCGCTGTACCTTTGTTTTATCAGACACTCCTGATTCCATCAAGGATACGGATCGGCTCACGATCTTCCGCGAGGCTTACGGTAAGTTGTGCTTCTCTCAACAGGCTTTGCCCTGTGCGTACATTTTGCGATATACTCCTGGAGACCCGCCGCAGTAAAATACACACAGCCATTCTGAACATACTGCACATAAGAGATCAAGCCGTTGTTACGGGCGGCATCCAGCGTTGCTATGCTGATTCCTAAGATTTCAGCAGCTTCTTTTCGTGTAATGAGTTTTTCCATAGACCATATTCCCTCCAATCTGTCAAGGTTATCATCGTGCTTTCAAAATCACATGAATACGCTGGCAGCCGAAACTGCCAGCGCATGGTATCTGATTTTGAATAGAAAACGACCAACAAAGAAAGTAATCGCTTCCTATTTTAATATGACTCAATTCTCGCCACATTTGCCACGCAACCCTGACGATGGGAACATAGCAGGTCTCCGCTGGCGCGGCTGTCATAACTCCGCAGCGTCGTTTTACTCGTGCGCCGCAGGGTTCCCCCCAAGTCTTTAGGAGGCCGTGAGGAAGTATCTTTAAGCCCCCGTGCAGTCCTCGCGCCGGATCTGCCACCATCCGTTTTGTGAAATCGTAGATCGCTCCGAAACAGCTTTGTTCATCACCTCCTAGCTGCTCCATCTTCGCGGCGTTCCACACTCGCTCGTACACGGGTTATGTACCTGTTATGCTGTCTATGAAATTGTCAAAGTGCTGTTGAAGGGGGAAAACTTGTCCTTCTTATTAACACTGACAAAAAGAGCAAAAAACAGGCGCTTCAAACGAAATTTTATCAAAGTATTTTTGTTATAAGATGCAAAATAAGAACTCATCCAGTTTTATCTCCACTCTGATTAGTAGTACAATCTAAGAAAGAACGAAAATAGTTTTTAGCTAAATTTATTCATAATTTGTTTACAATCAAATTCCTAGCATACAGTAGAAAAATGATGACGAAAGATCATGCAAATGCTATAATGTTTGCATATAGATATGACAATTTGACCATATCGGAATCTTTATTCAAACAGATGATTGGAGATATTGCTATTATGAGAAATCCATGGCCAATTTTCAGCATTGCGGCTCTCTCTGGAGCTGCGTGCCTGATTTATGATCACTTTTTTTCTTACGAGACTATGTGGATTGCTGTTGTAGTGTTTCTTGCACTGCTGGCTCTATGCTTTTTCGCATATTGCAAATATGAACGCTGGCTGGCAAAGAAATTGAACCCCTATGTGGTGGCGTATCAAAGCGACCATAATCTTGAGAATTTGAAACAGGGATTGGATCGCTGGCGTCCCTGGGCACTCAGCAAGCATTCTAAAAGCATCATTACAGCGAACTGGTTCTCCGCTCTGCTGGAACAACAGCGCTGGACAGAAGCGGAAGAAACTTTGGAGCAGTTTTTGCATCGAGCAAAAAATACGCAGGATAAAATAGTGTATCACCTGCTTCGGGAAGATTACGCAAGGGCAATTGGAGACATCGAATTAGAGGAACAAGAACGACTTCTAAGCGGACAGCTAAAAACCCAGCTTGGAAACAAAAAGGGAGAATCAAGAGTACCCGCAAACGCCCAAGAGAGTAAATATGCTTTCTTTTGCTGGCTCTCTTTCAGCTTTGGTCTGGCACTGTTCGGAATCATCAGCAATATAGCCACCGGGGACTCAATACTCGGATCGGTTGGAGCCGGACTTTTTATTTTGGGCTTGTTCTCATTCCCAGTCTGCTTGATCTGGCTGATTCTCTGGTTGATCCGGCGCAGAAAGGAGGCTGTTAAATGACTTATATCCTCCCGGTACTCTATGTAATTGTGTCTTATACATTCTTCCTTTTGGCAGGCTGTTTTGACAATGCGATCAAATTGCAGATATTATCGATCCTTCTGCCTTTTATCATGGGAATCGTCAATTTGATTGTTGTGCTGACCGTAGGAAGAAAGTGGTCAAGAAAAACATTGCTGAACTGCACTTTGATTATCAAGTATGGACTGATCCCGTTCTACCTGATTGGAGGGAGCATCACCGTATATGTAACGCTGATGGCATTCTTCCCATTGCCGCTGATGGCGTTGTTCGGACTGGTAACCATTGTTTTTTTGATTTTTGGATACGGGATTCTATTAGGGGCAGCTCCCTATGCTATCGCTTATCTGATAAAGTCATGCAAAGACGGCATACATCCGAAATGGTTGTCGGTTTTAGCTGGAATCTGCCAGTTCTTCTTTTCCTTTGATGTACTTGCAATGATGGTTCTGACATTAAAGGAGCGGCACAGGGTTAAAACGACGATTGCCGTTTTCTGTGCAATGTGTCTTGCTCTCCTGCTGATCGTACTCTATGTGGTCATGACGCTGATCGGAGCATAATCGACCTTTATATAGGATATGAGTTGTTCATACATAAAACAAATTTGATAGAATCGCAGAAAGGATTTACGCTTATGAAAAAACAATGGATTGCTTTACTGACAGGATGTGTGCTGGTATGCAGTATGCTGGCCGGATGCGGCTCAAAACCTCAGACATCAGCTCCGGCAGCTGCGGGCAGCGATAAAGGCTGTACGGATGAGGCCATTCTGTCTCAGCTGAAAAATGACGGGACACCTGAGTTCGTACTGGATGGCACTTACTACACACTTCCTTTGGAAACTTCCCAGCTGATACAAGCCGGCTGGAGTTTGGAAACGGAAGAATATGATGCAGCAGAGGTTTCTCTGCAACCTGGCGAGCGTATTTATGGGGAACTTTCCAAAGACGATCAGGAAATAGATGTTGCAATCGTAAATGCCGGGACAGAGCCATGCAAGCCTGCTGAGGGCGGAACGGTGGTAGAACTGGAATACTCTGCCGATAAGGATCAACCAAATCCTGATTTCTTTGTAACGCTCAATGGGATCAACTGTGCGATGTCCAACGCAGCTTTACAAAAGGCGCTGGAAGGTGTAGACGGATATGAACTGAATTCCGCAGGAAATATCGACATCAATCGTACTGTTGATGATGATGAAATTGCTGTTTATAAAGTCATGCTGGATGATGACTACACAGCAATCACGCTTGCTTCGGACAATGTTTTTGAATACAAGGATTATCAGCCGCAAGAGGTAAAAGAACAGGTATCTAATGAAAAGATTGCCGCTTACAAGGATACTACAAAAGCCGAGATGGAGCCGTATGCTCAGGATTTCAATGCGATCGTCGAAGGATATGAAGAAAATATGGTCGTTGGATTTTACAGTGAAGGTACTATTTGGGGCGAAGAAGTCGGTGAATATAAATCTATTGCCGGAACGCCGCTCGCTTCGGATGTGTCTCTCTACATCGCAGAGGATACAACCGGCCAGCTCTACTGTATTGCTAACCAGATTTTGAATGAAGATGGTACTGTAAGCACTGCCATTGAGCTTGAGGAAGGCGATCAGGTCAAGGTTTGGGGTTATGCTTCACAGTATCTGGAATTGCAGGAAGGTCTGAAAATCGTCGTGGTTCAGCCTGGTATCATTGAACGCAACGGCGAACTGGTGATCCTGGACAAAAATTTGAAAGTAGACTAATGCTTTTGAACGCCGGGTGCATATATCAAAGGATTGCATCCGGCGTTCTCAACTTAAAACAATAATTAGGAGGAATAATTATGCTTACAATGAATGAAAAAGATAAAAATGAAATGCTTGAAGCCATTTTGAACGAAAACGAAGCCTATCAGTGCAAGTTATGGGCGGTCATCATGGCCGGGGCTGATACCTATGCACTGATTGGAGGACTTTCTACACTGACGGGGGGTGCTGCCGCTGCATTGGGCGCACTGAGCAATGCTTACTGCTATATGGGAGTTACCGAGAAACATCTGAATATGGTCATTGTTAATTCCGTCAATGTCTCAAAAATTGAAAACCGGCTTTCTCTGCCCCTAAGCAACATAACAAAGGCAGAGGTCAAGGGTGGGCTGCTGCCCGGAAGAAAAGTCGTAATGCTGCATTTGGGAAAAGAAAAAATGAAAATTTCTTTGATGAACAATGCGATTGGCTCTGATATTCAGGGGCAGAAAGAAAATGTTGAGATGTTCTGCCAGATTGTTTCCAAACTCGGATAACCAGTATTATAAAGTGAGAGGAATCAGAGAATGAAAAAAATCTTAATTGTGCTATTAACTATGGTGCTGCTCCTTGCTGGATGCGGCAAGAATGGGGCTTCATCGCCACAATCTCCCTCTGATGAATCTGTGGCGGATCAGCAGGAACCTTCTTCTTCCGAAACCGAAATATCATCTGAATATCATGCGATTCCCGGAAGTTATACCGTCCCGGAGGGATGGGAGAAATCTGAGAAGCATTCTACTAATTCGCAGATTTTCTATATAGAGGAAGGCTGCGAAAATGATGAAAAGCCGGACAACATCTCCATCCATGTAGGAAAGAACAAATATAGTCTGGATGAGCATGAGCAGTTCCGGGATGCGATCGTCCAACAGATTTTGATGCAGCTGGATGGTATTGAAGCACAACTGAACGGGGATGGAACCTATACCGAGCAGGGAGATTTGCTGTATATCTTTACTATCGACGAGGGCGATATTGTCACCACGCAATACTATATTGTAAAGGATTACGGGTTCTGCCTGATCCAGCTTACAAATTTCAGCGGATCAGAAACCACCGAACAGGCCGCCAGAGACATGGTAGATAGCTTTGTTTGGAATACAGAAGGATAAATTGACATAGGAACAGTGATTTTATAGGAAAACGACGAAGATGGAGAAACGAAAACTTTCAGGAAAAACAATTTTGAAGCTGGCAGGGGCACTTTTGGCTCTGGCTTATTTGGGATTCTATTTTTATGTAGGTATTACAGGAAAACTTCCTTATATGCACGAAACTGTACATATCATGCGATACGGAGATCGTAAAAAATGGGTGGCAGGTGGTATGACAGCAGCCATGATTCTTGGTATATGTATCAACTCTGCGCTTAATGACTTAAATCTCAAGAGGATACGCAAGGAGTCATTTCTACCCTTGTTTTTCACTATGATTTTTCCGATTATCCTCCTTCTGCTTCTGGAAGCTTTTCTGGATAATGGCTGGCTTGGGATTGGCATTTATGCCAGTGTTGCAATCTTCATGTGTGCGACTGCATGGATTCCACTGATCCTAAGAAAATGGATCACCCATCTACTTTTGCGTGACAAACCTATGAGTGGCAAACAGCAAGTGCGGATCATTGAGTGGATTCATTTTCATCCACTGAAAAAGTTGCTGGTTTTCGGGCTGTGGGGCTTTGGCGTTGTACTGGTTCTGCGTGGCATCTGGGTAACGGCAACCGGGAAAATCGAAATGGATGGAGAGTTTTTTCTGTTTTTACTTGGCACAGCAGTTCTGGTTGTAGCGCTGTTTCAGAAAATGAGACGCTATATCTGCACGCCTTACCGGAACATACCGGTACTGAATCAGATTCTCAGCAAAAAACAGTTGGAGCAGCTGTTGGATGGAGAACACTTTGAACCAATAGAATTTGAAGATGAGGGCATGAAAAAATATCTGGAAATTTACCGAAGCCAAAATTTTATGCTGATTGGCGGGAAGTTGCTCTCAAAAAAGCTCGCTTTATGGGTCACAATGAATCGGTCAGGAAACGATGCGTCCTTGAAGGTACTTTACCTTAACGGCATGACGGCCAAAGCGAAAGTCGATTTGGATATTCGAGGGGACCGGTACACGGAGTTTACTGCTGTGCTGAAAGAATTGATTGGATACGAAGGCACACTTAAACTGTATGAAAAAGAAGAACAGCTGGCACAGAAATTTGCGTCTTTTTTCCCAGAGCAAACTTCCGACCAGGACCGTGTCGCTGCTTTTCTTTCTCAGGATGTGACGCTGATCCGGCAGGATTACATTCAGACCTTCTCTCCGCCGCCAGATCCCCGAAAGAAAAAACGGAGTAGACGGGAATAAAAGATTTTCTTCATTTTTCAATGGAGAAAGGCTTACGAAAATAAAGAGAATTTAACTTGGGGGTTACCTATGAACTATGATATGAATATGATTAAATACCGCAAAAATGGTTTTTTTAGAATTGCAGCAGCTATTCTGATGATCTGTTTTACACTATTGGGGCTTACCGCTTGCGCCGGTACTACTGACAGCAAAGATAATAACGATGATAATGCACTGATACAAGGAACATGGGAAATAGATACCGGCTCTGGTGCTGGTTATAAATTCGTTGAAGATAAGTTTATGTGGTTAAAATCCATCGAGAATGTTAACGATAACTACTGGTACGGAGATGTTGAGTATTATAACGGTGCTGAAGCAATGGAAATAGCAGGACTAACAGAGGAGGAACTTAAGAGCAGCCTGCCAGGTCTTAAACCCGAAAACATTTTTGTAACAAAATTAGATCCCGAAAAAATCATTACCGATGGTGAGGATAAAACTGCTACCAATATGAACGATCAAACCTTATGGACTCGCTTATGGCTTATTGAAGAAAATGAGGACAATGTTGTTGCGGTAGTGTTTGATTTAGAAACTTTTAGTATGGAGAGCTACACTAAAGTTAAGTAAAAAACAGGAATTAGAAGTTGTGTAATTGAAATGTCACAGATGTATTGGGAGAAAGAGTTATGGTTATAAAGAACTGAGAAGGAGAAATATTATGGCTGTTGATAACGCAAGTCAGATTGATGCAATCGCAGATGATAAAGAAAATGCTTGTTTGGTACTCCTTATTACCGACCATTTGAATTGGGACAATGAGTTTGAACACTTGAAGATTTTACAAGATAAAATCAATGCGTATGTGGCTTTTATCGAAAGCGAACAGTACGATGAAATATACCCCAATGCTGATTTTAAGATGGCTATGATAGAAATCCATTTCAAGTATGATATAACAGATAACTGCCAGAAATTTTTGCAAGTAGTTCAAGATCAATTAGGACGGATAGGGATAAAAATCAAGGCACAGATTAGCTAACAGTTTCCAGTTTGTAGAACTTAGTAAAACAAAATTCAGTTTGCATAACAGGCAGCCCAACCACAATTAAATCTTCACCGCTTTACTAAGCAGGAAATCTGAAAAGATCTCCTGCTTTTTTGCACCCCAAAGCTACTACAGTAGTAGGGCGCAAGGCCCTGTGCCAGAAGCACTTTGAGACCTTGCGCCCTCTGTTATTCTACCCTAAAAATACTTTGCCAGCTGCTTCAGACCACGCCGGATGCTGTCACGGACACGGCTTGGGTCTACGCCCTCCGCTGCGGCAATCTCGCTCACGCGCATACTCAGGTAATACCGGGCATAAATCCGCTTGGCCTGTTTCTCCGGCAAAGCCATCACAGCGGCATAGAGCTGCTCCCGCAGCTGCTTTTCCTCCAGAAGCATTTCCGGTGTCTGGGGCTTCATCAGGATCGCATTTTCAATGCCATTGTCACAGTCCAGGGAGTAATGCGCCTTATAGCGATACATCCTCCGGTCATAGGCAGCTTCTGCACGCTCAGCGTCACGGATCGTCTCCAGCACATCTTCTGTTACCTCTATAAAATGATCTGTTTTATAAACATCAGGATATAAGTCCCTAAGATTGACTTTCTTCATTATGTACCTCCATTTCGATTCACGGGTGGTTAACGGGTGAATCGAATGGAGGTGGAGACCGACAGCGGTAACAAACCGCTCGTCTATCTAAAAAACAGCAAGCAAAAACGCCAGCTCCCCGCAAAGGGATACTGGCGCGCAAAAATAAGCCATAATTATTCCGTTTTACCTGCCATGATAATACCGATGAATGAGCCTGATAACCTAGAGGAGGGGCAAGGCTTTTTTTAACTGATGTAACTCATGGGTATTGTGGACCACTAACGCAGACATGACGGCATCCTCCTTATATGCCGCCCCAGCTGATTGCATAAGGGTCGTCGGGTTTCTATTTTAGGCAAAAAGAAACGGCGGCTCTGAATTTCTCAAAGCCGCCAAAAGATAGTATAGGCGTGTTAATAGGTCTGCTGTACGACGGCTTTTTTCTTTTGCCGTCGTCCGGCAGATTTTCTCTTTTAAGGAAATATTTATGAAGTTCTATGATACAGCAAGATCCAATAAGTCTACTCACTTTTTATTGCTGATAAAATACTCGCTTTTTTCAATTCCATTTTGGAATACATCGAAAAAACAAGGTATATCACCAATAATACACAAATCAGTGCCAACAGGAAAAACCACGGTAATTTCAACGTAATACAATGATTGATGGCATCTAATCGTCTGCATACAATTACACTAAAAATACTTCCGCATATAAGAGATATTGCCAATGAACCTCCGAGGTAAATTCCAATCTCCCTATTCAGCATTGCTTTCAACTGTTTTCGCGTTACCCCAACAGCTTCCAACAGACCGAATTCACGCTTTCTATTCTGAAAATCAACCATAAGCATATTCATAAGACTGATACTTCCAAAGACGAACAGAATAGCAGAAGTCATATATAGAGCATTTATAGATGCACTGTATCGATGCTGAATATTTTTAATCGTTTGTTCAATCGTATTTACTTCTATTTTTTCATTTTTATCCGCAATCTTCTGAACTGCGGTCAAAACTTCATCAAAACATCCCTCTGAATTTTTAATCGCCAGAATCCCCGTCTGTTCCGTTATCCCTGTCAGTTTCTTTGCTGTGTCATAAGTCATAATGAAGTAGGGGCTTCCAGGAACAACCGGGCTATCCTCCATTAAATCAGATCTATTGTATGTGCCTACAACAACGGCTTCCACATCAAAGGTTCTACCATCAAAAGCTCTGCCCTCAATCTTCAAAGTATCGCCAACTTGTGCTATATCTTCTGCAACCAATATTCCATTTTTCTCAACCATATCATCGTAATCTGCTGTTCCAGAGGATAACGCCGCCTGCTTTTCTTCTGTCTGTTCCCGATTTAAGGTTGGAAAGAAGTCTGAAATGCTCGTGATAGAACCACTTTCGCCCGAAAAAGTAGCTGTCATATAAACGCTGTCAAATGCGGTAATCTTTTCTATCCCATCTACCTTTTCTAATTCCTGCATCAATGCCTGATCTTCAAGTGGATTTTCTTCCAGTTGCAATTTTGCACTTCCGTATGGCTCCGCTTCGTTATCGAAAGAGCTGCCAACTGTATTTCTTATTTGTATAAGAATGTTACCGGCAGGATAATATTTGAAACTTGCCTGTTTTGCCGGATCAATAGAACCAGCAACCGTAGAAGTAACCAGTAAAAGAGCTCCGCTTACTCCAAGCATTAAAAGCGTCAGAACTGCTTTTTGTTTGTTTCTTTGTATATTTATTTTCGCCAGATTAAACGGCGTAAGTTTCCGATGCAGTTTTGAGCTGCTTTTTGCCTTTCCAGCATACGCAAGGTATTTAGCACCCTCTACCGGGGAAGTATTCATTGCTACTCGGACAGGCTTAAAAATGGCAATATTCACTGTTACAAAGGCTACTGCGGCAATCAGTACAGCATAAATAACTGTTGTTTTTAGCCGGAATCCATCAGGACAGCCAATAAATCCAATCAGTACACCAATGACAAGCCCCAAAGGAATACCAGCTAAGGCATATAAACGTCCCTCTTTACTTGCCATCCGTTTAATCTGTCTTTTTGTCATGCCAACTGTCCGCAGTTGCCCAAACATCTGAACATTTTTTACAATCTTTGTGTAAAAAACACCATAGACAATCGTTGCCGCCAAAATAGCCGTCAACGCCGCCAGTAGTGGTACTGGAATCGGAATACCCGATGTTATCACACCCGACATAACAGCAGAATACTCTGTAAGCATTACCTGTTCCTCGACAATGCCTGTATTTTGTATTGCTTTGCCGGCAAAATTAAGAATAGCCGTGGAACTTATGGCGTCTGTATTCAACCGCGTATATGCTGTAACCTGAAAAGAATCTTTTGCCAAATCTTGGGCAAGCTCTTTACTAACATAAATAAAATATCCGTTGCTTTCTTTTGTATTATTCAAAACACCTGAAAGTGTATATTCTGCTTTCTGTCCTGTTCCAGTCAGGTCAATAGAAATTGTATCGCCAGTCTGATAGGATTTTCCTAAAAAATCAAGGTAGTTCTGGGGGAGCATAATCTCATCCGCTTTCTGCGGCACACTTCCCTGAAAAGTTTTTTCTTCCTGATGTAAAAAATAATCTTCATTTCCATAAGCAACAGTGATTGTTTTATTTTCAACATAAAACACACCTATAGCGGAATATTCGCCAACCCATGTAATATTTTCGTTTTGATGCAGCTGAGCCGTTTGTTCGTCTGTAACTCCCAAAATGCCAATCTGCGCTTTATTCCTCTGTGTGTTCTTGAATTTCTCTTGTGTACCTGTTGATATTAGGAGAATCGAAAAAACCATACAGACAGAGATGGCGATTGTCAAAAGCAGAAATGCCTTGTTTCTCTTATCCGCTTGCATACTCCTACCTGCCAATTTTTTTACAATGGCACTTGTATCATTTTCAAAAGGCCATGTCATAGTCTGCCACCTCCTTACTCCACAATCTTGCCATCCTCAATGCGGACAATCCGATCTGCAAGGCGGGCTATGTCGTTATTGTGGGTAATCATCACAACAGTCTGCCGGAACTCCGCACTTGTGCGCTTGATAAGCCCCAGCACCTCGGCGCTGGTCTTGCTGTCAAGGTTGCCGGTCGGCTCGTCGGCCAGCACGATAGCCGGTTTGGTAATCAGGGCGCGGGCAATCGCCACACGCTGCTGCTGGCCGCCGGAAAGATTGTTAGGCATATTTTTCAGTTTATCTTCCAGCCCCAGCAGGTGAACGATCTCGTCCAAAAACTTCTGATCCACCGTGTCCCCGTCTAACTCCACCGGCAGGACGATGTTCTCATACACATTCAGGATGGGAACAAGGTTATAGTTCTGGAAGATAAAGCCGATGTTGCGGCGGCGGAAGATGGTAAGCTGCTCGTCGTTCATTTTTGACAGCTCTTTGTCCCGGACAATCACATTGCCGGAAGTAGGGGTGTCCAGCCCGCCCATCATGTGAAGCAGGGTGGACTTGCCGCTGCCGGAGGTTCCCACAACGGCCACAAATTCGCCGTCCTCCACGGAGAAGTTCACGCCGTCAAGGGCGCGGGTGATGTTCGGCTCTGTGCCGTAATACTTTTTCAGGTCGATAGTCTGTAAAATTCTCATAAAATTCAATCCTTTCTTTGTTTGTTGTAAATGCGGAACGCTGCTGCGCCGGTGGCCGCCAACTGTACCAGAATCAGCACAGCGAACAGTCCGAAGCTCTCATAGTAGAACAGTTCATCCCAAAACAGGAGAACATCACAGAGGGCAGTCAAGGCAACCGTCCAGCGGATGTGCTGGGCCAGCCTTTGCCAGAACGCCAGCACAAGGGCAACGGGCGGGACGATCAGCAGCGCCAGATTCAAAATCATGGTCGGGGTCAGTTCCATTGCGTCGCCTCCTCACTTTTGTTGATAAGGGTATTGTAAAACCCAAATGTCCGCGAAATGTTACAGCGGCCAAAAAATTTCATTGAAAATCGGGGTGAAATGTTACAACGCTCGGACATTTCAAAAAAATTTACGGCGGCAGCCGGAAATGGCCGTCCGCCGCGTTCTATTTTGTCGGCAGCATAATGGAAAATTCCGAACCCTTGCCCGGCTCCGAAACCACTTTGATATAGCCGCCCTGCCGCGTTACGATCTCGCGGGCCAGATACAGGCCAATGCCCACGCCCTGCTGTTCGTGTACTTCTTCCTCACGATAGAAGCGCCGGAAGATGGCGGCCTGATTGCTTTCAGAAATGCCCTTGCCGGTGTCGGTCACTTTGATCTCCACATACATTTCCCACAGCACCACCGACACAGCGATTTTCCCGCCTGCCGGGGTGTACTTCACCGCATTGTCCAGCAGGTTAAAGAGGGCTTCGGATGTCCACTTGCTGTCATGGAAAACGGTCAAATCCTCCGGGCAGTCCACGGACACAGCGATTTCCTTTTTCTCCGCTGCATACACGATCCCACTCATGGCCTGCGCCACGGTATCAAAGAGGCGACCCGGTTTCTTATCCAACTGGATCACGCCCGTTTCCAGCCGGGAGGTTTTCACAAGGGCCTGAAAGAGAAAGTCCAGCTTATCCGTCTGGCTGCGGATTCCCCGGATAAAGTCGGTGCGCTCCGCCTCGGTCATGGGCTTTTCCAGCAGGGTGTCCGTCGCCATTTTCAGATTGCTTACCGGCGTTTTCACTTGATGGGAAATATCCGATACAAGGGTCTGTAACTCCTGCCGTTCCTCGTCCACCCGGCGGCGGTTCTCCTGCATGATCTGGTAAAGCCTTGCCAGCCGGTGCCCGATTCTGGCAAGCTGGGTTTCGCTGTCCTCCGGGCGCTGGGGCGCTTCATTTCCAGCGATCATGTGGTCTAAAGTCTGGCACAGGTCAGCGGTAAACTGCGATAGCCGCTTTCCAAAGGTCTGCGTTAATACGAAAATCCCCACAAGGGCGCACAACAGCAGCGCCCCGCCCGTCAGCAGCACCGCAATCTGTTTTGTCACAAGAAACAGGGCTATGGTGATCCCGGACATGGAGAGGGCAAGCCCCATTGCCACCCGGCCAAACAGCCGCTTTACCGAGAGGTTTTGAAACTTCATTTTGCCTCGCCTCCCGTCCATTGATAGCCCATGCCGTAAACGGTCTTGATGTAGGGGGCACCTCCGTCGGATTCAATCTTGCTGCGAATCCGACTGATGGAGGTTGTCAGGGTGTGTTCGTCCACATACTTCTCGTCTATATCCCACAGCTTTTCCAAAAGCTGTCCACGAGTCAGCACTTGCCGGGGATTTTTGCGAAACAGGTTCAGCATTTTGTACTCCATCGGGGATAGGGTCAGGGGCTTGCCGTTTAAGGAAGCCGTCTGCTCCGAGAAGTCCAGAAACAGCCGCCCGTCGTCGTAAATGTCCTTGGCCGGTTTGTGGTGTTCCAGCATGGCGAACATGGCTTTGATTTTTCGCTGCAAGGCTCTGAGCACAAAGGGCTTTGTGATGTAGTCCACCGCGCCCACCTCATAACCCCGTATCTGGTCGCTCTCCTGATCGTTGGCGGTCAGGAAAATTATGATGGTGTCCGGGTGCTGGGGCTTTATTAGCCTGCACAGTTCAAAACCGTTGCCGTCCGGCAGGTTGACGTCCAGCAGAACTAAATCAAACTCCCGTTGGCGGATGGCATCGGCTGCGGTTCTGGCGTTTAGGGCAGAAGTCACGCCATAGCCATCTGCGGTCAGGTTATAAGTCAACATCTTATTCAAAAAACTGTCGTCCTCGACAATTAAAATCTGCTTCATATCCTCACTTCCTTTGCTTTTTGCAGATAGTATAACAGGCAAATGTCCGCGAAATGTTACAGCGGACGGATTTTTTTCAAAAAAATTTCCATCTATATTATAAGTTGATCCAGTTAGTGATACAAGGATGGTATTCAAGTCTTTATTAAAAATCGGCATAATCAAACCTATTAACCGGTATAATAAGGTTATTCCTTTGTGCAAATCGGCACGATAGAATATACTTGAGGTGGATGATTATGCCGATTGATGATTTAACTGCTTTAGGGCAAAAAATGCGGGAAGCCCGAAAGAATAAAGAACTGACACAACAGGAACTTTCCGATCTAAGCCATGTTTCTGTAAAGCAAATTGCCAATATCGAAAAAGGGAAAATGAACCCGTCCTATTTGATTTTGAGAGCATTGGCAAAGGTCCTGCACATCTCTTTAGATACGCTTATAAATCCAGATATTTCTCTGGAGGATGAGGGTGTCAATCAGATGAAAATGCTTTATTCCAGCTGTCCGCCAGAAATGCGCGACACCCTGTTGCATCACACACAGGAAACGTTGAAAGAGCTAACAGAGTTGTCCGAGAAATTTGAAATGAATTGAGCCAGTGAGTGAAATTTAACGATTTTCTCACTGGTTCTTTTTATTTCCAGAGAAAAGAGGCAAGCAATGCCTGTGTTAATACACACAGGCCCGCAGAGAAGAAAATCCCTCCGTGATTTTCCTCTCCGCTTGCTTGTTGAGGGCAGCGCCCCCAAGCCCCTTTGAACACAGAATTTCATTCTGTGGCTGCGCGTTCTGCGAA
>OHBR01000327.1_pt1 | contig 27364 bp, 20 predicted proteins | sample 1577461 | NCBI WGS metagenome assembly OHBR01 (sample SAMEA3879579, study PRJEB24766) | human gut metagenome | biome: human-associated habitat; feature: feces | place: USA | collected 1985/1987
ACAGGTACATTTTTGCTCACTACACTGCCTACTTTTAATGAACGTGCATGACCATGCCAAATTACCGGAAAACAAAAATAGCCTGTTATATGGGATTTATTACACAGGCAATTGCAGCTAATTTTGCCCCATTGTTATTTTTGAAATTTCATAATGATTATCAGATTGCACTTGGAAAAATCGCATTGATTTCTACCTGCTTTTTCCTTACCCAGTTGTTGGTAGACCTGTTTTGTGCAAAGTTTGTGGACAAAATAGGGTATCGCATCTGTATTGTTACTTCTGAGGTATGTTCCGCAGCAGGATTGGTTGGTCTGGCTTTTTTGCCGGAGCTTTTGCCGGAACCGCTTGTTGGAATTATCCTGAGTGTGATTGTATATGCAGTCGGAAGTGGTCTGATTGAAGTGCTTTGCAGCCCGATCGTGGAGGCGTGTCCATTTGATAACAAAGAGGCAACGATGAGTCTGCTTCACTCTTTTTATTGTTGGGGAGCAGTGGGAACGATTGTGATCTCTACACTGTTTTTTGCGGTGTTTGGCATGGACAGCTGGAAATGGCTGGCTGTCTTATGGGCGCTTGTTCCGGCCATAAATATCTATAATTTTGCAACCTGTCCAATCGAGCATTTGGTAGATGAGGGGGAAGGAATGGGAATAAAAGAACTGTTTCGAAAACCTCTTTTCTGGTTTTCCATATGTTTGATGATTTGCTCCGGTGCATCAGAACTGGCTATGGCGCAATGGGCATCTGCTTATGCGGAAGCTGCTCTGGGGCTGTCAAAGACAGTTGGTGACCTGTCCGGTCCCTGCATGTTTGCTGTTACAATGGGGATCAGTCGTATAATTTTCGGAAAATATGGTGATAAAATGGATCTGATGAAATTTATGATCGGATCTGGAATTTTATGTGTGATATGCTACCTGCTTGTTTCTGTATCGTTGAATCCGATATCAGGTTTGATTGGATGTATTATCTGTGGCTTTTCTGTTGGGATTATGTGGCCCGGCACAATCAGTATTTCATCAGAAAGATTTCCGGCAGGTGGAACGGCTATGTTTGCTTTGCTTGCTATGGCGGGGGACCTGGGTGGAAGCATAGGTCCGGGGATTGTTGGACGTGTTACACAAAGTGCAGGAGACAATATTCGTGCAGGTATGGGAGTTGGGCTATTGTTCCCGGTTATTTTATTAATCGTGCTTTTTATTTTTGCAAGGCAAAAAAATAATAAATGAAAGCTTTTTTACAATTCATTACATAGAAGTAATAAGTCAGAAAACTGACCAAAGAGTGATGGACTCAATTACAAAATATATTGAATCTAAGCTACTTCTAAAAGTAAATCGCAAGAAAAGTAAAATAGGAAGACCAATAGAGATAAAATACTTGGGATTCACATTTTACAATCAATTCAAAGCCAAGAAGTATAAAGCCAAAGCTCATGAAAAGTCAGTACAAAAGGTAGTAAGAAAATGGAATGACCAAAGGCAAACGGGAAGTGCCAGAAGATGATGCCCTTGACTTTTCTCCAAAAAAGTTTTACTATCAAACTACTATTAGATAGTATTAAAAACTAGATATCGGGGTAATGTAAAAAAGAAGTGGTTTGAAAGTTGAAGAAAGGCAGGGGCGATCAGGACATGAATAAGAAAGCATGGAAAGCGGGTGCGGTATCGGCACTGGCAGTTGGAGCGGGGCTGGCGGCAGCGGCGTCGAAGCGGAAAAAGGCAGGAAAAGTGGTTAAGTCGGCTTCGGATTACCGGAATACGGAACGCGGCAGCCAGGAGAAAAACAGCAAGGGAATTTATTATTCGAAGGGAAATTATGAGGCGTTTGCGCGCCCGGAGAAACCGGCGGGAATCGAGGGCAAATCGGCTTATATCGTCGGAAGTGGCTTGGCTTCTCTGGCGGCGGCGTGTTTTCTTGTGAGAGACGCACAGATGCCGGGAGAAAATATCCATATTCTGGAGGCGATGGAGGTAGCTGGTGGTGCATGTGACGGTATTCAGGATCCGACCCGTGGATATGTGATGCGCGGCGGCCGCGAGATGGAGGATCATTTTGAGTGCCTGTGGGATCTGTTCCGCAGCATCCCGTCCCTGGAGGTGCCGGGGGCATCAGTTCTCGATGAATATTACTGGCTGAATAAACACGATCCGAACTACTCGCTCTGTCGTGCGACGGTCAACCGAGGCGAGGACGCACACACGGACGGCAAATTCCGCTTGAGCCAGAAAGGCAGCATGGAGATCATGAAGCTGTTCTTCACGAAAGATGAGGATCTGTATGACAAATCCATTGAGGATGTGTTTGATAATGAGGTGTTTGATTCGGATTTCTGGCTGTACTGGAGAACTATGTTTGCGTTTGAAAATTGGCACAGTGCATTGGAAATGAAACGATATTTCCAGCGTTTTATCCACCACATCGGCGGACTTCCGGATTTCTCGGCACTCAAATTTACGCGTTACAACCAGTATGAGTCGCTGATTCTGCCGATGCAGAAATATCTGGAGGCGGCAGGCGTCCAGATCCAGTTTGGCACCGAGGTTACGAATGTGCGGTTTGACATCCGGGGTGAGAAAAAGGTTGCGAAGGCGATCGAGTGTGTGAAGGGCGACGAGAAGAAGGAAATCACGTTGACCGAGGATGATTTTGTCTTTATTACGAACGGAAGCTGTACTGAGGGAACGATCTACGGCGACCAGAATCAGGCACCGGTAGAAGGTGCGGAAGTGCGTACCAGCGGCTGCTGGAGTCTGTGGCGTCAGATTGCTGCGCAGGATCCGGCATTTGGACATCCGGAGAAATTCTGCTCGGATATCCAGAAGACAAACTGGGAGTCTGCGACGGTCACGACTTCGGATGAGACAATCATTTCCCAGATCCGCAAGATTTGCCGCAGGGATCCGAGAAGTGGACGCGTCGTAACAGGCGGTATCGTGAGCTGCCGTGATTCAAGCTGGCTGCTCAGCTGGACGATCAACCGTCAGGGACAGTTCAAAGCGCAGAATAAGGACGAGATCTGCGTCTGGGTATACAGTTTATTTACGGATGTACCGGGCGATTATGTGAAGAAGCCGATGCGCGCCTGCACGGGCAAGGAGATCACCGAAGAATGGCTGTACCATCTCGGAATCCCGGAGGATCAGATCGAGGAACTGGCTGAGAACCATGCGAACTGTACGCCGACGATGATGCCGTATATTACAGCATTCTTTATGCCGCGGCGAGCCGGAGACCGCCCGGACGTTATCCCGGATGGATGTGTCAATGCGGCATTTCTGGGGCAGTTTGCGGAGACCCCGCGTGATACTATTTTCACGACCGAGTATTCCGTCCGCACCGCGATGGAAGCGGTGTATGGCTTGTGCGGCGTAGACCGCGGCGTACCGGAGGTATGGGGAAGTGTCTACGATATCCGCGAGCTTCTGGACAGCACGGTCAAGCTGATGGACGGCAGATCGCCGCTGGAAATGAAGCTGCCGATGCCGCTTGAAGCACTCAAAAAGCCGATTCTCCGGAAGATTGACAAGACGGTGATTGGAAAGCTGCTGCGCGATCACGGCGTGCTGAAAGACTGGATGGTGTAAGAGACTGAGGAACGCAGGTGTTACTGGACACGTATGCGTGAACAGTAACACGCAGGTAAATATGGCTGCGTTAGATAAAGGAAGACAGGCTGTCACAAACAGAAGGCCCCGGACGGAAAACGTTCGTGTGGCATTCGTGTGGCAGCCTTTTTTTGTGTAACAGGAAATTGTCGTGAGGCACATTCTTTTTCACTTGCCCGTTTTTCTCTGACATGATACAATAAAGATTGGCGTAAATGTAGAAAATTTGAGAAGAAAACGATTTTGAAAAGGATCGTTTGATAGATGTGAGGGAAAATAGATGGATTATTTACTTTGTATCCCGGCGCGGGAGACAAATACGAGAGAGAATTGTGAGAAAATACATAATGTTCTGGCGCGCATGTCCGATACCTACAAACTGCGGATTGTACCGGAACCGGTTAAGAATAAGCAGTTTCCATGTCCGCCGTATTACAAGAAATACCGGATCTACAAGCCGGTAAAGGAACGCGATACGAACGGAGAGGCATATCTGGAAAAAGAAGAGGAAGAGATGCTCTTGAGTTCCTGCAAGACGGAGGAAGAGCAGGAACTGATGAAAAGCTGTATCTATGCGTACCAGTATTCGGCGGCGATCGTACTTAAAAGCTTCCGGGAGAAGGAAAAGAAAAATAAGATGCAGGTTCGACCTCTTTCGGAGCGGACACAGGCGCCAAGAGGCGTAAGTGGTCCGAATAGGGGAACACGTCTGGAAACACCGGAAAAAGCCGAAAAGCCGGAACAGGAGCGCAGCGCACAAGAACGTCCGTCTGGCAGCGACAGACCGGAACGATCGGAGAGAAGCTATCGGAACCGTACAGCGGATCGTGCTGCAGAGGGGAATACCGAGCGCACGCAGGGCAGAGAGAAAGCTTGCTCAGAGAGAGAGAAGGCAGCGCGTGTTTCAGGAACCGAGAGAGCAGCGGACAGACGTAGCGGAAACCGCGCGGTGCCGGAAAATGAGAAACGGGAAGACCGCCCGGCTTATGGAAGACGGGAGCGGTTTGAGCGCCGTTCACTGCGCAGAGGAGAACGGCCAGAAGTGGAGAAAAATGAGGTCGTGAGAGATCCGGCGCAGGGCGAACTTCCGTTCCGCGCTTACATGGAGACAGGCAGCCTCCCGGCGTTCCGGGATACGGCAGCAACGGTGCCTGTACAGCCGATACAGCGGAAGAAAGAAGGTTATATGCCGATGGAGCGCAAACCGGCCGCGCAGACGCAGGAGCCGGAACCACAGGTGTAAGGTATGTGACCGAAACAGAACGATAAAATTAAATCATAGAATTTATAGAATGGCATCGAAACAATAAGAGTTCCGATGCCATTTGAGCATCAAACAGGACTATGCTTTCCATTTCTTTATTCCAACCATTCAGTTCTAATCCCCCCTATTTTCCGCATATGAATAAATGCAGTCTGTGAAAAGTACAGAACAGGGACAGAAAAAGGGGGAAATGCGCATGTATGAGAACCGGACGGTGGAAGAGGTGTGCAGGGAGTTTTCGGTCGATTTGCGGACAGGCTTATCGGCAGCGGAAGTGGAGGTGCGACAGCGCCATTATGGGGAAAATGAGCTGCGGGAAGCACCACCGCGGAGTCTGATAGTGCGCATCGGGGCACAGCTTTGCGACTCCCTGATTTTTGTGTTGTTTGCGGCAGCCGGGATCTCCCTGCTTTTGGGCGAGTACGGCGATGCGGGGGTAATTCTGGCGGTTGTAGTATTAAATGCCACGGTGGGCGTGATTCAGGAGGGGAAGGCGGAGAAAGCGCTCGAATCCTTAAAACGGATGACGCAGCTGGAGGCGGTTGTGATCCGGGAAGGAAAAGAGCGGGAGATTGCCGCGCGGGAGCTGGTGCCGGGGGATCTGGTCGTGCTCGATGCCGGGCGGCAGGTTCCAGCCGACCTGCGTCTTACCGAGACAGCTGAAATGCGGGCTGAAGAATCAGCGCTGACCGGCGAATCGCGGGCGGTTGAGAAAAACAGCCATTTTTTAGCCGCCGGTGCGCTTCCGGTGGCAGAGCGTAAAAATGAGACATTTATGACTTCTTACGTGACGGCAGGGCGGGGAAAGGGAATTGTCATCGCCACCGGCATGAATACGGAGGTAGGGCGGATTGCCTCTCTGATCCGCGAGGCGCCGGAGGAGGAGACACCGCTGCAAAAAAGGCTGTCGGATCTGGGGAAACTATTGAGTATTCTTACGATCGGGCTGTGCGTTTTATTATTTGCCCTCGCCGTCTGGCAGAAGCGCGACGTGATGGAAATGCTGCTCACCGCGATTTCCCTGGCGGTAGCTGCCGTGCCGGAGGGGCTTCCGACGACGGTGACGATTGTGCTGGCGCTGGGAGTGACGAAAATGGCGCGGGCTGGCACGATTGTGCGCCGTCTTCCGTCCGTGGAAACACTGGGGGCAGTCAGCGTGGTCTGCTCAGATAAAACGGGGACGCTGACGAAAAATGAGATGACGGTGACGACATGTTATGTAAACCGACAGGAGTATACGGAACAGGAATTGGCGCGCTCTAAGGAAAGAGAAGTGGGAAAACGGCTTCTGGAGGTATTTGCGCTGTGCAGCGATGCCGGGGAGACGGTGGGGGATGCCACCGAGCGGGCGCTGTACGGATTTTGTGAAAATTGTGGTGTTTCTCCGGAGCATCTGCGTCGGAGATATCCGCGGAAAGGGGAGATTCCCTTTGATTCGGATCGGAAGAGAATGACGACGGTGCATGAGCAGGGAGAAAACTGGATTTCTTGTGTAAAAGGGGCGCCGGATGTGATTCTTAAAAGGTGTCGTTATGAGATGGAAGAGGACAAAATTGTGCCGCTGACCAGGGAGAGGCGGACAGAGATTGAGGCGGAGATCACGCGTATGTCCGCGCGTGCCCTGCGAGTACTCGCGGGGGCGTATAGGGAGCTTCAAACAGGAAAAATGCCGGATGGAAAGTGGGAGAAACAGGTGGGACAGCTGGAGCAGAACCTGGTATTTCTGGGTCTGGCAGGCATGATGGATCCGCCGAGGGAGGCAGCAGCCGGGGCAGTTGAGGCATTTCGCAAGGCATCTGTGCGGACGGTCATGATCACTGGAGATCATGCAGACACGGCGCTTGCGATCGCCAGGCAGCTGGGGATTGCCAAACGGCGGGAAGAATGCATGACGGGGGCGCAGCTGGAAACGCTGGATGAGGGAGCTCTGGAGGAACGAATCGGTTCTGTATCAGTCTTTGCACGGGTGTCGCCGGAACATAAAGTCCGGATTGTGCGGGCTTTAAAACGCGCCGGGTGCGTGACGGCGATGACCGGGGACGGCGTAAATGATGCGCCGGCGCTTAAATCAGCCGATATCGGGATCGCGATGGGAAAAGGCGGCACCGATGTGGCGCGGCAGGCGGCGGATATGATTTTGACGGATGATAATTTTGCGACGATCGAGAGGGCAATTGAGGAAGGGCGCGGCATCTATGAAAATATACGAAAATCTATACTGTTTCTGCTTTCCTCCAATCTGGGGGAGATTTTAACCATGTTTGCCGCCGTTGCTATCGGAATACCGGCGCCGCTGGGAGCCGGGCACATCCTTTGGATCAATCTGATTACGGACTCGCTTCCGGCGCTGGCACTCGGCATGGATGGAAACGACAGGGAGAACTTGATGCGTCAGCCGCCGCGCCGGACGGGCGAGTCGCTGTTTGCCGGAGGCGGGTGGTTCTGCATGGTATTTTACGGGTCTCTGATTGCAGCAGTCACGCTGGGGGCATTTTTCAGCAGACAGGAGCTTTTGCGGGCACAGACGTATGCATTTACCGTTCTGGGGCTGTCGGAGCTCTTTCATGCGGTCGGCATGCGCTCGCTCACGGGCTCGGCATTTTCGCGCAGTCTTGGGAAAAATCCGCTGATGCTTGCGGCGTTCTTTGTGGGGATTCTGATGCAGGTTGCGGTGACGGAGATTCCTTTTTTGATGAAACTCCTTCACACGGTGCGGCTGCACCCGGCAGAGTGGCTGGCGCTTCTCCTGTTATCCGCCACGCCGTTGTTAGTGCATGAACTTCTAGCATTTCTTCTTCGGAAACGGCGTTGATACAGCGAAAATGCAGTTTACAGACAAGTGTTTTTGAAGCTGAATGCATTGGCAAAATCCCGTTACTGTTTACGGGGAGGCACTTTTGGAACCAAAAGTGCCGTAAGAAAACGTGGTGGCAGCAGGAATTTGCCGTATTTAAATGCGAAGCCGCGGCAAATTCCGTTACTGGGCACGTATGCGCGAACAGTAACACGCGGCAGGAGATTGAGCAGATTTCGAAAACAGGCTTGTTCTTTTGGACAAAAAAACTTATAATAAAAGGGAGTCCAAGCTGATTTTGTCAGAAAAGTATAAAAAGTTGCTGTCCGCAGACAGGCATTTTTGAAGTCTAAGGTGCCGCATGAAAATAGAATGGAAGCAACCATAGATACATAGGAAGATGAGGGAAGAGATGAGGGAGAAACAGACGAGAGAGGACGCCTCCGGCGTTCGAAAGAAGCCGGCAGCTTCATCCGCACGATCTTCGGGCAGGCGGGGCACCGCAAAGAAAAGCGGGAAAATTGATGTCGGCAAGCAAAAGAAAGCGGGCAAAAATAACAGCCGGAGCGGTGGGCAGATCGTGTTCCATGCGATGGCAAGGATCTTTGGAACCATGTTCAAGACGCTTCTGGTGTGTCTGGTACTGCTGGTGATTGGCGGTGCCGGATTTGGCGCATATAAGCTGATTCCGCTCTATGAGGACTATAAAAGCCAGATAGAGGGAGTGGTGGAAAACAGTACGCTGGATACGTTCCGTTTGCAGGAGGCAAGTTATATTTATGATTCCAACGGTAATGTGCTGGCGAAGCTGACGGGAGACGAGGATTCCAGTTATTTGACGTATGACCGGATACCGCAGAATGCAGTCAACGCATTTGTGGCGATCGAGGATCGGACGTTCTGGGAAAATCCAGGCATTGATATAAAAGGTATTTTCCGTGTCGCAGTCAATTACTTTTTGACTGAGGGAGCAGAAAAGCACGGCGCGAGTACGATCACCCAGCAGTTAGCGAGAAACCGTTTTCTGACCCGCGAGGTGTCGATGGAGCGGAAGATCAAGGAGATGCTGATTTCCTTAGATCTGACGAAGAAATACACCAAAGAGCAGATTATGGAGTTCTATATCAATGATATCAGCTTCGCGAACACATACTACGGGCTTCAGGCGGCTGCAAGAGGTTATTTTGGCAAGGATGCGGATGAACTGTCCTTGAGCCAGACGGCATATTTGTGTGCGATTCCGAACTCGCCGACGTATTACAACCCGTACCGTCATCCGGAAAATGCGCTGACACGCCGCGATAAGATTCTGGAAGACATGCTGAGTATGGGATTTATTACGGAGAAAGCGTGCAAAGAGGCAAAGGCGGAGGAGATCACGGTCAACCGCCAGAGAGTGCCGCTGCACAACTATGAGACGACGTATGCGATCGACTGTGCGATTCGCTATCTGATGCGCCGTGACGGCTTTGAATTCCAGTATGGATTCCGCAGCGACGAGGCTTACAAAGAGTACAATGCCAATTACAACGAGGTGTACAACCAGGAGCGCGATGCGCTCTACACGGGCGGCTATAACCTTTATACCTCGTTGGATCCGGACAAGCAGACGATCCTGCAGGATGCATTAGATGGAGTTTTGTCCTTTGATGGCAATACATCCGAAAACGGCGTTTACAAGCTGCAAGGCGCGTCCACCGTTATTGACAACAAGACGAACCGCGTCGTGGCGATTGTGGGTGGACGTAGTCAGGAGACGGATACCTACACATTAAACCGTGCGTTCCAGAGCCCGAGACAGCCGGGAAGTTCTATCAAACCGTTGATCGTGTATACACCGGCACTGGAAAATGGTTACACATCGGAAACAAGGATTCCGAATATCGATATTGACGCGGCGAAGCAGAAGGGCGTGGATGTGAAGTCCCTTTCCGGCGAGAGGCTGGAGCTTCGAAATGCGGTCGAGCGAAGTAAAAATGGTGTGGCATGGTATATCTATGATGATATCACACCGGATGTCGGCATGGCATATTTAACCCAGATGCGCTTCGCGAGCGTGCAGGCGGCGGACTATTATCCGGCGACCTCCCTGGGCGGCTTTACCACCGGTATGACGACCGAGGAGATGGCGGGCGCTTATGCGGCGCTGTCAGACCAAGGACAGTACCGCGAACCGACCTGTATTATCAAGATGATCAATAACCAGGGCGAAGATATTTTTGAAGATTATGAATCGGTTCAGGTTTACCAGGAGAGCAGCGCCGTGCTGATGACCGATATTTTAAAGGGAGTTGTCACAAAAGGTACGGCGGCGTCGATGGGTTGGAGCGGCAATATAGAGGCGGCCGGAAAGACCGGTACGACCAACGGCAGCCGTGACGGCTGGTTCTGCGGCATGACGCCATATTATACGATGACGGTCTGGGTTGGCTACGACCAGCAGAAGACACTTTCCAGCCTGTACGGCGGCACGTATCCGGCGAAGATCTGGAAAAATGCGATGGAAAAGATGGTAGAGGGGCTTCCGGCGGCGTCCTTTGATACCCCGGAGACGGACAATGGACGCGGAGAAGGAACCTATCTGGCAGGTCATCCGGATGCATTTGAAATCACAACCAGCGGATATACCGCGGCGAATTTCAGAAGGGATCATTTGCTCTCGGATGAGGTGGCGAAGCTTCTGGAGTCTGCAAAGAGCGGCGATTCCGGGCGCAGCAGCAAGGAGTTAAAAGAAGACGCCAGCGCCAAGATCGAGCAGATCAAGAGCGAATCCATCAAAGAGCGGATGCAGCGGATCTACAAGACGGGTACGGCAGGAAAACGGTATTCAGCCCCGGCGGTGGTGCCGGAAACAGCTGCCGAGACAGTTGAAGATCCGGCAGAATCTAGCACGACGATCGTGCCGGCAGGACCGGGTAGCGACATCGGACCAGGACACGGTCCGGCGCAGGAACCGGCAGTGGGTCCGGCGGCGGAGATTGGGCAGTAAAGAATTGAAAATGAGAAGAGTCATTTGATGCAGAGACATTAAATGGCTCTTTTTTGTTTTGTAGAAAAGAATTGTTCTATGAAATCTGTTCAAGATTTATGTGGAATCAATGGCGGAAGAATATTTGAATGAGAATAAAATTGACCGATTGTTTATGCAATAAGGGAAATATGGGGGAAAATGGAATGGAAATGTACAATACAATGAAATAAAACATGATAAAAGATCAATACGATTTAAAGTTCGTCAAATAAAATCAGAAAACGACTTGAAAATAAAAAAATAAAGTGCTAATATATCAGTAAGATATCTAAGATATATTAAAGAAATAACAAAGTGCATGTACTAATAAAAGATTAAAAAAGAAAGGAAGGAAAAAGAGTATGGGCGACAAAATCAGATTTGGTATTATCGGCGGCGGTATGGCAGGTCCGTTAAATGCAGGAGCACTTCGGGATATCCCGGAAGCAGAGGTTGTTGCATTCTGTGACGTGAAAGAGGATGTGGCAAAGGAATTCAGCAAAGAGTACAATATTCCGTCTTATTACACGGATTATAAAGAGATGCTGAAACGAGATGATATCGATGCTGTCTGTGTAGTAACACCTCCATTCCTGCATGAGCAGATGGTTGTGGACTGCGCGAAGGCTGGCAAACACGTAATGTGTGAGAAACCAATTTCTGTCGATTGTAATGCAGCTGACAGGATGATTGCAGCATGTAAAGAAGCGGGCGTTAAATTTGGTGTTATCTTTATGTACCGTTTCATGGATCAGGCTCAGCTGATCAAGAAAGCGCTGGATGAAGGCAAGCTTGGTAAACTTCTTTCGGTTGATTGTTCTGGAAAATGCTTCCGAAGCGATGAATACTATGCTTCCGGTGCATGGAGAGGTACATGGAAAGGTGAGGGCGGCGGTTCCCTGATTAGCCAGACCGTTCATTTTATTGACTTAATGCTTTATTTAGTCGGCGATGTAGAGAGACTGACTGGTAATTATATGACAACCCTGCATCCGGATATTGAAGTAGATGACGTAGCCAACGCAATATTCAAATTTAAGAATGGGGCGTTGGGAAGCCTGGTAAGTAGTAGTGCAGTCCGTCCGGGTTATCCGCGTCACATCGAAATCCACGGTGAAAAAGGTACGATCAAGATTGTGGAAGAAGAGATCGTAGAATGGAAAGTAGAAGGCATGAACGAGGATGATTACCTGACCAAGGTAAAAGTTGACTCTGGTGATACAGCAACGGGTGCTGGCTATGTGGCAACCGAAAACCACAGAAGACAGCTTACTGATTTCATCCATGCGATCAAAGAAGATCGTGAGCCGATGGTAGACGGCGTAGAGGGAAGAAGAACACTTGAATTTATCCGTGCGATTTATCAGTCGAGCGACCTTGGTAAAGAAGTGCATTTCCCGATCCAGGAAGATGAAAAATACGGAAAGAAGACAGCTTGGTAATAAGGAGGTATAGATTATGGAAAAGAAGATGTATACAGAGACGTTGGAAAAGGTTCGCAATGATTATGCGGTTCGCAATATTGATAAATTAGAGGCAGCGATCAAAGCCGGTGATATGGAAAAAGCGCTGGAGCTGCACAAATTAAATGTAGAGAAAAAGACAGGATTTCACCATTTCGCAGTCCGCTGGGTAAATCAGACATTACGCAATTTCAAGAAATGGGCACCGGATGAGGCGATCTTTGAATGTATGGAAGACTATGCATTATGGTGCTATCCGCCATGTCTGCAGGACTGGATGGAGAAATATAAAGCGGGTCAGGCTACATATAAAGATTTCCCAATGGAAGATTTCCTGGAGAACCGTGCAGTATTATGGTCTGCTCTTCATGATAACGGCGATCAGATTTGGGAAGAGGATGAGGAGAAGATTACCTTTACACTTCCGCGTTGTAACAGCGGCGGCTGGCTGGTAACCGAATGTCCAGACAAGGTACAGACTTTAGATAAACCGGATCCAAGAGCTTATAATAAGGAAGGATTCCAGTGCTACTGCCTGAACTGTACAACCATGTGGGAGTTTGGTTGGTACAAATGGTTTGGATGGCCATTATTCATTATGGATGTGCCGACTATCGGCAGTGACGGTAAGTGCGTGATGGTTATGTACAAAGATCCGAAAGATATCCCGGATTCTTACTATGAGAAACGCGGCTTAGAGAGAAAGATCTAATAAAAAAACGGCGGCAGTTTCACCGGCTGCCGCCTTTGTAAAAACTATCCAGGAAAGGGGGATACATTATGAAAGAAAAGGGGAACCCACTTCTCCAGATAATTCGAAATGTAAATGATGCGGTAGTAGTTGTTCTTTTCCTTGCGATGACAATTACAGTTATTATTCAGGTTTTTTTTCGTTTTGTAATACAGAGTCCTCTTAGATGGACCGAAGAATTAGCGAGATATCTGATGATATGGCTGGTATTGATGGCATCGGCGATTGCGATGAGAAATCGTTCTCACCTTCAGGTAGATGTTCTGACATCTGCACTTCCGCAAAAGCCGAAACGCATTTTGACCGCGATTGTAGATCTTTTAACGATTGTTTTCTTATGTATTATGACATATTTCGGGTTCAAAGTAGTACAGTCTACGACGGCTCAGACGTCTCCGGCGATGCAGATTCCGATGGCTTTGATTTACGCGGCATTCCCAACCGGTGGAGTTTTGATGATTATGGAACAGCTCCTTACCTTTATCGAACGCTTAAAAAACAAGAATGCACCGGAAGAACCGAGAGAATTTATAGATTAGTAAAGGAGGCTGCGATATGTTAGGATTTTTATTTATCTGTATTTTGTGTCTGTTTCTAATCGGAGCCCCTATTTTTGTTGCACTCGGAATGGGAACGACACTTTCGATTATGCTTGAGGGAAATTTCCCATTGGTTCTGGTACCGCAGAGAATGTTTGCGGGTCTTGACAGCTGGCCGATCATGGCGATTCCGATGTTCATGCTGGCAGGAAATCTGATGGATCAGGGCGGTATGTCCAAACGGATTGTAGATTTTGCAAGTGCGTCGATCGGCTTTGTAAAAGGAAGTCTGGCGATGGTAGCCGTACTGGCATCCATGATTTTCGCGGCAATTTCCGGTTCAGCAACGGCTGGAACAGCAGCAATCGGTTCGATCATGACGCCTGCATTTAAAGAAAAAGGCTATAACATGAGTTTCGTAACGGTTCTGCTCTCAGCAGCAGGAAGTATCGGACCGATTATTCCGCCAAGTATCTTAATGGTTCTGATTGGATATTCCACAGGTGCATCTGTTGGTCAGTTATTCCTCGGAGGTGCTATTCCTGGAGTTATGATTGGTGTGGCACTGATGGTCTATTCCTATATTCACGCTTCCAGGGGCGGAGATGCATATATCCAGACAACCAAGTTTGATCCGAAAGAAGTACGGAGAACGATGTTTTCTGCACTTCCTGGTTTAGGACTTCCGATTATCATTATCGGTGGTATCATCAGCGGTATCTTTTCTGCAACTGAAGCAGCGGCTGTGGCGGTTGTCTATGGCTTCCTGGTAGGTATGTTTATTTACAAAGAAATTACATTGAAAGATTTACCTGGTATTTTTGTTAAGTCCGCGCAGACAGCGGCTGGCATTATGATTATCACAGGCTGCGCTTATATCTTTGCATGGTTTATCACAGCAAAACAGCTGCCGCAGCTCTTAATCCAGGTTATGAATACATTCATCACAAGTAAGACTGCATTCCTTATTTTCTTAAATATTGCGCTGTTCTTAGTTGGAATGTTTATGGAAAGTTTCTCTGCAATTATCGTTTTAATGCCGATCTTATTCCCGGTAGCAACCGCTTATGGAATCGACCCGATTCACTTTGGTGTTATTGTCTGCATCAACCTGGCGATTGGATACGTAACACCGCCTTATGGAGCAACTTTATTCGTTGCCTGTGGATTGACCGGCAAGAGTGTAAGAGAGGTATTCCCGTTTGTAATTCCTACGATTCTTGCAATGTTAGTTGTACTGATTATTGTTACATATCTCCCGCAGACCTATTTATGGCTGCCGCAGTTAATGGGATAAAAAGATGAAATGAAAGGAGGATTTATTGTTATGAAGAAAAATGTGAAACGGTTTGTAAGCATGACGATGGCGATGCTGGTGGCAGCTGGTTCTCTGGCAGGATGTGGAGGAGGCGGCAGCGCTTCCACAGGAGAGTCCGCAAAGGCAGCGGCTAATACAGGCGGTTCATCCGGTGGTGCGGTGACCGTAAAGGTTTCCTTATCACAGGCAGCAACCGAACCTCCGGTAAAAGCAGCGGAGTATTTTAAAGAGATTGTGGAAGAGCGCTCCAATGGCGAAATTAAAGTAGAAGTATATCCGGATAACCAGCTTGGCAACGAGCGAGATGTCATTGAGGGTATGCAGCTTGGCACTGTAGAGATGGCGATGACGTCGGTAGCTCCGTTCTCCAGCTTTGTTCCATCTGTTAATATATTCTGCCTTCCGTTCCTCTGGAGAGATAAGGAACATATGTATTCCGTTCTGGACTCTGACGAGATTGGAATGTCCTATAGCGGTGACTGTGAGGAGAAAGGCTTCCATCTGATGGGCTTCCTGGATTTGGGAACCAGACATATCATGACAACGCAGAAGACGATCAACAGCATCGAAGATTTAAAGAACCTCAAGATCCGTACCATGGAAAATCAGGTACAGCTGGATTCCTTTACCGCATTCGGCGCAAGCCCGCTGCCGATGGCATACGGCGAATTATACACAGCGCTGCAGCAGAACATCATTGACGGTGCAGAAGCGGCCAATACAAACTATTATTCCAAGAAGTTTTATGAGGCAGCGCCGCACTGGGCAATGGTTGGATGGACCAACGACTTAGGTATCTGCGTAGTTGCTAAGAATTTCTATGATTCTCTTTCGGACGAGCACAAACAGATTATCGATGAGTGCACCAAAGAAATGATCGATAAAGAGAGAGAACTTTATACAGCATCTGAGGATGAGTGCTTGGAACTGTTAAAGGGAGAGGGCATCGAAATCACAGAGCCGGATCGCGAACCATTTATCGAGGCAGCACAGAGCGTATATGATCAGTGGGGCGATAAAGTAGGCGGAAGAGATAAAATTGACGCAATCGTTAATTTTGGAAAATAAAATGTGTTCAGTGACAGAGAAAGGCAAAGGTGTATATGGGATTTGATTATCAAAGTTTTTTGAATGACAAGATTTTTGAAGAATTAAACAAGATAAAAGCCTTTTCTCCGGAGGTTGTTGAGCAGGAAGCGGCGGCGCGAAAAAAACCGGGATTTCCGCATGATAAGCTGGTATTTGCGGCAGCGGATCACAATGCCAGAATGATCAATGAGTACAAAGGAAATCCGATTGGTTTAAGTAATAGGCGGGAGTATTTATCCCGCCTGGTGCGGATGCTGCAGAGTGACCAGATTGATGGAATCGAGGCGACACCGGATATTATTGAAGATTTATTTATCCTCAATAAATTGCAGCGGGAACGTGGAGAAAAGGCGTTTCTGGATGGGAAGATGCTGGTTGGCACTGTGAACCGGGGCGGTCTGAAAAATACAGTATGGGAGATGGACGATATGCCGTCCTGTTATACAGTCGATCGCTTAGTGAAACTTCGGATGGACGGTGTAAAGTTTATGATCCGTCTGAATCCGATGGATGAGCGAAGCAAATATACGGTTCGGTACTGTGCAGAAGCTGTCAATGCAGCAGAGTCAGCTGGTCTTCCAATTTTTATCGAGGCGCTGTATGTAGAAACAACGGAAACGGGGTTTACGATGAAGACGGATTCAGAGAGTCTGTGTAAGGTAGTCGGCGTGGTAGGCGCTCTTGGCTGCCGTGCATCCGGCAAATGGATTGAAGTTCCGCTGAATCATGAATATGCAGTTCCGACGGCGGCGACCACCTGTCCGGTGCTGGTAGTTCCAGACGAGGTAAAGAGTGAGCCGATTGAGGTTGTAGAAGAGTACACGAAAGAGATCGGAATCAGCAGCAATATCCGCGGAATCTTGCTGGGACGAAATGTTATGTACAATGAATCGGATCCGCTTCCAATCGCGGAAGCGATCGCGGATATCTGGCATAAGGGCGGCAACGCGGAAGAAAATTACAAGCGATGCGTCGAAAAATTATAAGAAAAAATAGGGTATATCAGGTTACTGGGCATGTATGTGTGAACAGTAACTATATCAGAAACGGGGTATATACAAAAGTCTAATTGAATTTGATCCTTATTTGCGCTATTATAAAAATAAGCGTTCCTGTAGACTAAAAGAAGTTGGATGCAAATCACAGATTTGTTCTACAAGAAAGATGGGGGAAACAATGCGAGTTAGTGATGTGGCATACGAGAAGATTAAGATGATGATTATTACAGCCAGACTTCGCCCCGGACAGACATTAGTAGAGGCTGAATTGATGGAAGAGCTGGGGATGGGACGAACTCCCATCCGTGAGGCACTGAATCGACTGGCATGGGAAAACTTTGTGAAAATTGTCCCGAGACAATGTATTATGGTAAATGAGATTTCCTTATATGAAGTGGAATCGATTTATCAGATGAGATTTGCTCTGTCTCCACTTGAATCAGAGCTTGCTGCTATGAATCGGACGGAAGAAGATTTAAAGCGGCTGAAAGACAGCCTGGAAGTCCTGAGAGAGGAGACAGATGCGGAAGAAAGAGTTCTTTTGGATCGAGCATTTCATAGAATTATTTCTTCTATGACTAGGAATCCGTTTCTTGAGCGGGAGATGAATAATTATCAGGATTTGAGTATTCGTCTTCTGTTTTTAAACCGGATTAATTTATCTTCGATTGATGATATGGATATTGGACATCATGAGGAAATTTATCGTTGTCTTCAGGAGAGAGATGTAGATAAATTGATATCGGTTCAGAAAGCGCATGTTCAGGCATTTAAAGAAAAATTTATCCGCTGAGAGCGGGAACTTCCCTTCGCTGAAAGGCGAAGGGAAATATAAGCCACATAAGATATATTTGAAGTATATTACTAACTCGGACTTTAAGTTGAAAGGAGACCAGCTATGAAAAAAATTGCTTTTATTGGAAGTGGAACTATGGGTACAGCTCTTGCAACGGCAGCCTGCAAGGGAATTGATCCATCGGAAGTTGTGATTACAGATGTGGTTACAGAAAAAGGACAGAAATTAGCGGACGAGCTGGGATGCAACTTTGTTGAGACCAATGGAGAAGCAATCAAGGCAGCTCATTATGTTGTGTTCTGTGTAAAACCGCAGTTTTTAAAGAGTGTTCTGGAAGAGGTGAAACCGGTCTTTGCGGCATGTGCAGAAGAAGGGCAGGAAAAAATTATCGTTTCGATTGTAGCGGGTGTTGAGGTTTCCACCTATATGAAAGAATTAGAGTTAGAAGGAAAGAATGTTCCGGTTATCCGTATTCTCCCGAATACAGCCTGCTTGATTGGAAAAGGTTTTATCCTGATCGAACAGGGCGACAGCTACACGAAGGAACAGGAGGACGAATTCCGGTATATTCTACGTGAAGCCGGTGGATTTGACAGCCTTCCGGCCTCCCAGTTTGTGGCAGGCACGGTATTAACATCTACATCCCCGGCGTTTATCGCAATGTTTGCTAATTCTCTGGCAGACGGCGGCGTTTACAATGGTCTTCTACGTTATCAGGCAAGAAGATATGCACTGGAAGGAATCCTTGGAACCGTGCAGCTGTTTTTACAGAGCGAAAAGCATCTTGAGAATTTAAAAGATGATGTGTGTTCTCCGGCTGGTCCGGCGATGATCGGTGTGAAGACACTGGAAGACCGTGGATTCCGCAGCAGCGTGATCAATGCGGTTGTCGATGCTTATAAACGATTTGATGAAATTGGAAAATTAAAATAATCGTTGCATCATCCTGAAAAAGCCCCCCTTTATATTTTTATACCACCTTAACAGCCGGTCGGTTTCCCTGATGAAGAGAAGCCGACCGGTTTCCCATTAACTGCTTGGGATATCTGGTTTTGATAAGTGCTGTTTCCGGTACTGTGCCGGTGTGCAGCCAATGATCCGTTTGAATGTGGCGATGTAATTGCTGACCTGGTTGTATCCGACCAGTCCGGCAATCTGTGAGATGGGCAGATCGCGGTGAAGGAGGGAAACACTGGTCTGGATGCGGTAATTAGTTAAATATCCATAGGGAGTTGTGTGAAGAATATTTTGAAAAATCCGGCAGCATTCTCCGACGCTGATATTGGCTGATGCAGCCAGGTCTGAGAGCTGTAAATCATCTGCGTAATGTGCATAGATGAACAGGAGAATGGATTGCAGGCGCTGCTGGCGCAGGAGGTTAATAGAGGTAGAATTCCCACTGCTGTGAAAATTGGAAATCAGCAGATTCCACATCGAGGCAATCTTAATGCAGATAGAATATTCATTGCCTTTAACCTGATTAGAAAGAAATAAATCGGTTATTTTTTTGTGCAGTCCGATCAACTCTTTTTGCCATTCGGATTCCGGGTGAATAGAGAAAGCGGAGAATTTCCCGCCGGCGGTATAGGGCAGGACGTAGTCCTGATCCATGCGGCTTCCAGGAAAAAAGGCAAGAAGGCGGTAAGGAAAATTGAGGCTCGCATAAGAGCCGTCTTCCGACATCTGTGTGACGGCATGAATCAGGGAGGTGTTGACGAAAATCAGATCTCCAGCCTGTCCGGGCAGAGAAAGATTATCTACCTGCATTGTCAATGTTCCGCTTAGTACGAGGGTAAACTGCAGCTCATCATGCCAGTGGAAGTCGCGCAGCCAGCGTCCCGGCGGCTGCATGGAATGAATATCAGAATAGTAGACATTGACCGGAAAATCTTGATCTTGATAGTGGTTGATTTCCTGTAACTGGGAAGTAGATTTCAAAGGATCCCTTCTTTCTATAAAAATTCAATATGTTAAGATTTTGGTATTTTTAGTTATTGATATTGTACCATTTCCACATAAGAATTGCTATACTTTTAAACGAAAAGAGATTTATAGCAGGTGCTAAAAAAATAAATCCCACAGAATGGGAATGTGAGTAAAAAATAGGAGGAAATCAGATGGCAGCAATTGAAAGAAAACCATATATGGATCGGATTGACCGATTAAAACAGAGAGTATTAAAGACCAAGCCAGAGATGGATCTGGAAAATGCAATTATCCTGACAAAGGGCTTCCAGGAATCAGAGGGACAGCCGCTATGCATCCGGAAAGCATATGCATTTAAGAAACAGTGCCTGGAGAAAACTGTAAAAATCTGGGGGGATGAGCTGATTGTCGGCAATGCCGGAAGCAAGCAGCGCGGCGGTATTTTAAGTGTCGATACCTGCTGGTCGGTTCTGGATGAGGAACTGGATACCATCAGTACCCGTCCATATGACCCATTCTATCTGCGCCCAGAGGATCGGAAGGCATTTGAGGAGATCATCCGCCCGTACTGGAAGGGACGTTCCACGTATGAGCAGTGGCTGGTACAATGCCCAGATTTTGCGGCAACCTTACGTGACTGCGGCGCTCTTTACATCAACCGTAAATCGGTTCGTGGCTGGGGCGAGACGACTGCGGGTTATTCCAGAGTCATTAAAGAAGGCATGGAGGGAATCAAGGCGCATATCCATAAAGTGCTTGATACACTTGATATTACCCGTCCGGGTGACTATGAGAAGATTGAATACCTGAAAGCGATGGAGCTGGCAGCTGACGGTATCTCCGCATTGGGACACCGCTATGCGGCAGAGGCGAGAAAGCTGGCAGAGGCAGAGCCGGATGAGAAGCGCAGAAAAGAACTGTTACAGATTGCCAAGACCTGCGATCAGGTTCCGGAAAAACCGGCGCGTACCTTCCGCGAGGCGATTCAGTCGATGTATATTTACCAGACCTGTATTTTCATGGAGCAGAATGCAGCAAGCTACAACCCGGGACGTATGGATCAGTATCTTTACCCATTTTATAAGGCAGATATCGAGGCTGGCCGTTTGACAGAGGAAGAGGCGCAGGAACTTTTGGACTGCTTATGGGTTAAATTCTCTGAGCAGTGCCTGTTCCAGGATCAGGTAACCGCACAGTTTTCCGCCGGTTACCCAATGTTCCAGAACGTATGCTGCGGCGGTGTGGATGAGCGCGGCATGGACGCAGTCAATGACGTGTCGTACCTGATTTTGCAGGCAACCGCAGAAGTACAGTTATATCAGCCGTCCCTGTCTGTCCGCTACAATATGGCGAAGAATCCGAGCAGCTTCTTAAAGAAGATTGCAGAGGTTATCAAGCTTGGAACCGGTTTCCCGGCCTTCCACAACGATGAAGTTGGTATCGAGATGCTCCTGAACAAGGGAATCCCGTTAAAAGAAGCATATAACTGGAATCCATGCGGCTGTGTAGAGACGAACCTGGAAGGAAAACAGAGATGCTACACCGCATATGCAGACTTCAACTTAGGTTCTGCGGTTGAATTTGCCCTGTTAAACGGCAAGAGCCGTAAATATGGCATTCAGGCATCTGAGGCGACCGGCGATCCGACTGCCTTTAATACCTACGAAGAGTTTGAAGAGGCAGTCAAAGAGCAGATCCGCTATGAACTTCGCGGAACCGTGGCTTCCAGCCATGTATGCGATGACATTGGCTTCCAGAGGGTCGTTCCGGCACTTTCCCTTTCTTTCTATGAGTGCGTAGAGAATGCGAAAGATTACGCATGGGGCGGTGCGAAATATAACCTTGGAAATGGTATTGATGCGATCGGCGTAGCAGACCTGATCAACAGCCTGATTGCAGTAAAGAAACTTGTATTTGATGAGAAAAAAGTAACGATGCAGCGTCTTCTGGATGCACTGGATGCAAACTTTGTGGGTTATGAGGATGTCAAGAAGATGTGTGATGAAGCTCCGAAGTACGGCAATGATGACGACGAAGTAAACGAGCTGACCGGTGATATGTTCTGTTTTATCGCGGACTATATCGAGTCGTTCCACAGCAAATTCGGCAAGATGACGCCAGGTATTCTTCCGGTATCTGGAAATACTCCGTTTGGTCTGGAGGTCGGTGCACTTCCGTCCGGACGTCTGGCTTGGAAACCGTTAGCAGACGGCGTATCTCCGAACCAGGGAACCGATACCGAGGGCATGGGCGCTGTATTGAAATCCATTTCCCACATTCCGCATGGCCGTTTCAATCAGGGAACCCTGCTGAATGTAAAGATGGATACGGTATTCCGCGACAGCCCGAACTCGACAAAAGAACTGATGAACTACCTGCGGAGTCTCTGCTCCCTGGGCGTATTCCACACACAGTTCAATGTCATCGATACGGAGACCTTAAAAGAAGCACAGAAGCACCCGGAGGATTACAACGGACTGCTGGTACGTGTAGCTGGTTATACAGCATATTTTACAGAGCTTGGAAAAGAAGTACAGGACGATATCATTTCCAGAACTTCACATTCCAATATCTGCTAGGAAAAAGAGTGAAATCTGCCGTGTTTCATAAAAAATGCGGCAAATCAGCTACCGGGGATGTGCATCATGCGCGGTGGCTGGCAGCAGGCAAGGTGTACTTGACAGGAGGAACAGCGTATGGAATTAAAAGCAAATATTCTTCGGATTGAGCGGTTATCCCTCTCCGATGGGAAGGGAATGCGGACGGTTGTATTTTTTAAGGGCTGTCCCCTGCGCTGTGCCTGGTGTTCGACACCGGAGTCGCAGTCGGGGCAGCGGGAAGTCTACTATATGAAAGAGCGCTGCACCGGATGCGGCGCCTGCATCCAGGTCTGTCCGGAACAGGCACTTCGCCGGAGCGAAAAAACGGGAGAGATCGTGAGGGATCACAGCCGCTGTAAACAGTGCTTTCAGTGTGTGGATGCCTGCAATTACCGGGCACAGCAGATCTATGGCAAGGAGATGACCGTAAAAGAAGTAATGCGCGAGATCCAGAAGGATGAGATGTTTTTCTTCTATTCTGGTGGTGGAGTGACACTTTCAGGAGGTGATCTGTTCTGTCAGACAGATTTTGCGGAAGCACTGCTGGAGGCTTGTGATGACGCCTGCATCAATGCGGCGGCAGAGTTAGATATGTTTACTTCGTTTGAAAATGTGAAACGGATCGTGCCGCATCTGCAGATGTTTTATGTGGATGTGAAAACGATGGATCCGGAAAAGCATAAAAAATGGACGGGGCAGGACAATGCCTGTATTCTGGAAAATATCCGCAAAGCCGATGCGATCTGCGCGCCGCATTCGATTCATGTCCGTGTGCCGCTGGTAGAAGGAGTCAATGATGATGTGGAAAATATTCGGAAAACGGCGCAGTTATGCCAGGAACTTAAAAATTGTCAGGAATTGGAATTTCTGCCATATCATAGACTGGGGCTTCATGCATACCGGCAGCTGGGAAGAAACTATCAATTAGAAGAACATGCGTCGATGAGCCGTTGGGATGTGTATCAGAAAATGGGATTTCTGTGCGAAACGGATTGGATGTTTGATATAGCGATATCAGGATTGGAGGTGTATAAAGCTGGAATAGGAAAAACGGGAGTAACAGAGGAGGTGTTAAAAGCGTAAAATACGATAAAAATTAGTATTGGATAAAAATGGATAATGGGAAAATGCGTACCGTGTAAGATAAGGCTGGTTGGTGAAAAATAGTCTTGCACGGTACGTTTATTTCTATGAATTTTCTATGAATTTCAATTTTCCTCTGGACAAACAAGACAAGTTAGTGTATACTAACTTCATCAGCAGTTAGACAGAGCTAACTTTCGGAGGATAAAATATGAGTGTTGTAATTGTAGGTGGTCATGACCGCATGGTCAGCCAGTACGTGAAAATCTGCAAATCATTTAACTGTAAGGCAAAGGTATTTACACAGATGACGGCGGATTTCGGCAAACAGATCGGAGCGCCGGATCTGCTTGTACTCTTTACAAGCACCGTTTCCCATAAAATGATTCGGACGGCGGTTGATGGTGCAAAGGGAAGCCGGACAGAAGTTGTCCGCTGCCACACCAGCAGCAAAACCGCGTTGGAAGAAATTTTGCAGGAACACTGTGCAGCTTGCTGACGGATTTAAATGCGAAGCCACGGCAAATTCCGTTACTGGGCACGTATGCGTGAACAGTAACTCCGTCGGTTTCTGGAAACGATAGATTGATTTCGATATGGTTTGAAATATTCTTCCAAATATGGTATTCTAGTATATAGTATTATGGTAACTGGTCGGCAGTTTGGGAAGACTATTCTGCGGGAGACGGGAAGGCACGAAGCCAGGCCGGTTATGTGTTAGAAGTTTGGAGGGAATCACTTTGAAAATACAGCAGTCAGCAGAGGATTATCTGGAAACGATTCTTATGTTAAGCTATCGCAAGCCGATGATCCGTTCGATCGATGTAGTCAATGAGCTGGGGTATTCAAAACCAAGCGTCAGCGTTGCGATGAAGAATCTTCGTGAAAACGGTTATATTTCGATGGATCATGAGGGATATATCACTCTGGAGCCGTCGGGACGGAAGATCGCGGAGATGATTTATGAGCGTCATACATTACTGACAAAGCTTTTGGTAGCGTTGGATGTGCCAAGAGAGGTGGCAGTGGAAGATGCCTGCCGCATTGAACATGTGATCAGCCCGCAGAGTTTTGAGGCAATCAAAGAATTTGCAGCCGCGCATTTGGCAAAGATCGAGAAAGCAAACCGGACAGATGAGCCGGAAAAATAGATGGCTGTTTAAGATTCGGACAGTTATATTCTCATCATAAATTTATAATTGCAGAGGACACGGAAGAGAGACCGCACGCGTGAACGTGGCGGTCTCTTTTTTCATAGGAAATTACGTCCTATGAAAAAAACGCTCCGCGGGATGTGCCCTCGCGTGAAGAAGCTTTTCTCAAATAAAAGCGATCAGGCGTTGAGCATCTGCACCGAAAAATCATTAAAAGTACCCAGAACCGCCAGCGTGTAGCTGTAACCGCTGCGAAGCCGGATATTCGTGTTGACGATGGCGAAGCCCGGATTGGTCCGGCGGTAGACGGTCAGCTGATAGATGCCGGGGATGATATGCATGTAGCGCGTATAATTCATGTAATCCAGATCGGATACGACCAGACGTCCGTTCAGGTAGATATCGATCGGTTCGCGGATGGAGGCGGCATTGTAGAAACGCAGGTGCGCGATCTCCGATGAGGTGGAAAAGAACGGCGAGAGAATGCCCCAGGTCCAGAGCGCGCCATTTGGAGATGGCTTCCAGTTGGAACCGCCGCAGTTTATGCAGCCGCCGGTGTTTGGGCTGCTATGATTATTGGACGGCAGGCTGGGCATCACATCCCCGTATGGCCCGAAGCCCGGAGATACCTGAAGATCATTGGATGAGCTGTCCGGATATGTTAAGATAACAGGAGGCTGAGAACTAAATCCAGACTGTGCCGTATCACTGGTTCCAGCTGCTGCCGCATCCGTCTCCGGTGCCGCCGCCGGAGTCGTGTCAGCATCCCCCTCAGGCACTGCTGCTGCATCGTAGTTGTATGTTTCCATAAAAAGATACCTCTTTTCATATTGGCTATATTGCAGTATATGAAGAAGAAAAAAGGAGAGTTACTATTTGCAGGCAGGAATTTTCTGGACTGAAAATCCTGTTCGATACTGTAGAAAAGTGTATTTTGCCGATCTGGAATGCGGAGCATCGGCAAAATTCAGTTATAGTTTACATGATTTGGTGAAAGGTCAAGAATGAAGAAAATAAAAAAGAGACTCGAATCTCGAATCTCTTTCCAGTGACCTGTCCGGGAATCGAACCCGGGTTTACGCCGTGAGAGGGCGTCGTCTTGACCGCTTGACCAACAGGCCATATTTAATTTTGTTCAATCGAGGCGACGTGATTCGAACACGCGACCTCTGCGTCCCGAACGCAGCGCTCTACCAAACTGAGCCACGCCTCGATTACATGACGTAGTATAATATAAATCCAGGAGAATGTCAACACTTTTTTTGAAGAATTTTTAAAAATATTTATTATGTTTAATATTTCGCTATAGTTGCTTGTGTTTGCTCAATTCAATAAATTTATATTTACTTCATCAGCTTCTGAATCGTCTTGCACAGCTCCTCAACCGCTTCTTCCCCATTTCCCGCCTCTATATCATCGACCACACAGGTTTTGATATGGTTTGACAGCAGGACTTTGGAAAAACTGTTCAGCGCCGCCTGAACCGCTGATACCTGGTTTAATATATCGACGCAGTATCGCTCGTCTTCCACCATCGCCTTCACACCGCGCACCTGTCCCTCGATCCGGTTTAAACGTTTCAGCAGATCTTTTTCCTCGGTCAGGTTTCTGTGTTTGTGGCGTTCCGTCTCTCCTCCCTGACAGACCTGCGCTTGTGATTCACATTTACAACAGCCCATGCTTTTCTCCTATCTTTTATCAAAATGCTGCGAAATGGCATATTAATTCTACCATTTCGCAGCTTTTTTCATCCTACTGAATCGAGTCCACTTTATAATCCTGTGCCTCAACCGCCTCTTTCAACGTATCGTCCGCCACATCCGCACTCATGCTTACGACCGCGGTTCCTTTCTCATGGCTGACCTCTGCGCTCTCCACGCCTGCCAGTGCCTCCAACGCCTTCTTTACGCGTGCCTCACAGTGTCCACACATCATTCCTTCGATATTCATTGTCTTTGTCATCGTTATTCCCTCCATATTTATATGATTTTTTTGATTCTCACTTTTTTGCATTTCTTTTGAAACAGTTTCATTTCCATTTGCTGTTTGCCCAATTGACCGGATGTCTCCGTCCCCCATCCTAACTGCACCTGCGTTTTCTGCCTTTTCTCCACCTTTATTAGCAGTCTTCTCAGCCCTCTTCCGCATCGGATGATCCTTCGATGCATCGTGCATCTTAAACAGATTCAGCCGCAGCGCGTTCGTCACTACGCAGAAGCTGGATAAGCTCATCGCTGCAGCGCCGAACATCGGATTTAATTTCCATCCAAAGATAGGATACCACAAACCGGCTGCAAGTGGAATACCCACAACATTGTAAAAGAATGCCCAGAACAGGTTTTCGTGAATATTTCGAAGCGTCGCACGGCTTAGACGGATTGCCGCCGGAACATCACTCAAACGGCTCTTCATCAGCACCACATCCGCGGCATCAATCGCGATATCTGTACCGGCTCCGATCGCGATACCTATATCGGCACGCGTGAGCGCCGGGGCATCATTGATACCATCACCGACATACACTAACTTCTCATCTTCCTGCTGAGAATCAATAAACTCCTCTACCTTCTCAACCTTTTCTGCCGGAAGCAGATTCGTATAAATGTGATCCATGTTCAGCAACTTGCCAACAGCTCCTCCTACAATCTCATTATCCCCTGTCAGCATGACCAATTCCTTATGATACCGCCTTTTCAGAATATCCATCGTCTCCCGCACTTCTTTTTTCAACGTATCACCGATCACAATATATCCAGCATAAACTCCATCGAGTGCAACATACACGATCGTACCTGCTGCACGCACTTTTGGAACAGCAATCCGCAGTTCCCTTAAAAGTTCTCGATTTCCTGCATATGCCGCCTTCCCATCAATCAGAGCATAGATCCCCTGTCCCGGAATTTCCTGAACTACCTCAATCCGCTGTTTCTCTACTTCCTTTTTATACATTTTCTGCAGTGACATAGAA
>OHBR01000373.1_pt1 | contig 24822 bp, 18 predicted proteins | sample 1577461 | NCBI WGS metagenome assembly OHBR01 (sample SAMEA3879579, study PRJEB24766) | human gut metagenome | biome: human-associated habitat; feature: feces | place: USA | collected 1985/1987
GGGAAGGCGGGCATCGCATTCCTATGATTGTCCGCTGGCCGGGCAGGATTCCTGCGGGCAGCGTATCCAACCAGTTGATGTCCAATGTTGACATGCTTGCCACTTTGGCTGCCCTCACAGGATATGAATTGCAGGAGCAGGACGGGCCGGACAGTTTCAACATGCTTCCTGCCCTTATCGGAAATCCCGGGAAAATGATTCGGGACCATATTATAATCTGTCCTTCCCAAAAGAGCCATCTTTCCATTCGCAAAGGGAAGTGGGTCTATATTCCGGCGCAAAACAGCGGCGGATTTACCGGAAAGAATGTCGGTGACCATGACTTGGGCGGGGCATCTGCTTTCCAGCTCACCCATCGGGTGAACAGCGATATAGAAAATGCCCGGATAAAGCCGGATGCACCCTCTGTGCAGCTTTATAATTTGGAGGAAGACCCATACCAGACCACAAATGTGTATGAACGGCATCCCAGAGTGGCACGCAGGCTGGCGCGGATACTGGAGGAGAAGATAAGGAAGTCGGATGCCACAAGAAAGTGACAACCGATAGATTGATGAAAAACATAATTTGAAAAATGAAGAATACCATGATGAAAAAGTTTTTTGTAGGTTTATTCTCCCTTTTGATGGGAGTAGGCAGCGCTTTTGCGCAGACCAATATGTCCAGTGAAATGTATGACCTTGCCAAGATGAAGGAAGGCTTGCGCAACCGCCGTGTCAGCAGTTATGACCGTACGGGCAACAACCGTGACCACCTGAAGGCCATCAAGCCGGGCGAAACGGCTGTCTTGGCCGACATCAAGGGGGCAGGCGTAATCAACCATATCTGGATAACGATGTCTCCGGGACCGCGCCAGCTTTCCCGTAACGACATCATCCTTCGGATGTACTGGGACGGCAGCGACGAACCTTCTGTCGTGTCCCCCATCGGTCCCTTTTTCGGCCAGGGATGGAACGAACAGTATAACTATGCTTCTTTTGCCCTTTCTTCCGGTCCCAACGGTGGTACGGGTTTGTGCAGCTATTTCGCCATGCCTTTTGCCAAAGGTGCGCGCATTGAGATAGAGAATCAGACGGATGTCAACATCGGCGCCTTCTACTACTACATAGACTATGTGGAGATGAAGGAACTGCCCAAGGACATGGGGCGCTTCCATGCGTGGTTCAACCGTGAGATTACCGAAGCGCTTCCCGAGGGGGAGACCGAGTGGGGTTCCGTGGGTAAGCAGACGGAGAATAAGGACGGAGCCGACAATTATGTGTTTGCCGATATCAAGGGAAAGGGCCATTTTGTGGGATTGAACTATTATGTACAGTGCCCTACCCCCATGTGGTATGGTGAAGGCGATGACATGTGGTTCATCGACGGTGAAAAACAGTCTTCCTTGATAGGAACCGGTACGGAAGATTTGTTCAACACCGCCTGGTGCCCGAAAGAGCCCTACCAGCATATCTACTTCGGCTATCCACGTGTGAATAATGATGTCGGATTCTTGGGGCGTACACATGTCTATCGGTTCTTTATTCAAGATCCCGTCTTCTTTGAGAAAGGGCTGAAAGTCACCATTGAGCATGGGCACAACAATTGCCTGACCCTCGACCTGGCCACCGTTGCCTACTGGTATCAGGACAAGGCGACGGCTGTTCCCACCATACCCGACAAGGCGGGCCGTAAGCTGAAGCCGATGGTAAACAATGTGATGATGCACAAATGGCGTCATGAGTGGAGAAAGAATAAAGGGAATAAGGCTGACCTTTGGGGAAATGAATAAATTGCTGGAGGATATGAAATGAAGACATTATTAGTTATATCTGTTTTATTAGCATTTACTCTTTTGGGGCATGCCCAAATATGGAAAGTGCCTGAAGGTCATGAAACGCGGTGGACAAGTTTTGAAAATCCTACCGGTGCCAAGGGAACGGCAGCTCAAGTCAATAAAGGTGCAAAAGGAAGTGCTTTCGGCAGAATCATGGCGGGAGACAGCTGTGTTTTGTTGTCTCAGCAAGGACCCGGGATCATTAACCGTATTTGGCTGACAGTCAGCAAACGTAACCCTAAGATGCTTCGTGCGTTGCGTATCAAGTTTTATTGGGATAATTCTGTTGTTCCGGCAGTGGATGTCCCATTGGGAGATTTTTTTGGGAATCCGCTGTCACGTACATCTCGTTTTGAGAACTGTTTCTTTTCTAATCCGGAGAAGCGTTCTTTTAACTGTTCTATTCCGATGCCTTACCGCACCGGTGCCAAAGTGGTGTTTGTGAATACCTCGGATGAGGACCTGACACACTTGTTTTATGATATCAACTTTACTAAATTGCCGGAATGGGATTCGGAGATGAGCTATTTTCATGCTGTCTGGCGTGAAGACAAATCCACCAAGTTGGGAGTGGATTATACTGTTCTTCCCCAACTATCGGGCAAGGGGCGCTTTTTGGGGGTAAGCTTGGGTATCTTTGCCAATAAGGCGTATGAAACTACTTGGTGGGGAGAAGGTGAAATCAAGTTCTACATTGACGGAGATAAGGAATTTCCCACATTGAGTGGTACGGGAGTTGAAGACTATATTGGTACGGCTTGGGGGCAGGGCGAGTATTCCCACCGTTATCAAGGTTGTCCGATTGCAAATGCGGACAGTTGTTGGTGGAGTATGTATCGTTTCCACGTGCAGGACCCGATTTATTTTCATCATGATATAAGAGTTACATTGCAGCAGATTGGAGGTGCTCCATATCAAAAGGTACTCGAACTGTACAAGGCGAAGGTTCCTCTTGTACCGGTTACTATAGATAGAAGCGGTAAACTGAAATTCTATCGTTTATTAGATGAAGATTCAGACCTACATATCACGGATAAAGACTTTCCGCCAGGATTTGTTAATTTCTACCGCCAAGATCATGTAACTTCAACAGCATATTTCTATTTGGATAGGCCTGCAGTCTGAATAATTTTTTAAATAACTTCCTAGTGTATATTATTGGAAATTAGTATTTTATACAATGCTGTAGTAGTTACGTTGTAGTGCTTGAGCAGGTTGTGGTAATCTTGTGGTAGTTTGTTTTTTGACATATATCAATTGCTCCTATACTTTTGCAAAAGAATTTTAAATCAATACAAAATGAAGAAAAATTTATTAATTACATGTGTGATGTTGTTGTTTGCCGTTGTTTCGATGGCGCAGAACAAAATTACGGTTTCGGGTGTCGTTTCCGACAAGACGGGAATGACTGTTATTGGTGCTACAGTTTCGGTAAAGGGGGCTCCTCAACAAGGAGTCGTTACTGGACTTGATGGTGATTATAAGATTACCAATGTTCCCAGTAACGCTGTCTTGCTTTATAGCTATATTGGTATGAAAGACCAAGAAATAGCAGTGAATGGTCGTACTACTATTAATGTAGTAATGCAAGAAGACAATATGTTGATTGATGAAGTTGTAGTTGTAGGCTATGGTGTACAGCGTAAATCAGACTTGACCGGTGCTGTTGGTTCTATCAAGAGCGATGATTTGAAAAAGATTTCTACACCTAATGTGGCTAACGCATTGCAAGGTCGTGTGTCCGGTGTATTTATCTCTGCAAGCGGTGCTCCGGGTAGCTCTCCTGAAGTGCGCATTCGTGGTATCGGTACTACTAATAATAGCAATCCGCTCTATGTGGTTGATGGAATGTTTATGGACGATATATCATTCCTGAGTAACCATGATATTGAGTCCATGGAGGTATTGAAGGATGCTTCTGCTACTGCCATGTATGGTTCTCGCGGTGCTAACGGTGTAATCATTGTTACCACCAAGCAAGGTGCTGAAGGTAAAGCACAGGTGAACATTACTGCCAGTGAAGGATTTCAGTTCCAAAATAGCGGTAAGTTTGAGATGTGTACGGCTTCTGAATATGCTATGCTGCAAAATGAAGCTAACTTGAATATTAATCCAGATGGCGGTCTTGTTTATGATGACCCGGCTTCTTTCGGAAAAGGGACCAATTGGTTCGATGAGATTTTCCGAGTAGCGTCTGTCCGTGATTATCAAGTTGCTGTTAGTGGCGGAACAGAAAAGGTACGTTATAATTTGAGTGCCGGATATTTCCAACAGGATGGTATCATAAAGGAAAATTCTTATGACCGTTTTACTTTGCGTGCCAATAATTCATATAAAATAAACAAACATTTGACTATCGGGCATAACTTATCGGCTTCTTTCAGTCATACAAAAAATGAAAATAAGGGAGTTGTAAAATCTGCTTATAAACTGAGTCCTATCATTACTCCTTATGATGAGAATGGTAATTTCTCCGATCCTCAGGTGGCATCTACTGCTAATCCGCTTGCTACCCTCCATTATATGAATAGTGATAATTGGAAAGATAGAATTGTGGGTAGTGCATTCTTGAATTGGGAAGTTATTAAAGGGTTGAATTTTAAGACCAGCTTGGGCATTGATTATATTAATGGTAGAAGTCGTAATTTTACTCCTAAGTATTATATCTCGGAGTATCAAAAGGTAGATGAGAACAGCTTGTCTAAAACATGGACTAGAGATTTTACTTGGCTGTGGGAGAATATCTTGACTTATGATTGGCAAATCAATGATAAAAATCGTCTGAATCTTTTGGGTGGTATTACTGCTCAAAAATACACTAATGAAAAGTTAGGCGGGTCAGGACGTAATTTCTTCTCAGAAGTGGAAGACTATTGGTATTTGGATCAGTCTTCAAGCGATACACGTGGACTTGAGAATAATGGAAAACATGAAGCCATGATGTCTTACTTGTTCCGTGCCAACTATGCTTTAATGGACAGATATTTGTTGACGGCTTCTATACGTGCCGATGGCTCTTCGAAGTTTGGACCGGATAACCGTTGGGGATATTTTCCGTCAGTAGCTGCCGGATGGAGGATTTCTGAAGAAGCTTTTATTAAAGATAATGTTGAATGGTTGAGTAACTTGAAGATTAGAGGTAGCTGGGGGCAAATTGGTAATGATAAGATTGGTAATGACAAATATTATGCATTGGCTAATGTAGACCCTACTTATGATGCTGTATTTGGTGGTGATTATTATTCTGGTGGTACTGTAACTTCTCTTTATAATACACAAATCCATTGGGAACGTTCAGAGCAGTTGGATCTTGGTTTTGATTTAGGCTTGTTCAATAATCGCTTTTCTTTAGAGTTTGACTATTACAGAAGAGATACAAAAGAAATGTTGGTAAATGTGGATGTTCCTGCTTCTGTAGGACTTGCCTCTGTAGAAACAAACGTGGGCTCAGTACGTAACTCTGGACTTGATTTTACGGTGAAATGGGAAGACTCGTTTAAGGATTTTCGTTATGGCATCCGCTTGACTGGAACTACAATTAAGAATGAGGTGACTAATTTGGGAGGTAAACGTATCACCAGTGGGGATATAGGTTCCGGAAAAAGTGTTCATATGACAGAAGAAGGAATGCCAATCAAGTATTTTTATGGTTACAAGACTATTGGTATTTTCCAAAGTAATGAGGAGATTGAGCAGTATAATGCGATGGCTGCGGCTGCTTCCGGTGATGCGAAGAAGAAGTATCAGGCAAATGTAGCTCCGGGTGATCTGATTTATGCAGATACGGATGGCAATGGATATATAACTGCTGAAGACCGTACGGATTTAGGCTCTCCTACTCCGAAGTTTATCGGTGGTTTGGGTATAACTGCCGCTTGGAAAGGCTTTGATTTGTCAATTGATTTGCAGGGTAATTTTGGTAATAAGATTTATAATGCCAAACAAGCTGAAAGAAATGCTGGTGTTGATAACTGGGATCGTTCGTTCTTGGATAGATGGACTGAAAACAATAGGAATACTTCCATTCCGCGCATGACATTTGAGGGTAACAATTATTTTGTTTCCGACCGTTATGTTGAGAGTGGCAACTATGTGAAGTTACAGACTGTGGAATTAGGATATACATTCCCAAAAAACTTGATGCAAAAAGTGCATATCCAGAATTTGAGATTGTACTTCTCAGGTAATAACCTGCTTTATTTTACGAATTATAACGGATTTACTCCCGAAATCTTAGGGGGGCTTGACCGTGATATTTATCCGATTACCGCTACTTGTCGTTTTGGCTTGAATCTTACATTCTAATGGAAAATAAAAATAGGAAATGATTATGAAAAAGATATATTCACTTTTATTAGCTTCAGCATTAGTTTTTACCTCTTGTTCTGATTTTTTGGATACAAAGCCGCAAGGAAAATTGACGCAAGATATTTTCTTCGGGGAAGAAGAAGGTGCTTTGATGGGAATTAATGCTATATATTCTCAAATGAAAAGTTGGGACTTGATCGGCTTTTCTTGGTTTGGCATTATGGAAGTGCCGAGTGACAATTCTGATACAGGAAGTTCACCGGCAGATGGTAGTTATGCTCGCGTGAATTCATTGAATGATTTTACTTATGATGTTTATACAACAGAATTGAACGGCTGGTGGACCGGAAATTATAAAGGAATTGGATTCTGTAACGTAGCATTGGATAACTTGGATGTGTTGAAAGATGAGCAGTTAAAGATTAGAAGCATTGCACAGGCACGTTTTTTCCGTGGTTTCTTTTACTTTAACTTAGTGAGAACTTACGGTGGTGTACCTTTGGTTACTAAAGTTCAGAATCCCGATGAATATGATCAGCCATGCGCTTCTGAAGAAGCTATTTATCAGCAGATTATTGATGACTTATCCTATGCGGCAATGAATTTGCCAACCCGTGATGAATGGGGGATTGCTGAGAGAGGAAGAGTTACGAAAGGAACTGCAGAAGGCTTGTTGGCTAAAGTTTATTTGTTCCGTCAAGATTATGCAAGTGTAAAACAATATGCAGGGCAGGTAATAAGTAGGGGAGAATATAACCTGCATCACAATTACCGTGATTTGTTTAGCCCGGATTCTTATTATTCTGATGAAGTGATGCTGGCCGACCAGTATTTGTGGGGATCAGACAAGACGAGAGATAAGGCTTCCGAATATGTGAAGTGGCAAGGTGTCAGAGGTTTCAAAGGTTGGGGATTCTGTTCTCCGTCAGAATCTTTGGATAAGGCTTATGAATCAGGTGATCCGAGACGGGAGGCTACTATCATTTACGATGGCGAAAATATGGAAGGAGTTGGGGTTATAAACTTCAAGGACGAACCGGGAGTACAACCGCGTGCCAATAAAAAGACAATGTGGCCTACAACTTATTGGAATGCCAATAATTTTGCTAAACAAAATTGCCACTTGTATTTTCTGCGTTATGCGGATGTACTGTTAATGTATGCTGAGGCCTGCAATGAGTTGGCAAATGGTGAAAGCGACCCATTAGTAGATGACGCCCTGGCTAAATTGGAATTGGTCAGAGACCGTGCTCGTAAGTCCGGTGATGATCCCACTGTATTACCTAAAATAACAGAGAGGGATAAGGCAAAGTTGCGTGAAATCATATGGAATGAGCGCCGCATTGAATTAGCAATGGAAGGACACCGTTTCTTTGATTTGATTCGGGCTGATAAAGTTGTTCCCGGATATGCAGAAAAGATGCTGAAGGCCCATGGAAAGACAAACTTCAATATGAGCCAGCATTCCACATTCTACATTCCACAGAAGCAGATTGATATTTCTCAAGGAATATTGAAGCAAAATAAATAAGGTGTGTGAGGAGTAGCCTAAGGCTACTCCTACTTCTTATGTGATTAAAATGTTTAAAATAGGTATTATGAAAAATATATTTCTTTTTTTCTTGTTTTTGGGGGTTTGTTCGTGCTCGGTAAATGCCATAAATCCACCATCTGGTGTGACAGAAAAGCAACTCTCCGATGATGAACTCATGACCCTTGTCCAGAAGCAAACTTTCCGTTACTTTTGGGATTTTGCCCATCCCGAATCAGGATTGGCGCATGAACGGAGCAACGGAGGTGCCGAGACAGCTACCATCGGTGGCTCGGGTTTCGGAGTGATGGCTATCATTGTCGGTATAGAGCGTGGTTTTGTCACTCGCGAACAGGGCGCTGAACGTATGTTGAAGATAGTCCGCTTTCTGAGCGACAAGAATACCGACAGCTATCACGGCATGTGGGCACATTGGATGAACGGTAAAACCGGCAAGACCATTCCTTTCAGTCGTAAGGACGATGGAGCGGATATTGTAGAATCCGCTTTCATGTTCGAAGGCTTGTTGGCTGCCCATCAGTATTTTACAAAGGATAATCCAACGGAAAACCGTATCCGCGGGATAATCAATAATCTGTGGCGTCAAGCAGAATGGAACTTTTTTACTCAGGGACAAGATGTGATGTATTGGCATTGGTCGCCAAACAACGGATGGGCGATGAATCATCAGATTAAAGGTCATAACGAGTGTCACATTGTTTACATTTTGGGCGCGTCTTCCCCTACTTATCCGATTGCCGAGAGCGTTTATCATAAAGGCTGGGCCAATGCGAATACTTTTCTGAACGGTCGGGAGTATTACGGTATCAAGCTTCCTCTTGGAAACAACCACGGAAAGGGAGGTCCTCTCTTCTTCACTCATTATTCTTACATGGGGCTTGACCCACGTGGCTTGAAAGATCGTTATGCCGATTACGAGGAACAGATGAAGGCTCATACCTTGATTAACCGTGCCTACTGCATTGACAATCCGAAGGGTTACAAGGGTTACGGCGAAAAATGTTGGGGATTGACTGCCAGTGACGGTGACAAAGGTTATTCTGCCCATAGTCCCGGTAATGACCGTGGTGTGATTACACCTACCGCTGCTCTTTCCTCTATTCCATATGCACCTGAATATTCTTTGGAAGCCATGCGTTATTTCTATGAAGAGTTGGGTGACCGTCTTTGGGGTGAATATGGTTTCAAGGATGCGTTCAATTTGACGGAGAATTGGTTTGCACCTTCGTATCTTGCCATTGACCAAGGGCCGATTATTGTGATGATAGAGAACTATCGTACCGGTTTGATTTGGAAACTTTTCATGAGTCATCCCGATGTCCAGAAGGGTTTGAGGAGATTAGGCTTTACTTCTCCTTATTTGAACAAGGTCGATTAGGTTGTTTGATAGGATTCTTTGATTCTGATTAGGTTTTACATAGATTAAAAAGGTTTGTAACCATGAAAAACGTATTTATCAATAGTGTATTGGTTGTTTTCGCATTGCTTGTCGCCTCGTGCGGCAGGCAACCGGAAGCCAAAGTAGAGGTGATGTCGTTCAACATCCGTCTGGATCATGTGGCGGACAGTATGAACAATTGGAAATACCGCAAGGACCATGCGGCACAAATGATTGCTTATTATGCTCCGGACATTATAGGCATGCAAGAGGTGGTGAAGAACCAACTCGATGACTTGAAGGAGCGTCTTCCGCAATATACCGCTCTCGGTGTAGGTCGTGCAGATGGAAAAGAGAAAGGTGAGTATTGCTCTCTTTTCTGTAAGACAGACCGTTTCGAACTATTGAAGAGTGGAAATTTTGGGCTGAGTGAAACTCCTGATTCCATCGGAAAGAAAGGCTGGGATGCGGCTTGCGAGCGTATTGTGACTTGGGCGGTACTGAAAGAAAAGGTGAGTGGTAGGGAAATAGCAGCTTTCAATACTCATTTCGATCATGTAGGTAAAGTGGCACGTCGCGAAAGTGCCGTGCTGATACTTGAGAAGATAAAACAAATGGCGGGTGACCTTCCGGTAATTGTTACCGGAGACTTTAATGGAACGGTAGATTCCGAGCCGGTCACTGTATTGACGGAAGGTGGAATGAAGAATGCTTGCGTTACGGCGAAAGTCGCTTACGGACCGACGTGGAGTTTCCATGACTTCGGGCGCATCCCGGTAGAGAAACGTAGGTTGATAGATTTTATTTTTATAAAAGGTGCTGTAGAGGTGGAGCGTTACCGAACCATTGATGATAAGCCGGACAACGGCTATCTCTCCGATCATGCTCCCGTAATGGCTATCTTAAAACTATAAAAGCATTTACTATGAAAAAGAAATTATTGATTGGAGCTGCCCTGATACTTTCTGTGGGTATGGCATGTACTTCAGGAGCCGGTGATTGGCAGAGTTACAGCGGTGACAAACGGATAGAAGAGCGTGTCGATTCTGTACTTGCCTTGATGACACTTGAAGAGAAAATAGGTCAGATGACCCAATATTCTGCCAAGAGCGATATTGTGACCGGTCCGCAAGTAAATACGGACATTGAACCTCTATTGAAGAAAGGATACATAGGCAGTCTTTTCCATGCCACTTCTTCTGCCGCCATCCGCAAGACACAAGAGACGGCACTAGCGGAATCCCGGTTGAAGATTCCAGTGCTCTTTGCTTTCGATGTGATACACGGTTTTAAAACGATATTCCCTATTCCTTTGGCCGAGTCGTGTGCCTGGGACGCCGAACTGGCAGAAAGAAGTGCGTCCATTGCCGCTGCCGAAGCTTCGGCAGTGGGTGTTAACTGGACTTTTGCCCCCATGGTGGACATTTCACGTGATGCACGTTGGGGACGGGTAATGGAAGGCTCTGGTGAGGATCCTTATCTGGGTTCATTGCTCTCTGCCGCACGTGTACGCGGTTTCCAGGGTGAGAAGCCCGAAGACTTGATGCGGCTGGACAAGATGCTGGCTTGCGCCAAACACTTCTGTGCATATGGTGCTGCTGAAGCTGGTCGTGATTATAATACGACTGATGTGTCTGAGCGCTCTTTGCGCGATATTTATTTCCCGCCTTTCAAGGCTGCCAAAGATGCGGGTGTGGCTACTTTCATGACTGCCTTCAATGAGATTTCCGGTGTGCCTTGCACTTCCAGTAAATTCCTTTATCAGGATGTGCTTCGTGATGAGTGGGGGTTCAACGGTTTTGTAGTGACGGATTATACGGCTATCAATGAGCTTGTTCCCCATGGCGTGGCACGCGACGAGGCTCATGCCGCCGAGTTGGCTGCCAATGCGGGCATCGAGATGGATATGACCGGAGGTGTGTTTCATGCACATCTGCTGCAAGCCGTGAAAGAGGGCAAGGTGAACGAAGAAACCATTGATAATGCCGTACGCCGCATTCTGGAGATGAAATTCCTTTTAGGCATTATGGACGATCCTTACCGCTATCTGAATGAGGAGCGTGAGAAGGCTACTATCATGAAACCCGAGTTCTTGGAAGCAGCGCGCGATGCTGCTCGTAAGTCGGTAGTATTGTTGAAGAATGAGAATAACTTTTTCCCGATACAACCCTCCGAACGTAAGACTGTAGCTTTGATAGGCCCTATGGTGAAAGAACGTAACAGTGTGAACGGTGGTTGGGGTGGACGGGGAGACCGTCAACGGAGTGTCACTCTTTTTGAAGGGTTGGAAAAAAAGTACGGAAACTCGAACGTACGTTTTCTTTATGCCGAAGGCTGCGATCTTCGCAAGCCTGGAACTGCAGGATTTGCACAAGCTGTGTCCGTGGCTCGTCAGGCAGATGTCATTCTGGTTGCTACCGGTGAAGACCAGAACTGGAGTGCCGAGGCTGCTTGCCGCACGGACATCACCCTGCCTGCTTCGCAGCGCGACTTGCTGAAGGAACTTAAGAAAACGGGTAAGCCCATCGGATTGGTATTGATGAACGGTCGTCCGCTGGAACTTACTTGGGAGGACGAGAATATGGATGCTATTCTCGAAGCCTGGTATCCGGGCACGATGGGTGGTCATGCCATTGCCGATGTCATCGCAGGCGACTATAATCCTGCCGGAAAGCTGACAATGAGTTTTCCACGTTCGGTGGGGCAGCTCCCGCTTTACTATAACCACAAGAACACCGGACGACCGCTTCCTCCGGACAATCCGAAGATGGACTACAAGTCTTCTTATATTGACTGTCCCAATTCTCCGCTTTATCCTTTTGGATATGGCTTAAGTTATACTAGCTTTGAGGTGGATAACTTGAAATTGGACAAGGAGGAGCTGAAAAAGGGGGAAACACTTACCGTTACAGTGGATGTAGCCAATATCGGTAAAGTCGGTGGTGAAGAGGTGGTACAGCTTTATATTCGCGACCTTGTGGGAAGTGTGACTCGTCCGGTGAAAGAATTGAAGGGTTTTCAAAAGCTGTATCTCAAGGCTGGCGAGAAGAAGTCGCTGACATTTGTGCTGACTGAAGAAGACCTTGCCTTTTGTGGTGCTGATATGAAGATGCAGGTGGAACCGGGGGAATTCCGGCTCTGGGTAGGAACATCGTCGGCAGATGAGCGGAATGAATCTGTTTTTACGTTGATATGATAAATTGAAAAATCTTATAAATCATTGAAGATGATGAATCATAAACTATCTTTAGGACTTGCCATGCTTCCATTGGTTCCTGCTGTTCAGGCTCAGGAACAAAGCAGACAAGACGGTGAACGTCCTAACATTATTTTTATCATGAGTGATGACCATGCACAGCAGGCTATGAGTATCTATGGTCATCCTATAGGTAAAGTGGCACCTACTCCTAATATTGACCGTATCGGGCAGGAAGGAGCTGTGTTCTGGAATAATTATTGCTGCAATTCTATTTCAGGCCCCAGTCGCGCCGCGATACTTACTGGCAAGCATAGCCATAAGAACGGCTTCATGAAGAATTGGGCACTAGGTTTCGACGGCTCTCAGCAGACGTTGCCTAAACTGTTGCAACAAGGCGGCTATGAGACTGCCGTCATCGGTAAATGGCATCTTATTTCCAAGCCGACGGGATTTGACCATTGGATGATTCTCAATGACCAAGGCGAATACTGTAACCCACAGTTCATTACCGAGGGGGACACTACTATTCATAAAGGATATGTGACCGACCTCATCACTCAATATTGTGAGGAATGGATGGACAACGGTCGTGACAAGAACAAGCCGTTCTTCCTGATGATGCACCACAAAGCCATTCACCGCAATTGGGTACCTGCCGAACGGCATTATCGTTTGTATGAACACGCCAAGTTCCCGCTTCCCGATAATTATTACGATGCCTATGAGGGACGTTACGCAGCACAGATGCAGAAGATGAATATATACCGTGACATGTACGAAGGTCACGATTTGAAGATGGTTGCGGGTATCGATAGCGACAGCCTGCTCTTTGACCCTTGGCCGCACGCTTTCATGGGAACAATGACACCGGAAGAACGCCGCCGTTTCCTTGATGCTTACCGCGATCGAAATAATGAGTTCTATTCCAAGCCACGTTCATTTAAGGAAGTGGCTGAATGGAAATACCAACGTTACCTGCAAGACTACATGGCTTGTGTAGCAAGTGTGGACGAGAGTGTGGGCGAGATACTGGACTATCTCAAACGTACGGGGTTGGACAAGAATACGATTGTAGTCTATACCACCGATCAAGGCTTCTACTTGGGCGAACATGGCTGGTTTGACAAGCGTTTCATGTACGAAGAGTCTTTTGGTATGCCGATGGTGATGCGCTGGCCGGGACATATCAAACCGGGTACGCAAGTTACAGGTCTGACCCAGAACATCGACTTCGCTCCTACTTTCCTTGATATGTGCGGCATCTCCATTCCGCAGGACATGCAGGGCGTTTCGTTCAAGGAACTGGTGGAAAAAGGCAAGACACCGCGCGACTGGCGTAAGTCCTTGTACTATCACTATTATGAGTTTCCCGGCTTCCACAGCGTGCGTGCCCATTACGGTGTGAAGATGGAACGCTACAAGCTGATGCACTTCTACGTGGATGACAATTGGGAACTTTATGATCTCAAGACAGACCCTGAAGAGATGCACAATCTTTATGGGAAGAAGGGAATGGAGAAGATTACCACCGAACTGAAGGCTGAACTGGCACGCTTGCAAAAAGAATACGATGTGCCGCAGGAGTTATGCCGCTGAAAAGCTACCGGAAGACATATTGAACATTAATAACCTGATAATAAAGATAAAAGATAATGAGAAGACTGATTACTAATCTGCTGCTGGCATTATTATGCTTGGCGTCTCCCCTTTTGGCGCAGGACATGCGCATGGATACTTATTGTAATCCGCTGAATGTAGACTATACCTATATGATATACAATTCTTCGAAAGATATCTCCTACCGCTCGGGTGCCGACCCTGCCGTAGTAGAGTTTCGTGGAGAATATTATATGTTCGTTACCCGTACGCACGGCTACTGGCATTCTACGGATTTGCAAAACTGGAATTTTATCAATCCGGGGGAAAACTGGTATCCACAAGGTTGTAACGCTCCGGCGGCACATAACTACAAGGATTCAGTACTTTATGTCTGTGGCGATCCTTCGGGTGTGATGAGTGTGCTTTATACCGACAACCCCAAGTCGGGTAACTGGAAAGCCACTCCTGCCATCATCACCAACTTGCAAGACCCTGACCTTTTTCTTGATGATGACGGCAGTGCTTACATGTTCTGGGGCTCTTCCAACAAGTGGCCCATTCGCGGCATGAAGCTCAACAAGAACCATCGTTTCATACAAGAAGGCGAGAAGCTGGAACTTTTCAATCTCGACCCAGAGAAACATGGTTGGGAACGTTTTGGAGAAAATCATGCCGATACCGTGCTGGGCGGTTATATCGAAGGACCGTGGCTGACGAAGCATAACGGGAAGTATTACATGCAATATGCCGCTCCGGGCACTCAGTTTAATGTATATGCCGATGGTGTGTATGTGGCCGACCATCCGATGGGACCTTATATCTATCAGAAACATAATCCCATTTCCTACAAGCCGGGCGGTTACATCAACGGTGCCGGACATGGAAGTACGGTGCTCGGACCGGGTGAGCAATATTGGCATTTCGGTTCCATGGCTCTGCCCATTAATATGCACTGGGAACGCCGTCTCTGCATGTTCCCTACTTATTTTGACGAAGACGGCATCATGTATTGTGACACCCGTTTTGGAGATTATCCCCGTTATGCACCTACTGTGCCGGGAAAGAAAGGGGAGTTCCGCGGCTGGATGCTTCTTTCTTACAACAAGCCTGTTAAAGGTTCTTCGGCTGTAGAGGGTCATACAGCTGCCGGATTGACGGACGAGAATTGCAAGACCTATTGGCTGGCTTCTTCCAACGATGAAACGCAGTGGGTGGAGATAGACCTTCATGCACCTGCCACTGTAAACGCTATTCAGGTGAATTACAACGATTATAAGAGTGATATGTATGGTCGTTATCCCGATTTGCGCCACCGTTACACTATCGAAGGTTCCGTAGATGGCGTCAACTGGATACGTCTTGTCAACCGTAGCAACAGTTTCAAAGACGCTCCGCACGATTATGTGGAACTGGAAATCCCTGCCCGGGTACGTTATGTACGTTACAAAAACATCCATGTTCCCACACCGCACCTTTCCATTTCCGCCATCCGTATTTTCGGTCTGGGCGAAGGTAAGGCGCCTGCTCAAGTGAAGACATTTGACCCTCGCCGTCACGAAGATCGCCGTGACATCACGCTGACTTGGAAACCGGTGAAAGGTGCACAAGGATACAACATCCTTTGGGGTATTGCGCCGGACAAGCTTTACAGTTCTTGGATGGTGTATGGTGACGAGTGTAGGCATCTGATGAAATGTCTTTCTACCGACCAGAAATATTATTTTGCTATCGAAGCTTTCAATGAAAACGGTGTATCTCAAATTTCTGTCGTTAAAGAAGTGAAATAATGTGTTGTAAAATGAGGGTGTGCCATCAACCGTTTTGACACGCCCTCATTTGTCGTTTTATGTGTATTTTGTTTATTGTCAGCTTAATAAAACTATGGATAAAAAGTCGTATTGCATCGCTTGGTTGATGTTGTTGTTCGTCGGTTCATTACATGCACAATATCGTACTACTACCTACTGTAACCCTCTTAATCTGGACTATACTTATCCTTTTCACAATTCTCATTTGGGCAAGTCCTATCGTTCGGGTGCCGACCCTGCCGTAGTGGGGTTTCGGGGGGAGTATTATATGTTCGTTACCCGTTCCTGGGGTTACTGGCATTCCAAGGACTTGCTGAATTGGGACTTTATTACTCCCGAAAAATGGTATTTCGAAGGTTGCAATGCTCCTACTGCCCATAATTATAAAGATTCCGTACTCTATGTTTGTGGGAATCCATCCGGAGCCATGAGCATACTTTATACCGACAATCCTAAACGGGGGGATTGGAAAGCAGTGCCATCAGTGCTTCATGACCTTCAAGACCCGGCCTTTTTCATTGACGATGATGAGCGTGCTTATATGTATTGGGGCTCTTCCAACCGTTGGCCTATCCGCGGCAAGGAACTTGATATGACAAATAAATTCCTTCCGATGGCGAAAAAGCCAGACTCATTGCTTTATCTCCGTCCCGATATCCATGGATGGGAACGTTTTGGCGAAAATCATACCAGTGACATCAAACCATTCATCGAGGGTGCGTGGATGACGAAACACAATGGGAAATATTATTTGCAATATGCCGCTCCGGGCACTCAGTTCAATGTGTATGGTGACGGTGTTTATGTAGGAAAATCTCCTTTGGGTCCCTTTCAGTATGCGGCTCATAATCCGTTCTGCTACAAGCCGGGAGGATTTGCTACCGGTGCCGGGCATGGAAGTACGGTTTGTGGTCCGGGAGGAATATACTGGCATTTCGGTACAATCCATCTGTCCATTAATTATAAGTTTGAGCGTAGGTTATGTATGTTTCCTACATTTTTTGACGAAGACGGTGCGATGTACTCCGACACTTACTTTGGCGATTATCCTCATTATTCTCCCGACCAGGTTTCGCGACAGACGACAAGCGGTGGTTTCCGGGGCTGGATGTTGCTTTCTTATGGCAAACCCGTGAAGGCTTCTTCGCAATTGGAAAGTTATCCGGTGGAAAATGTGACGGATGAGAACTTGAAAACCTTCTGGGTGGCCGGAAAAAATGACGATAAACAATGGGTGGAGATAGACCTTGAAGAGGTGAGCGACGTGTATGCCTTGCAACTGAATTTTTTTGACTATGAGGAAACCGGATTTTGGGGACGTATGCCAAAACTCTGGCAACGCTATCTTGTAGAAGCTTCGGTGGATGGTGTCCGTTGGCAAATATTGGCAGACTATCGTAACAGTTTTCGTGATGCCCCTCATAATTACATAGAACTGGATCAACCGATAGAAGCACGCTATATTCGTTATCGCCACCATTACGTGCCGGGCAAGAATCTGGCAATGGGGGATATTCGCGTGTTCGGTTTGGGACGTGGGAAAAAACCGGCTACGGTAAAAGGTTTTACGGTAGTGCGTGAAGCGGACGAACGTAATGCTCGCATTTCTTGGAAATCGGTGAAGGGTGCGCAAGGCTATAATGTATTGTGGGGTGTTGCTCTTGATAAATTGTATAGTTCGTGGATGGTATATGGCGATAATTCATTAGACTTACGTGCCCTCACAGTGGGACAAAAATATTATTTTGCCATCGAATCGTTTAATGAAAATGGTATTTCGCAACGTGTCTTTCTTCGAGAGGCTCACTGATTATGTAAATTGAGTAATAATGAAACAGATAATACACTCTTTTTTGTGTGGTGGTACCGTTTGGGCAGTTTGTGCTGTATCGCAGGGAGTAAAGGCCGGTGGAACTTCTGTTTCTGCTGCAGAGGATGGCGAGGTTGTTCGTCCCAACATTGTTTGTGTGGTATGCGAAGACATCAGTCCTTGGCTACGCTGTTTTGGTGACAGTGTGGCAGTGACTCCCACTATTGACGCCCTTGCGGCAGAGGGCGTACGCTATACCAGCCTTTACGGGACAGTGGGTGTCAGTGCTCCTTCGCGTGCGGCACTCATCACGGGAATGTATCCCACACATATTAAAGCTAATTATATGCGTACGCAAGGGGGGCAGATTGCACGTCCGCCAGCAGTAACCGGTTACGATATTGTGTTGTCTGAAGGAATTAAATGCTATACTGAGCTGTTGCGTGCCGCTGGTTATTATTGTACGAACAATCAGTTTCTATCGCCTTTGACAGCTTGGGACGAATGCGGTAGGCAGGCGCATTGGCGCAATCGTCCTAAGGGAATGCCTTTTTTCGCTATATTCAAAGAAGGTATGGGAAAGTGCAAAGGATACGCTATACGTCTCTCCCGACGATGTGGTACTGCCTCCCTATTATCCTGAGGACAGCATTGTGCGCCGCGACATAGCTGTCATGTACAGCAATATTTACCGCATGGATTGTTTTGTCCGCCAGATGATTGATGAACTGAAGGCTGCAGGCGAGTGGGATAATACTATTCTTATCTTTTATTCGGATAATGGCGGACCGCTTCCTCGGCAGAAACGTGAAATAACAGAGGTTGGTACCCATATTCCTCTCATTATCCGTTATCCGGACGGACGATTGGCCGGCAGTATTGATGATGGACTTCGCAGTGTCATTGACATTCCACCCACGATTCTTTCATTGGCGGGTATCAAGCCTCCTGCCTATATGGATGGCAAGGCATTTGCTGGGAAATATGCTTCGCCATCGCGGCGCTATGTTTTTGCCGCACGTGACCGTATGGATAAGTGCTATGACCAGCAGGGGGGGCGTGCGCGATTGCCGTTATCGTTATATCTGTAATTATACTCCCAATCAGCCCGGCTATCAGCCGGTAGGATTTCGTCTGAACATGCCGATGATGCGCCGTATGCTTCAACTCCATGAAGAAGGCGCACTCGATGAGAATCAAGAAAGCTGGTTTGTCTGGCCCCGTCAGCGTGAAGAGTTCTATGATTTGGAGAAAGACCCTCATGAGATGTGCAATCTGATTAATGATTCGGCTTACCGGAAAGACATTGACCGTTTGCGGAAGGTGTATCGGCAGTGGGAAAGGAAATATTGGCAATGTCGTCCGCTGACAGAACCGGAAATGTACAAAAGGGGGGGCAGGTTAAGCTGGAGTGTTCCACTCCTGGAGTCTCTTATGCCTATCAGTTGAATGGTCGGGGACGGAATGGAGAGAAACATTGGAGTCTATATGTTGAGCCGTTTGCTGTCCGTAAAGGAGACCGGGTGGCAGTGCAGGCTTTCCGGGTAGGATATAAGAAAAGTGAGATAGTAAACTTCTTGATTGAACATTAATTTTATAAAATATGAAGAATATAGTTTGTACAGCCTTGATGCTGTTGATGTCTGTGTGTATGTATGCGCAGGAGTTGTATGGAGAGTATGAAAAGAAAGTGTATGTCTCTTCGCAGGGAGATTCGTTGAAGTACCGTTTGCTGCGTCCCGAAGCAGAAAAGGCAGGGAAGAAATATCCGTTGGTGCTTTTTCTGCATGGTGCGGGCGAACGAGGAGATGATAATCAAAAGCAATTGGTGCATGGTGGGCAGATGTGGCTCAATCCGGTGAACAGAGAAGAATATCCGGCTTTTGTATTGGCTCCCCAGTGTCCTAAGGAAGATTATTGGGCTTATGTGGGTCGTCCCAAGTCGTTTGTACCTGGAGAAATGCCCGAGGTACAGGAGCCTACGCGTATATTCCGCACATTGAAGGAGTTGCTGGATACCTATTTGGCTATGCCCCAGGTGGATAAAGACCGGATTTATGTGATGGGACTTTCCATGGGCGGTATGGGGACGTTTGATTTGGCGATACGTTATCCCGAAGTTTTTGCCGCAGCCGTTCCCATCTGTGGTATTGTGAATCCGGCAAGGCTTTCTGCCGCCAAAGACGTGAAGTTCCGTATTTATCACGGAGATGCCGATAACATTGTTCCGGTAGAAGGTTCGCGTCAGGCTTACAAGGCCTTGAAGGCTGCCGGTGCCGATGTTGAGTATATCGAATTCCCTGGAGTCAATCATGGCAGTTGGACACCGGCGTTCAATGATTCTGAGTTTATGGGTTGGCTGTTTAATCAGAAGAAAAAATGATGAGAGTATTGTCTGTTATCGGAATTCTCTTTTTAGGGGGCGCTTTTTTTACTTCTTGCATCACTTCTGGTCGGGTAAGTACTTTTGTGGTATTGCCGGATACGCAGACTTATCTGGAACAATGTCCGGAGGTCTTTGATTCGCAAGTGGACTGGTTGGTTGCCAATCGTAAGAAAATAGATGCCGTGTTCCAAGTGGGAGATTTGACACAAGATAATTCTCCGGTGGAATGGGCGTATATGCAGAAAGCCTTTCATCGTATTAGCCAAGCAGGAATACCTTATTCTGTCGTATGGGGAAATCACGATATTGGCAGTAAGCCCGGTAAGTTTTCGGACGTGCATAACACTGCAATGGCCAACAAGTATTTCCCTCTTTCTGACTATAAGCAGAAGAGTTATTGGGGAGGCAGTGCGGATGGAAAGACATTGGATAACTATTACATAAACCTTAGGTCGGGCGATACCGATTGGCTGGTCTTGAATCTGGAATTCGGGCCTTCTGATGAGGCTCTGCAATGGGCCGATTCCATAGTGGGTATTCATCCGGATAAGCTTGTCATATTGAATACACACGCCTATTTGTATTGTGACAGTACGTTGCATGACGGGAAAGATTGGTGGCGTCCTCAAGGATATGGCATCGGCAAAGAGTTCGGGCGCACAGTGAACGATGGCGCTGGAATCTGGAAGAAATTGCTTTTCAGGCATCGCAATGTGATAGCTGTCTTTTGTGGGCATGTCTTGAAAAGCGGAGTTGGCACGCTGGTCTCTATAGGGAAAGAGGGAAATAAAGTGTATCAGATGCTGGCAAACTATCAGCGTGGTGTGGAAGGCAGTAGATTGGGAGGTGAGGGCTACTTACGCATTGTAACTTTTAACCGGAAGACAAGGGAGATAGATGTGAAGACCTATTCGACTTGGAATAAAGCCTACCACCCCTCCGAACATCATAACTTTAAGTTCAGAGAGGTGGACTTTGACGAATATCTGCGCTGAGACTTAAGTCCTTTCAGCGTAATCTCCGTTACTTTTTATCAGTTCTATCAGCTTTTCTACCGCCTCTTCTTCGGGAATGTTCTTTTCGATACACTCCTTCTTCTTGTAGAGGCTGATTTTGCCTCGTCCGGCGCCCACATAGCCGTAGTCGGCGTCTGCCATTTCTCCGGGGCCGTTGACAATGCATCCCATGATTCCTATCTTGAGTCCTTTCAGATGGCCGGTGGCTGCCTTGATACGGGCAATGGTACTTTCCAGGTCGTAGAGGGTGCGTCCGCAGCCGGGACAAGAGATGTATTCGGTCTTGCTGGTACGTACACGTCCGGCTTGCAGGATACCGAAAGCAGTGGCATCCACTACTTTGCCGCTTATGGTTTCTCCTTGGTTGAAGAGAAGGATACCGTCACACAGACCGTCGAAGATGAGTGCTCCCATGTCTGCCGCCGCTTTGATTTGCAGATTTTCCAATTCGCTCTCTGCGTAGTGTTCAAAGAAGACTACCGGATTCTTCAGGCCTTCCTTCATCATCTGGTGTACCAGGGCGCGTTGTTCTCCCAATCGGTTGGGATGATTGCTTTGCGAAACCAATACGACTTCCGGATGATACTTCAGGCAGGCGATGGCTTCGTCATTCAATCCCATATACGTGATGAAGAGGAATTTCAAAGAAGCGCCGCAGCTGCTTAGGAAAGGAAGCTGGTCTCCTTTAAAGGCAGGCCAGGCATTGTCCGGTTCCGTTCTGCCGTTACTGTGCTCCATCCAGACATCGGCATCGATGATGCATTGCATGCCTTCCGGAAGTTGTTCCGGGATGGAACGTCCCGTATAGATATAGTCCGGCATGAATTGCGGATTGAAGTCCATGTCCCCGTCTAAGCGTGCGGCAATGACCACGGGCAGATTGTCTCCGCCGATATTGTGTACGGCAGCAGTCTCGCGGCGGGTGGGAGAGAGATAATTGAATTCCGGCACATCTGCTCCGGGGATATAAGGATGGTCGTGGCGCTGCACGATATAGTCCACCAGTTTGCGGGCTACGGGGATTTCCGCCTCCGGAGCTTCGCTCAGGGAAACCCGGATGGTGTCACCCAAGCCGTCTGCCAGCAGGGCGCCGATGCCCAAGGCCGATTTGATGCGTCCGTCTTCTCCGTCTCCGGCTTCTGTTACACCGAGGTGCAGCGGGAATTGCATACCCTCCTGCTCCATGACGGCTGCCAGCAGGCGCACTGTCTTTACCATGACCACTGTATTGGATGCCTTGATGGAAATGACTACATCCGTGAAATTCTCTTGCACGCAGATGCGCAGAAACTCCATACAAGATTCCACCATGCCTTCCGGTGTATCGCCATAGCGCGACATGATGCGGTCGGACAATGAACCGTGGTTCACGCCGATGCGGATGGCAGTATGGTTCTCCTTGCAGATATTAAGGAAGGGGACAAAGCGGTCGTGTATCTTCTGCAACTCCTGGGCATATTCCTCATCGGTATACTCCAGATGCTTGAAAGTACGTGCTGCATCCACATAGTTTCCCGGATTGATGCGTACTTTTTCTACATACTGTGCCGCCACGTCCGCTACCTTCGGATTGAAGTGAATGTCGGACACAAGCGGCACCATATATCCGTCCTGACGTAGGCCTATGTTGATATTCATCAGGTTTTCAGCCTCTTTGATGCCTTGGGCCGTGAGGCGTACATACTCTCCTCCGGCATCGACAATACGTTTGGCTTGCGCTACACTGGCTTCTGTGTCCTGCGTAGCGGTGTTCGTCATACTTTGTATGCGGATAGGATTGGAGCCGCCCATAGGGGTGGCTCCGATGTTTACTTCTGACGTTTCCCGTCGGGAATAGTTAAATAGATCCACGATGATATTTACAGTTAAAGGATTAAAAGATTTACGATTGGATGATTTACGATGTACGATTGAAGATACCAAGAAGTAATTTCAATCGTACATCGTAAATCATCCAATCGTAAATCAATTGGTTTTGTATTCGTACTTCACATCCTTCAAGTCCTCATTTGCCTTGACTATTTTCTTTTTCAGCCCTTCTTTGTAGGTGGCAAATGTTTCGGCCAATGAGGAATCGCCCAATGCCAGCATTTGTACGGCAAGGATGGCAGCGTTCATGGCACCATTAATGGCAACGGTGGCTACCGGTATGCCCGGAGGCATCTGGATGATGGAGTAGAGGGCATCTACGCCATCGAGTACAGACCCTTTTACGGGAACCCCGATTACCGGCAGTGTGGTATTGGCAGCAATGACGCCGGGCAGGGCGGCAGCCATACCGGCAGCGGCAATAATCACTTTAATGCCGCGTTGGCGGGCATTCTTGGCAAATTCCTCCACTGCTTCCGGTGTGCGGTGAGCAGAGAGAGCGTTCATTTCGAACGGTACATGCAGGTCATTGAGCAATTGTGCGGCCTTCTCCATAACGGGGAGGTCGGAAGTGCTGCCCATGATGATGCTAACGATTGGAGACATGAATCTTTAAATTATTAAAGGGTTAATTTTATAAGGGTTAGGGATTAACGATTAGGGGTTAGGGACTGCGCTATCATTCCGTCCGGTGCTAATCGCTAACCCCTAATCCTTTCATTTCATTCGTTTATCAGCGCTTTGTAGGCTTCGGCATCCAGCAGGCTGTCGAAGTCGGCATCAGCGGCGGGTTTGATTTTGATGAGCCAGCCTTCGCCGTATGGGTCCTGGTTTACCAGTTCCGGCTGGTCGGCAAGGGCTTCGTTTTGCTCCAGAATCTCACCGGTTACGGGCAGGAAGAGGTCTGATATGGTTTTTACTACTTCGATGGTACCGAACACTTCGTCGGCAGCCAATGTTTCACCTTCGGTCGGGATGTCGACAAACACAATGTCACCCAGTTGCTCTTGTGCATAATCGGTAATACCTACATAGGCTACATCACCTTCCAGGCGGATCCATTCGTGTTCTTTGGTGTACTTTACATTAGTCGGGAAATTCATGATCATTAGTTTTTAAGGGTTGATACTATGTAAATTAAAAGTTGAAAATTAAAAATTAAACAAGGCTCTTAAAAGAGGAAGATTCGGAACAGTATGTTGCTCAGCGGGTGGAGTACCAGCAACGAGCAGATAAGCCCTACGGCAAAGCCTCCCATAACTTCGCCCAGGGTGTGGTGTCGCAGGATGATGCGGGCGGTGCCCAGCACGCCAGCCACCAGTATAAAGAGGCATAGCCACCATACGGGATTGTAGCTGAACAAGGCGCTGAAAGCTACCAGTCCACCAATTACGGCTCCGGCGCCTGCCATGTGTTCGCTCAGTTTCCATTTTAAGTTGACAATGACGCAGATTATCATCACTACCAGGGCGGAGAGTATGATACCGGTCATGTACCACGGGATATTGAGCCGGTGCATCATGAGCAGGCAGAATACATAAGAAGTGATGGTCAGAATAAAGGGAATGTATCTCCTTTTTCGTTCCACCAGTTCTTCCGGACTGAAACCGTTGATTTTGCGGAAGATGAAGATAGTCAGTGTAGGCATCAGGATGGTGAAGCAATACACCACGCCCAATACTATCAACTTGTACTGCAACGGCATGATGCGCAGGTACGAAAATATAAACAGAACCAGAAATGCCAGGAAAGGGATGGAGAACGGTGTGAATACCGCCGAAATCACTTTCGCTGTTCTGATTAAAGTTTTATCTGCTATAATATGCTCTTCCACAACCTAATTTTATTTACGATTTGACTATTTACAATTTACTATTTGAATGCACTAATCTTTAAACCTTAATCCCTAATCGCTCATCCTTTTCTCTCATCTTCTCAGTCTTGCCACGGGGATATTCATCTGTTGGCGATACTTTGCCACCGTGCGGCGGGCTATGGGATAGCCTTTCTCCTTCAGCAGCTCGGTCAGTTCGTCATCGGTCAGAGGCTTTTTCTTGTCCTCGTTGTCAATGCACTCTTTG
>OHBR01000410.1_pt1 | contig 23489 bp, 26 predicted proteins | sample 1577461 | NCBI WGS metagenome assembly OHBR01 (sample SAMEA3879579, study PRJEB24766) | human gut metagenome | biome: human-associated habitat; feature: feces | place: USA | collected 1985/1987
CTACTATCTTCATTTGAAAAAGTCATTGTTAATTGACTAATATTAAGAATCACCACATAGCATGCTAACATAGATGTACTAATATTAGCATATCTATTATGTGTTTCATATCTCTTTGCTGCATTGAAGCGACAACACTTTGTAATCCACACTTTCTTTTTTAAATCTTTTAATAATACTTCCATAATATGTAATTTAAAAAGAGGACTGCTTATGAAAAAGCGGAAAAAAACTTCCTTCAAAAAAGGAATCAAAGCTTAAATTAATAGGTTTATATTACAAATATTTGCTTTTATGCAAATCCTATCAGATATGATAGAAGCAGTCCTCTAATATTTTTTACCTGTATCTTTTTCAAGTCCAATTAATTTTCTTTCTTTATATTTTGCATATATAACTTCAATTTGTTCTTCAGTGTAATCTGCAGCATCGTCTATTTGTCCAAATCTAGCTAAATAGTCTTTTTTCTCAGCGATAGTTGTGATGTTATCATAATCAAATATATATATTTCTCCTCTATTTTTTACTATGTCAAAATATGCGCGGGTTATTTTTTTATTTCAACAGGTCGCTTTCCTTTAAATATATCAATCCTCAATATCAGTTGATCTATGATTTTATTTAATCTAAAAATAAGTTCTTTATCATTAAGTTGGGAAAAATATACTAACCATCCGTATTTTTTCATGTTATCTTTCGCTCCACATATCATAAGGTTCATTTCATGAAAAAACACTTCTTTATAGAGCTGATCATTTTCAACCAGATATCTAGGGCGTAAATGTCGATGCGTCCAACCAGAATCAAATAGGGTACACTTCGCTGCAATTCTATTTATAAAATTGCGGATATTTTTACTTCTGACTGAAATCTTTTTTGCATTTAAAGAATATCCTAAATAATCTATATCTATAAATCTCAGATCACCTTTCAATGTTTTTTCAGGAGAGAGTGTCAATCTCTCTCTCGCAATTTCCTTTTGGATTACTTTCTTGGTAACATGTAAATCCACATTTAACAGCAATATATCATCAACATAACGCAAATATAGTCCATCTTTTTTCGCCATAGAGTTATCTATGTCTTGCAAATATATTTGTGCTAATATATTCGAGATTGCTAATCCCTGTGGAATTCCTCTATTTTTGTATGAGAAAGTAGAGTTGGTGTCCTTTATATCCACGATGGTTTTTTTTATAGAAATATCAATTAATGATATTATTCTTTCATCTGCTATCCTCTGTCTTAATTTAGACATTAACAGAGAATGTGAGATAGTATCATAAAAAGATTTTATATCAGTTTGAAAAAAATATATAGGTCTCCCTATGTGTAGGGATATATACTTCTTAATTTTATGAATGTAAGCATTCGGCAATTTTTTTTGAATGCAATCAGAGAATATGTTTTGTAAAATGCTATTTAGAATTCCCAGGACAAGTCTATCTCTCATTGTCGGGATGACAATAATACGAGGTTTTTTATCTCTTCCTTTCAACATGAGATTTTCTCTGTATGGCGAGAATCTAAAGGTAGCATCGGTGCATTTTTTTACAATTAACTCAAAATGTCCTCGATTCTGATCCCAATACTTTTGAGGAGAAATTTTGTCAATCCCCCCTCCTTTCTTATGTAGAAGATTTTTGATAAAATAATCCTCCATATAAGCCGTATTAAAATAATCTTCAAGCATAACCTATAAATTCTTGCAAATTTAGTAAAAAGACCTACGTGTCAAAAGAAAATCTGCAATTTGTTTTGAATCGAAGACAATATCTTTATGTACAGATAAATAAAGGATTACTTTAAACCATTAAAAAATAATCAATATGGTTTTCAACCGATATGACATAATTAAAACCATCTATTGAATAAAAATCTAATTTCTCAGCGTGTGTCCAGCTTTTCTCATAGACGGATTCAATTCTGATATGCTTAAAATTGTGTTTAAAAGCTATTTCAGTTAAGAACTGGATAAAGTACCATGTCCGATATGTTCTTTTCGAAAGCTGATTCGGGCTATAATAAGACAATTAGTTAGAAATAGACTTTTAACTTTCCTGATGTGCAAATACAGGTCTATACGGCTGTTTCTTCGGGTGGTGATAACATTTCTATAGTCAGGTATATAAGTGCTCTGTCAGGTAGCGGTCTATGTCATTCCTTAGTTCTTCACATTCAATCATCGTCTGATTCCTTTCTTCTTTTTACGTTTCTGTGCTTGTAATTCCTCTGCCTGTGTTGCATCGTAATTATTGCCATCTCCTAATGAGAAGATAGACAAAAGATAATCACTGCTATTGTTATTTTGCCGATTGTAAGACTGTTTATTCTCTGCCTTGTTATCAATATTGCAAGAAGTCATGTTTTCTTTTTCACTGGATTGGAATATTTCTTTTTTCTTTTCGCCAGTAAAATATTGTTTTGGCTCTTTCAACTTCTGCTCCTGCATTTTAAGTTTATCGTCAATGCTTCCGTTTTTCATCGTGTTGGAATACTCAAAGGATTCTGATAATTGGCGGTTATAGCCGAACAGTTTATCAAATCTCTGCTCTGCCTGTTGGAACAGATTCACACGGTCAAAACCTCCTGTTACCATCCCTTCCTTAGTGTTTTTATGATTGGTAAGTGGTGATAGCTTTTTTTTATTCGCTTGGTCTTTACGGCTCACTATCAAATGGCAGTGCATATTCAGTTCATTGTCGGAACGGCTACGGTCAAAATGAATCTTACCGTAAAACTTTATATCTGCTTCGGATAGCCCTTTGTTGAAATTCTTGGCGTATTCGGGAATGAATACTTCCCGAATATACCGCTTCAGGGCTTCGGCTTTCTCCTGTTCGGTGTTTCCCATTGCCCGAAGTTCACTTTCCGATGGGCTGATATGGATAGCAAAAAACTTAGCATCCGTTTTAAGTAACTGCCCGATATTGCTGTCTATATCCTTAATAACCTTTGATTTGTAGATATTATCATCCGTCAGGTCGAAAAAGCTATCGGTATAAATACCCTTTTCCATCCGTTCCAAGTCCTCGTGCTCCATGTATGAGGTTAGTTGTCGGCTACTTCCTGCATTGTTATATGTACCGCCCGATGGTGGGGCAAAGTCTATGTGCATAATCCTATGTATTTATCAGATTGCTGATTTCAGCTTTCAGGTTCTCCTTCCTTTTGCTATCCATCACACCACAGGCGGATAGTTCCGAATAGAGTTGTATCAGGTGAAGCAACTTTTTATAATCTCGTTGGTGTATCTGGTAGAGTGCGTTAATCTGTTTCGATTGGTTGTTTATCACATCGGCATGATTGCCGAACTGTTCACTTAACTTTTTCAGCACGGCTGTTTGTCTCTCTTGACTTGCTTCCAGTTGAGAGAGAATAAGAGTTTCTAAAGTTTTGCCAATAGCACCGAAACGCAAAGCTATAGAATTTGTTACCCGTATCATGGGATTTAGTTCTTCTTCCTCATAGTGACGGATGAAGCGGATAATATCATCCTGTCTCTTATTTATTTTCGCCAGTTCCGATTTTACAGATTCAGGGGCTTCGGATGGGTTGATATGTGCCTTATCTATATACCCGAACGCCAACTTTACAACTTCACTCTTTTTCAGTGAATAGCGTTTGCATATCTTCTCTACCAAAGCTGCCGTTTCCTTGTCTATGGAAATGGTAGTGAATATCGTTTTTCGACTGTTATTTGGCATGGTAATTACTTTTTTATAGAAATATGAATAGATAAATACCTGATAATAAGCATTGCAGAGGAAATGCTTATTACAGGTGTCATTACAGCGTGTTCTTGTAACACGCTAAAGCCGAAGGCTTTGCCCCGCAGGGCAAGAGGGAAGAACAGGACTTGTCCAGTTCCCTCTTGCGCGATTTAGCGAAACGGGCTGAACCGATAGGTGAGGCAGTTTGTGCTAAATCGGGGTGGTAGCACAAAGGAATAGCCTGAATACAGGCTCCTTTCCTCTGCTACTTTTTGCTATCAGGGCTGATTAGCCAACTGATTGGCTTTTTCAAACTGTTTGTAGGTTTGAGAATCGGCATATTCACGAACGAAAGCCCGAATATCGCTGGCTCTATAATATGTTTTCCGTCCGATGGTAAAGTAGGGAAGTACACCTTTTGCCCGATAGCGTTGCAAGGTTCTGAAAGATGCTTTCAATAGAAAGGCTAAGTCTTGATTATCTAATAGTCTTTCGTTTTCATAGAATACAGTATCGGTGTTGATTAGGGATTTTCAGGTCTTGCCCGATTTCGGTGAGTTTTTTGGATAGCTTCTCCATCCACTTCTCGAAGTTTTCGTTGTCTATATACATTTTGCTTCAATTTTAAGTTCAACATTATTATTCTCAATCGACTGATGAAGCAAAGTTCTGCAAAACAAGGTTGCAGAAAAAGAGGAGTAGTTACCTACTCCCCGAAAAATAGTTTATAAACTACTGTAAATAAATAATTTGCAGAATCATCTTTTCTAATCTTTATTTATTCTTGCGTTTACGGTCTTCTCTGGCAATAGCATTTCGCAAAGCGTCCAATGTTTTAGTAAGATTGTACGGTTTACGAGTAAACACTTCACCTATCTTATCGTAGATACTACCAAAGTTCAGATTGAAAAGCTGCTCAAAGCCACGAGCCAACTGAATTTTTGAGACTGGCTTTCCATTTTCCCCAACGATTTTTCCCAGTAGAAACAGAGCTAGTACAATTTCAGCAATACCTATAATCCCCAATTCTTTAGACTTTGGGAGTACATATAGGTCTGACTTGAACTCGGTAGACACAGGCAAACTAAACTGTTCGGGATGGGTAATTTTTAGGTTGAGTAACTCTAATTCTGCGTCAATTAAGAATAATGCTTTGTGAATGTATAGATTTTTAGGCGCATTTTTCCCCCTGCCCATCCTGATATAACCCCTTTAAAGGGGCTATCTCAATACGGGTGAGATTAAGCATCCGGAAGATATGAGTATAATCTTCCGAATTGCTAATTGTTACTATTTGCTTCACAAAATCGTCATAAGCATCTTGCATTTCTGTGTTAATAACTTCTTGTGAGGTATCAGCCAGTAAGATGAAAAACCTCGTTCTCAATAAATCATTCATAGGCATAAAATTTAATTGTGAATAAATTATATATATCAAAGCATTTGCTTTGTATGCTGAATGATTTCTTGTTTTGTTTGTAGTTCCTCTGCTAATCAGAATGATTCAAGGGGTATTCAGCCTTATTGGTCGCAATTCCAGAAATGGTGAACTTCAATTTCCTGCTTCTTACAAATATAATTCACTGGCATGAGTTCTAAAATAGCGAAATGTAGCTATGCAGTAGAACTGCAACTTGTATCAATCCTTGTTAATGATTTCTTTAAATAGTTCATATTTTATTCTTTCATTATGGCTAGTAATTCATTCAATTTTCCCCCTGCAATATATGGCAAACACTGGCGTATTTTATCAGTAGACCAATTCCACCATTTCAGTAATAGTAGTTGTTGAATTATTTCTGCGTCAAAGCGTTTTCGTATTTCTTTGGCAGGAGTGCCGCCCACAATCGTATAAGGCGGGACATCTTTGGTCACTACGGCACGTGCGGCAATGATAGCACCATCACCGATATGAACCCCCGCCATAATCACAGCCTCGTAGCCGATCCATACGTCATTGCCGATTACAATATCGCCTTTGTTGTCCCATGCAGTAGTAATATTCGACTTTTCCAATTCCCATTCTTCATAGAATAGAGGGAAGGTATAGGTAGAAAGAGATTTCAATGTATGATTCGCACAATTAAACAGAAACTTCGTGCTACAGGCAATAGAACAGAACTTGCCAATGATTAACTTCTCCCGGTGGATGGGATAATGATAAAGCACATTGTTCTTCTCAAACAGCAAGGGATCAGCTACAAAATCATTGTAAATAGTATAATCGCCTACCTCAATTAGAGGATCTTTAATCACAGCATTCAGATAGACTGTTTGCTTATCTCCGGTGCGTGGATATATTTTTGTCATCATAACTTAATTCGTTTTTAATAGTGTTTACTTTTCAGATAAATAATAGATTGCAGTGCCAGCAGAATCACAAACAGATATTCTGCCGTTAAGTAGAGGGATAAAGATGCATCTATACAGAAGCGCAACCAATAGAGATACGCTAAATACAAACAGGTGGTTGTCACCTGAAACAGAAAGGTGATTTTGGTTTTCCCTGTTCCTCCGACTGCATTAAGATATACATAGCCGGGGAGTGCAAACGTGTAATTCAATAGCATCACCACGAAAGGAGCAAATGCTAATTCTACCAATAGTTCATTATCGGTGTAGAAACTGACAATCCAACGGTTACAGAGTAATGCAACTACTACCAATGGGAAGCCAACAGCATAGCCTAATTTCAGAACCTTGTGACAAATCGGGAAAAGTACGTTTCTCGCTCCCGTTCCAATGGCATTGCTCACTAATGAACCTGTAGTGACAGCAAAGGAGTTGACAATTACGAAAAAGATTGCTGATACGCTTCGGGTGATATTGGAAATAGCTAACTCCGTTTTCCCTAAATGCTCGATTGCCACGAAAACTAGAAACCAAGGGGCTACGCTGATAAAAGCATGGAGCATACTCCACACAGACAGATTCAGGACTTTGATAAGTAGCCGTCCATCATAAACGGGCTTCAATCCGTATTTGTCTTTGTCAATTTTCGCTCTTGTGTAGATACAGAGCACAACCAAAGAACCCATTTCCGCTAAAGATGAAGCGATGGCTGCTCCCGAAATACCTAATTCCAGTGTAAATATTAAGAAGTAGTTCAGCGGGATATTAATTGCCACCGCAGTAACAGCCGACCACGACAAGGCTTTCGTGTGCGTTATTCCAACGAAAAAAGACCGGATAGCCAGAAAAGGAAATGAGAATAACAGCCCGAAGCTGCGCCAGTCCAAATAGTGGATTACCGCCTGATAAATCTCCGGTGAGGAAATTAACCGTTTCAATAGATAAGGAGAAACGGCATGAATCAATAGGCAAAGCAAGACGGCTAATCCCGATAAAAAGAATAGCCCCTGAAAGAAAGTCTTTCCTGTTGCCTTATAATTCTGTTCCCCGTTTCTCCGGGCAATCATTACTTGCAATCCAATACTGAACCCGAAGCCCAGCATATAGACTGCTAGATAATAAATTCCGGCAATAGCGGATGCTCCCAATTCCACCTCGCCTACGTGACCTAAAAAGACAGCATCCGTTATATTGATTAACTGCTCCATGAGGATGCTCATCATCACCGGAAAGTTGATGAGCCATATTTGTTTATATGTATAATTCATTGCTCAACTGCAAAATAGCACGACACGAGCAGACTGCATCATATAGTCTGCCAGCTCGTAAATTCATAAATAAAAAGGATATAAAATCTCTGTGGCAAATAAATCGTTATTTGTCAAATAGCTGAATAGCTTTCTTGAATGGGGCTATTCGCAGGAGCGTAGCTATATACAGAGTTTCATAAGAAGTGAATACTATTTGTGAGTTGATATAGCGCAAATGTATGAAAAATTAATAAATTCAATCTATCAATTCATGGATTTCTTTTATATGCAGGTGCAAATGTCCCAAATATCCCTCTATCATTTCTTGTAGTGTAACCTTTGCTCCTGTAAAGTCGCACCAGTAACTATCCAGCCTGTTCTTATCTACCGAATTAATTACTTGGATGATGTGCAGATTATAGCATTTCCATAACTGGATTAAGTTAGACCAGTCGGCATTTTGATAATCTTGCAGAGCTATCCACAGATCATTATCTTGTGTATAATCAGGGAAGAAAAGCAGGTCTTTGCTATATTGCAACCGAACCATGCGTTGCTGATTATTGGATGCCGAATCAATCAAATGACCGAGAATCTGCTTGATGGTGCGATTCTGCGTATTTCGCCTTTGTGTGATAACCTCTACGGGCAAACTACTTAACAATTTCTCTTCTGCTTCAATAACCTGTGCGATACCAGCGGTTATATGTATAAAATTACTTGCTTGCATAACTTTCTAATTTTAAATACTTCTGCAAAAGTAAGTTCTTTGCTTATCATCTACTTGTAAAAAACTGACTTTATCACAAATGACTACGCATGACTATGCGATTTTATAACATTTAGCCTACAATCTTCGGAAAAGAATGTAGAATACGGAGAGCGGGAAGACAGATATTGAGTAGGCGAACAGCCTGTAAACTCTTTAAAGTCTTTCACCAAGTGCGAAGAATCATAAAAGCCACACGAATAAGCCAAATCTACGAACTCCATTCCCGGATGATTCTGCAACAGATACAGTGCCCGCTGAAAGCGAACTACCCGATAATATTCTTTAGGGCTCATTCCTATATAGTTGGTAAATACTCGCTTGAATTGCCTATATCCCAAACAAGCACTTTCAGCAAGGGTATTCACGTCTATTTGCGGTTAATTGATTATTTGACGGATAGCGTGATGCGTTCTTTGGTAGTTACAATTTGCATCGACCAACCGTTGTATGAAAAAGCGTTCAATCAATCGGATGCAGGTTGCAACGGCTGGTTCGGCAGAAATATTTCGTTTCAGGTGATTCAATTCGATGTCTTCCAAATCTTCTACATCTATATAATGGTTGTAAAGTTCACTCATAGAACACCGCACAAATGGATTTAGCCTTAGAGGATGAAATATGACGGCAATCATATCAATATTACCTTGTGAAATCAAGCTCCCATACGTTGAGAACTGTCCCCGGATAAAATTCTTTGGCTGTAAACCTTTTGATTGGATATTCAGATTCTCACCCCGATGGAAAACAAGGTGTACGCAACCCGATGGAATAGTCTGTACCATTACTGGCTCTACTTCATCGGTTTTTAGCACCCAATAGTATTTAATGCATTGGGAAAGTATAGGTGACGGATATAAAATCTTGCTTTCTCTCATCGTTATTTCATTCATCTGCTGTGCGCATGGCGGTAAATATAGAGGTTAATCCCCGCATGACAATAGAGTAAGCCGAAAATTTAGATGAATGGCGTGTGTTTTGTTCCGCTATATGTCAGTGTTAAACGGTGCATCGCCCTCGTTACCGCCACATATAGCATACTCCGGTCTATTTCCGAATGATAATTCCTATCATCCACCTGCGGGATAATCACCTCATCAAATTCCAAACCCTTTGCCATATGGGCAGAGGTGATAACGATACCTTGCACAAAAGCCGAACTTTGGCTCGATAGGAAATGAATATCTGGAATTTGTAATTTATCTGCCATCTCACAGGCTTGCGATTCGGTTTTGCAGACAATCCCCAGTGATTTATAGGCGGATGCCTGATAGGTGGCTATTAATTCTTTAATAGCAGATAGTTCTTCTTTCTCATTATTAAATTGTAATACTTGCGGTTTCTCTCCGTGCCGTGCGACTGGCTCAAGATCGGTATTTGTCCGTATTTTCTGTGCAAAATCAGTAATCTCGTAAGTAGAGCGGTAACTTTTGCATAGCTTCATCACTTCACCTGTGACAAGAGCTCTCTGAATCATATCCGCAGTAGACGAGCCGTAAGGATTGACCGACTGGCTGGCATCGCCCAATACCGTTTTCCGACAAGGGAATAGCTTTTGTATTACCTTATACTGGATTGGAGAATAATCTTGCATTTCATCTACCAGCAAATGTTTAACATAGTTCTTTGTACCACCTTCCAAAGCGATATGCAGATATGCCATTGGTGCTATGTCAGCATATTCAAGTGTGCGATTCTTCCGCATTTTAAACAGTTCCGGCTTATCCATCCATGCGAAGAAATCTTTATAGACTTGCAGATCATTGTTTCCGGCAAACATTCGCTTAATCTCTTTCTTAAGGAAATTCCGTTCGGCAATCGTCACAGTGAAAGCGTATTGTACTTTCATCATATCAAGAATATAATCCGTCATTGCCTCAAATCGCTGGCGCATGGGATAGCGGTTGAAGCGGTGGAATTGCTCTTCGATAAATTCAGCCGGGACGGTGATATGTTTAGTTAGCTTCACATCCTCTGCTCTAAAGTAGTGGCTTTCTATGTGCAGAATGAAGCGATCCAGACTGGCGATGAAATCGAAAGATGATTTATATTCGATGCGCTCTATAAAGTCCGGTGTTGGTTTTGTCAGCAATTCATTCACTTGCTCGAAAAAGCTCAGGTATTTGTATTTGTGATTCAGTACTTTGGAAAGTATCTGTTCCATGCTGGATTCGGGTACGGTTTCTTCCCCCAGTTCGGGCAGGACGTTAGAGATATAATCGGCAAACACCTTATTCGGAGAAACAATCAATATGTCTTTTGAAGAGATACTGTCCTGAAAAGCATATAGCAAGTAGGCGATGCGGTGTAGGGCAATAGACGTTTTGCCCGAACCTGCCACACCCTGAATAATGAGCGTTCGGGCTTCCTCATTACGGATAATCCGGTTTTGTTCTCGCTGGATCGTGGCAACGATGTTTTTCATCTTATCATCTGCATTAGAACTTAGTTCCTTTTGCAGTATATCATCGTGGACGGTCAGCGCACTTTCGATCATGAATTCCATCTTTCCAGCCCGGATTCGGTATTGGCGTTTCAGGGAAATTTCTCCATTAATTTCTCCCGATGGGGATTGATAAGATGCTTCGCCCAGTTCATGATCGTAGAACATACTTGAAATAGGTGCTCGCCAATCATAAATTACAGTTGTTCGGTTTTCAGTATCGTGAAAGGTGTGGATACCGATATAAACAGGGATTATCGGATGGCTCTCGCTCTTCTCTTGAAAGTCGATTCGTCCGAAGTAGGGAATATCCACTATTTTGGCAAGCCGTCGGCGTTTGTCAATTACGCTTTCACCTATGGCAAAATGATTCAGGATACTTTCACGCATGGAGCGTATCTCATGCGGGTCAATATCTTTATTACTCCAAAGGTAGTCCTTGTACTCTGCCAATGTATCTACATGGTCTTTCACGGATACATCGGTATGGCTGATTATCTGCTTCAGCCGATTGATTATTTGCTGCAAATAGCTTCTTTCTTGCTTCTCTGTTTGATTGAATACCATAGTAATTTATTGCTAAAGGATGAAAATAGAGTCAAAACGGTGGGCAAAATTACTGCAATCCAATAGGATAGGAAATGGCTATTTATAGCTATATATCCATAAGTTTTGTATCTTTGCACGCTCAAAATGAACGACATGGATATTCTTGAACTTGCCCTACATAATCAGCAAACCGCTTGGAAAATACTGGAATATACCTGTATTATTCCAGCATGGGAACGTATTGGGGCAACCGTTCATCTGGTAGGCTCACTCAAATCCGGTCTGTTGGCAAAGAGTAGGGATATAGACCTACATATCTATACCGATACATTGGATATTGCAGCCAGCTTTTCAGTGATGCAGGAACTTGCCGAACGGCTTTCTTTAAAGGAAGTCCACTATAAGAATCTGATTCAGACGGAAGAAGAATGCATCGAATGGCACGCCATCTACGAAGATGAAGACATGAACACGTGGAAGTTCGACATGATTCATATTCGTAAAGGTTCAAAATATGATGGTGTGGTTGAAAAAGTAACTGCTGCCATAACGAACCGACTTACCCCGGAAATCAAGCAAACTATCCTTCAAATTAAATTCGATGTGCCGGACGGGGTACAGATTCCCAGCATAGAAATCTATCATGCTGTTTTCGTGGGTGGAGTTCGCAATTACGAAGAACTCGAACAATGGAGAAAAATCAATCCGCTAACGAATAGCTTGGATTGGTTGCCGTAATCAATAGAGAATACCGAAACTTTCTGCTCGGTTGATGGCTTCGATCACATTATCGACATTCAGTTTTGCCAATATATTCTTGCGGTGATTGTTCACCGTGTAAATACTAAGGTTCAGTTTATAAGCAATCTCCTTGCTCAAAAAGCCCTGTCGGATTAATAAGAGTATTTCCTTTTCCCGCTTGGTTAATTGTTGGTCTGTCGGAACAACTGCCGATGTAAGTATCTCACCCGTTTTCCGATTAATAACCGTCCGCTTGATTCGCTCCATAGGTGTTTGGTCAGGCGCAATATCCATCACTCCCATAATCATCCACGCCTTTCCGTTCTTGTCTTTCTGAATCACTTGGTGACGACTGATTACATTCACATATTCCTGCCGGGCGTTCAGCATACGAATCTGGAATATCTGCTGATAATCATTTCTTTGTTCCTGCGGAAGTGAATAGATGAACTGCCCGTGTTCAATCTGGTGTTCGATGAGTTGTGCCCGGTCGTCCGGGTGAATCCGTTCTTCCAATAAATTCCCCTGTTTCTGAATCGTTTTTATCCATGTAGGGTTATATCCGAAGATAGTAGCAAAGTTATCGGATGCAAAATCGTATCGTTCTTTGAAAACATCTACCGTAAAGATGCAACTTTGGCTCATTTGTGAGAATGTCTGTATGGATGCCCTGCGTTCATTCCACAAATCATAATCCACATCCAGCGGGCTGATCTGCTGCCTTGCCCATAATTCTTTGGGGGTTATCTTATTGGTAGTCATGCGGCAAAGATAAGCGATAAATCTTTTCGTATCTCTATTTCCATTTGACTTTCTATGTAAATGCGTTCAAAAAAAGAATATCCTATGAGTATATTCCAAATGAATTGAGCCAGAGATAGACAGGATATACCACTTTCAGACAGTTTTGAAAACGGCTCTTGATTCTTCTTTCATTTGCCGATGAAAATAGAATCAACACGTTTTATAAACCATTTAAAACTAAAAGTATGGAAGTAGTAACCATTGAAAAGAGAACCTTTTCGTATGTCTGCGAACGGTTCACCGAGTTTGCTAAACGAATAGAAAGTTTGTGCAGCACTCATACCCAGAAAGTAGAAAACTGGCTGGATAGTCAGGAAGTATGCCTGTTGTTGGGCTTTAGTAAACGAACGCTGCAATATTACCGAAGTAGTGGACGGCTGGCTTATTCTCAAATCGGGAGCAAGATTTATTATAAGTCTTCCGATATTGAAAGAATTATTGCGGACAGTGAAACACAAAATCAATCACCCAAACAAATCACGCCTTATGAAAAGAACTAAAGAAGATTATCCGTCCTTCAACCTGTTTTCCATTGTCGACACATGGGAAAGCATTAATCTGAATCCTACGGTTATCATCTACCGGAATGATAAAGAATATCTTCTTTCTATTATATATGTATCGGAAACTACCAAACAGGCTTTGCCCGCTACTCATGAGATACAGCAAGATGGTAGCCAGTATTTTATTGCCATTGCATCCAAACGGCTCTATGTAGATTATGATTTGGCAAAAGATATACTTAGTATTTCATCGCTGGGTGACTATTTGCGTAACTAACCAGCTATCTAGCCATCTTGAAATCAATATTTCAATAAAACAATCTTTCAATCATGGAACTAATAAATAAAGATACCCCACAAGTCAAAGAGTTTATTTCTTCGCTCGATTCAATGCTGGACGGCATTGAATCTATAGTCAAGCATTACAAGCCCCACCTGAACGGGGAACGCTTTCTTTCTAATAATGAGGTTTCCAAAAAACTAAATGTCAGTCTGCGAACCTTGCAAGAGTGGCGAGATACAGGGCTAATCCCTTTTATCCAGATAAAAGGTAAAATTATCTATCGCCAAAGTGATATTGATAAACTGCTCCAAAAGCACTACTTTGAAAGCTGGAAAGAATAGCTATCTAAAAGAGTATGATTTCCACTATCTTAAAATGAAAGCTCTTTTATTAAGGTGGAAATTATACCTTTGCATCCCAAACAATTGAAATTATGAAGTTTGTAATAGAATCCGGTACGACTGCCGATATTAACGAATTAGAAAAGTTGTATGATGATCTGAATGATTATCTATCAGCTACCACCAACTATCCCGGATGGATAAAAGGCATTTATCCTATCCGTGAAGATGCAGTTGTTGGTATAGAAAATAATACTCTTTTTGTTGTCAGGCATCAAGGAAAGATAGCTGGCTCTATCATCTTAGACCATCATCCCGATGAAGCCTATAATAATGTAAGGTGGAAAATAGAAGCTGACTACAGCCGTATTTTTGTAATACGGACTTTTGTGGTGCATCCCTCATTCTTGAAAATGGGTATCGGTCGTGCTTTGATGGATTATTCGTTTGAACTGGCTCAACAATCAGGCATAAAATCTATCCGTTTGGATGTATATGAAAATAATCTTCCGGCAATTTCACTCTATGAGAAATGCGGTTTTGAATACATTGATACCGTAGATTTAGGCTTTGGCAACTACGGGCTGGACTGGTTCAAACTATATGAGAAACTTGTTTAAACGCTATTCAAGTGGAAGACGTTTTCCTCATGCCAGCCCCTAAAACATTGTTTTTGGGAATTTAATTTGAATCATTGACTTTCCCTGTGAAGTATTTAGTCTGTGCAAGTCTTTAGATGAAAATACGCTCGAAATGAAATGAGAGGAAGATTTTTATCTAAACCGAAGGCTTGGACTTGAACAGGCTAAATACGGAACTTACCTTTGTCAATGCTTCATATTGAGTTCTGAAAAACTTACTATAAAAGAAAAGGATTGAGTAAATGAAATTCATTCTTCCAAATCCTTTTTCTATATTGGCTACTACCTCTATTATATAGCCAATTCCGACAGACAGCTATTTACTTTTTGCATATCCTTGAAAATATTCTGATCCAGTACCCGTGCATAGTGTTTGGTTACGCTTGTATCTGCATGACCTAACATCTTAGCAACATTCTCCATGCTCACGCCATTTGCAAGGCAAATGCTTGTGGCATAGGAGTGTCTGGCTGAATGTGTGCATAGATTTTTCTGTAACCCGCATACATCGGCAATCTCTTTCAAATAACTGTTCATGCGCTGATTGCTCAATACTGGCAATAGTTTTCCGGTACATTCTGCCACATTTTTATACTTTTCAAGTATAGAAGCTGCCACAGGTAGCACAGGAATGTTACACATGATTTTGGTCTTTTGGCGGTTCTTCCTTATCCAAAGTTCCCCTTTGTTGTCTTTTACCAAGTGTTCAGGTGATAAGTCTTTCACATCGCTGAACGCCAAACCTGTAAAAATGCAAAAGACAAAAACGTCACGTACCTGTTCTACTCGCTTAATGGTAAATTCTTTGGCGAGAATGATTTTAATCTCGTCCATCGTTAGAAATTCAGGATCGGTTTCTTCCAGTTTGAAGCGGTAGTAGGCAAACGGATCTTTCTTTATCCAGTCGTTTTCTAAAGCAATACGGATAATCTTCTTCAAGTTCTTTAGTCGGGTGATAGCTGAATTCTGGACACAACCTTTTTCAATCTTCAAAAAAGCATCGAACTTAGAAATGAAGTTGGCTTCCAAGTTGTTCAAAGCAATATCCGATACTTGATATTCTTTTTTAATGAATTCCTCCAAATATCGGGTAGTGGTTTCATACCGTTGAACTGTCTTGCTAACAAAGTCTTTGCCGATCAGCTTACGGCTTTGTTCGTTATGTTCCCTGAATACCTGCAATAGCGTTTTGTTATCTTCGTCCCCACCATAAAACAACTTTCTCACAAGATCAACAGTGATAACCTTACCGGAAGTTTCCAGTTCTCTATAAATTTGGTGTATGCGAGAGCGTGTGATTTCCAAGTAGTGGTTCAGTTCCACCGACATACGGTCTTTGCCTTTTGAATTCTCTTTTGCCTGATTCCATAGGTTTACGGGACAGCTTCTTTTGATAGAAATATCTACCATACAGCCGTTTACGGTGATTCTCATGCACACGGGTGCTTCTCCGTTCTTTAATAATTTGCCTTTCTTGATGAAGAACAATACAGAAAATGATTTTCGAGCCATTTTTACATCGTTTTTAAAGTTACAAAACTATGTATTCTCTTCCAAAGTAAGCCTATGCAAAAGGTTATGAATCAGCGAAAAAGACGCAAATTCGTGGGACTTTTTTGAACTAAATTTTAGTCTCACGATTTATCCACCGATAATATGCTTGAAACGGCTGTTTTCTGCTACCTGTCAGAAAAAAGAAATCCCTGATAATCGGACATTATCAGGGATTTGCTTAATTTCTCTTTTGTTTTCAGTGATCCGCCTGGGGCTCGAACCCAGGACCCCAACATTAAAAGTGTTGTGCTCTACCTGCTGAGCTAGCGAATCAATCCTTTGTTATTGCTATTCTTCCGAATTGCGAGTGCAAAGGTAAGGCTTATTTTTGAATTTGCAAACATTTCCCAAACTTTTTTTCTAAAAAGATAGCTTTTATTCTTCGCTTCTCATTTTACAATTATCTCTTCTATCGGCTGTACTAACTCCTTGTCTAAAGGAAAAGCCTGATATTTTACCTTACTGAAATCAATCTGTTTCATATCAATACAACGAATATTACTATTATATGCTGTACGATAATAGACTTTACGATTTGTCAGATCAATGGCAGAAGTCCATTGAGTAGCACTAGGAATCATAGGCGCATGCCCAGCTGCATGTTCTATACCGATAGGGATATCAAAATTATTCAAAATGTGAAAACTTTGCAATACAGCATCATAGGCAGTAGCACACTGTGGAGCAGTTGCTTTATAAAATGCAGCACGAACAAAACGCGAAGGAGGAGTTACATCTCCGGGGATTCCTTGAAACCCACTACCTGCACCAAATGGAAAGATAGTTACACCACCTAATTGATGTGCCTCTGCCCCACCCGGATAAAGATTCACATAATTGTTTAAATTGGTCATCTGCCAAGGGAAACCGGGCGAATTGGTCAATACACCAATTTCATTCTCATAAAAACAAGGAACACCATCTACAAATTCCAACACAACCTGCCGACCGTTTGCATCGCCTATTCGCCAATGTACTGTGGAACTCGCTCCGGTAGTATCTACAGACACTACACGTATATCCTGCATTGCAGCCTTTATTTCCTCTATTGTCGAAAATTGAGAAAGCATCCACGCTACCAACTGTAAATCGGCCACTGTCCGTGTATTCTGCTTTGCGTCATAAACAGGATAATTTCCGTAATGGGGGAAATAAAACAGTCCTGCTGAAAGTCCTGCTTCATTTAAACCCTCAACAACAAAATCCTTCAACACAATGGAAAGTCCCACAACACCATATCGTGCACGAAACTTTGCCCCATTCATTCCTTTGGGAGTATAGGATATCATTTCATGTCCGCATGGAATTACCACATACTGACTAGGCAGATAGCTATCCCCCCACTCTATAGTGCGCGCCTGTACATAACCACCATCCTTTGCAGTCGCCGAAATACCGGTACAAGCCATTACCGGCAATGCACATCCTGTCAATAACAGTGCGCCGATCAATATCTTTTTCATAATAGTAAAAACATTTAGTCTTAAAAATAACAATGTTCTGTGAATTTAGTTCTAACTTTGCATTAGAAACTCAATAGACTACAACAATAAAATGCATCCGATTGTTATAGCCATTGTATGAAATATATTATTTTTGTTTTCATGCTTTTTATAAGCCAAATACCAAAAACTAAAATGGAAAAAACGAGTGAAATATACCTGGCAGGAGGTTGTTTTTGGGGAACCGAACATTTCCTAAAACAAATCAGAGGAGTAAAACACACCGAAGTAGGTTATGCCAATGGTAATACTGCAAACCCGACTTACAAAGAAGTTTGTACGGATAAAACAGGATTTGCCGAAACTGTGAAGGTTGTGTACAATCCGCAAGAGGTCAGTCTTGAACTGTTACTCAATCTTTATTTTCAAACAATTGACCCTACCAGCATCAATAGGCAGGGACACGACCAAGGCACTCAATACCGTACCGGTATCTATTACACCGATAAAGCTGATTTAACCATCATCCAAAATGCCGTCTGCGAATTGGCCAAAGAGTATTCACGTCCGCTCGCCCTTGAAGTAGAACCTTTGAAGAATTTCTATAATGCTGAAGAATATCATCAGAACTATTTGGATAAGAATCCTGATGGATATTGTCACCTTAATCCTAAACTTTTTGAATTGGCACGACGTGCCAATGCCATCCCTTCCTATAAGAAGCCAAGCGATGCCACCCTGCGCAACAAATTGTCACCTGAACAATACGCTGTCACCCAAAATAATGCAACCGAACCCCCATTTCACAATGAATATTGGGACGAAACACGAGAGGGGATTTATGTCGATATTACTACCGGTGAGCCCTTATTTGTGTCTACCGACAAATTTGATTCCGGCTGCGGATGGCCTAGCTTTACCAAACCTATCGACAATACATTAGTTAAAGAACTGACAGACACTACTCACGAGATGATTCGCACCGAAGTAAGGAGCAAAACCGGTAATGCGCATCTAGGGCATGTTTTTCCGGATGGACCTGCCGATAAAGGCGGCTTGCGTTATTGCATCAATAGTGCATCCCTAAAATTCATCCCTAAGGAAAAAATGGCAGCAGAAGGATACGGACACTATCTAAAGTTACTGGATAAATAATCTAACGTATCAAAAAGACTGCAAGGAGGAAGAATTACATATTTTCAGGCATATTCTGACAGGACAAGTATTACCTAAAGATAGAAAAAATATGAAAAGATACAGACCGGTCATATTCATATCCTTTTATATGATTATTCTGATTATCATAGCTGCACAGCTATGGGGAGCAAACGGCTTCCTTCATCCCGCCATTGAGAATATCAACCTTTATGTGCGCGAATTACGCAATACACATGCTCCTCTCTTTCATCAAAGCTATGATAATTACCTGCAATTGTTACCGGGTATTCTCCTGATTGGATTAAAACTAGGTGGGGTAAAAGGAAGATTCGAATGGAAACGACTTCTTATTTTTATCGTGCTCTCCATTATCTTCACCCAACTGGTAGTAAATTCTCTGAAATTAGCATGCGGAGTTTTACGTCCTGACGAGTCCAACTTTTTCTCTTTTCCTTCAGGACACACAGCTACTGCATTCATGACAGCCACTCTACTTTACAAAGAATATGGATTTAAAGGAATATGGGTAAGTTTAGTTGCATACGCTTCTGCTATTGTTACCGGCATGACACGTATTCTCAATAATCGCCATTGGATAATAGATGTGATAGTAGGAGCTGCATTGGGCATTCTATTGACAGAAATGGCATATAGGCTGGTAAAAACAATATTTAAAGACAGAGAACTCATTAACACAGACTATAATCACTGATGTATTAATTATAGAAATAACGCAACAATAATTGAAAATACATGAAAAAACTAATGATAACACTTGGGATGTTTGCAACATTTTGTACAACAGAGGCAAAAGTGACATTACCCGCTCTATTTACAGATAACATGGTACTACAACAAAAGTCAGATATAACCCTTCGCGGGCACTCGACGAACCGAAAAGAGGTTATGGTGATAACCGGTTGGGACAAGCATATCTATATGGCCCAAACAGACAAGCAAGGGAATTGGAAAACAGAAATCTCTACCCCCTCTGCCGGCGGACCCTACGAAATTAGTTTTTGTGATGGAGAAGAACTCACCCTACACAACATCATGATAGGTGAACTTTGGCTCTGTTCGGGACAATCCAATATGGAAATGCCGGTCGGCGACTGGGGAAAAGTATTGAACTATGAAAATGAAATAAGAGAAGCGACTTATCCTGACATACGGTTATTTAAAGTAAAAAAAGAGACATCACTGACACCGAAAGAGGACTTAAGTCCCACACAAGGAGAATGGCAGGAATGCACTCCTCAAAGTGTAAATAGCTTTTCTGCTGTGGGATACTTCTTTGCCCGCCAGTTACAACAGAAGTTAAAAACTCCAATTGGTGTTATAGACTGTTCATGGGGAGGAACTCCTGCTGAAGCATGGACTAGTTATAACGGATTGAAGCACTTACAAGAGTTTGAGCACGAAATGGATATGCTGGAATCTTTGGGATTCCAACCCGAAAAGATTGATGCAGAGTATGCCAAGAAGAGAGAAGCATGGTATCAATCTTTGTATGAGCATGATATGGGATGGTGTGATGACCATCAAGTATGGGCTGAACCTGATTATTCAGACGAGAATTGGAAAGAAATGAATCTACCGGGAAGTTGGGAAAGTAATGGAATAAAAGATTTTGATGGTGTAATGTGGTTCAGAAAGACTGTAGATATTCCTCGCACTTGGTACAGAAAACCGATAACAATCAATTTAGGCAAGATAAGCGATGAAGACATAGTCTATTATAACGGCGTGGAAATTGGACGAGGAAGCAACCGTGACGCCGTGCGCCGGTACACTGTCCCCAAAAAGTTAGTAAAACGGGGAAAAGCTGTTCTCACCGTACGTGTGACAAACTATGCCGGAGAAGGGGGACTCATCGGGAAACCGGAAAATATGACAATGACAGTCAAGGGTAAAGATCCTGTCGCATTAGCTGGAAATTGGAAGTATTTATCCGGCTTTTCATTGGCTGGTATAGAACCTCTTCCTCCTTCGCCCAAGACCAATCCTCAATACCCCACCACCCTCTTCAATGCAATGGTACACCCCATTACCAAAATTCCTATCCGGGGAGTCATTTGGTGTCAAGGAGAAGCCAATGTAGGCCGGGCTGATGAATATGCCGACCTGTTTATGTCATTGATATCTGATTGGCGTGATAAATGGAAACAGCCTGACATGCCTTTCTACTTCGTACAACTGGCTAATTTTCTGAAGAAGGAGGAGATACAACCCGACTCGGAATGGGCTGCATTAAGAGAAGCACAATCAAAAGCCCTTTATCTAAATAACACCGGCATGGCCGTGACCACCGACTTGGGCGAAGCCAATAATATCCATCCCAAAAACAAGCAGGAAGTAGGACTGCGCTTGTCCCAACTTGCCCTGAAACAAACATATAAAAAGAAAAGGATGCCACAATCACCTCTTTTCAAAAGCTATCGTATAGAAGGAAACACAATACGCATCGGTTTTGACAATCCGGGAAAAGGCTTTATGAAACCAGACACCATCAAAGGTTTTATCATTGCAGGTGCAGACCATATATTCTATCCGGCTACAGTAACTATCCAGAAAAAAGAAATAATAGTAGAATCACCCGATGTTCCCCATCCGGTAGCTGTCAGATACAATTGGGCTGACAATCCCGATGGGAATTTATACGGACTATCCGGTTTGCCGACAGCCCCTTTCCGTACAGACAATTGGTAATAAAACCCGGTTATCTCTATTTTTCTATGAAAAAGGATCTTTTTGTTATAATGAATATATCTATATTTGCACTCTATTTTCAAAAAACTAAAAAAAACACATAGCTATGGGAATGGTTATAGGTATAGACGTGGGTGGGAGTACTACCAAAATTATCGGTGTGGACGGAGAAGGAATCAAACATCCGATGATTGTCAAAGCGACAGACCCCATCACCTCTCTATTTGGAGCTTTCGGGAAATATATATATGACAACAACATTAGTTTGAGCGGAATAGAAAAAGTAATGCTCACAGGAGTGGGAAGTGCTTATGTCAACCAACCGCTTTACGGATTGCCTACCGAACATACCGATGAGTTTCTAGCCAATGGATTAGGTGCGCATTATGGTTCGCAGCTGAAAAATCTGATTGTTGTAAGTATGGGCACAGGAACTTCTTTCGTCAAAGTGGAGGACGGAAAGATTCAACATATCGGCGGCATCGGTATCGGTGGAGGAACCATTCAGGGACTATCCAGATTATTGCTAAAGACACACGACATCCACCAAGTGGTAGAAATGGCACAAAAAGGAATAGTGGAAAACATAGATTTACAGATAAAGGATATCTGCAATGCTGCCCTGCCGGGACTTCCATTGAATGCTACTGCATCTACTTTCGGAAAAGCAGACAGTAATTCATCTTTAGAAGATGTAGCGGCAGGAATTATTCACATGGTACTGCAATCCATTGGGCAATCCGTGATACTCGCAGCATTGAACAGTTCCATCAAAGACTTCGTTTTAATAGGCAACCTGGCAAAGCTGCCACAATGCAAAGAAGTTTTTCCCATCATGGAAGACATGTACCAATGCCATTTCCTGATACCGGAATATGCCCAATACAGAACTGCTTTGGGTGCAGCATTGGCATACGTGCATCAAAAAGAAAAGCAATAAGGATGAAGTACGGAGTCAGTAAAAATACATTGCTCATTACTGCCGGCATAATTTGGTTGACAGCCGGCATCAATATATTGCGAATCGGCGTGGAATGCTGGATAAACGATTCGCATTATTGGCTGTTTAAAGCATGCGAAGCTACTCTGGTTTTTCTCCTGTTCTTTGGTTTCATTTTTCGGAAACTATACAGAAAGCACACACATCGCATCAGTCAAAAGAAAAAAAAGAATTGTCCTTTTTCTTTCTTTGATGTCCAAGGATGGATAGTGATGGCGTTTATGATTACAATCGGCATATTGTCACGCCTGTTTCATCTGTTGCCCGAATCTTTCATTGCCGTATTCTATACAGGACTTTCCCTCGCACTAATCGGTACAGGTATCCGATTCATTATTTATTGGTGGAAAAACAAACATTGGCTTCAATAAGTCAGGTTCTTTTACCTCTTTATTTCATTGAAAAGGCTACCTCATTACAGGCAGCCTTTCAAGTTATTTTCTTTCCAACAGGTTTATTATTGAGAGATTAATCAGAATCCTAAATGACTTACATAGAGTAAATGACCTTTCCTTTGAATATTAATATTGTTCTCTCTACACAACCAACCTATTGCAATAGCGACATCAATGGCGCTGAGGTTCATTTTCCGACTAAGTTCCTGAATAGATATTTCACCTCTGTTTTCATTCAGGTTGCGCCAGACTTTGCCGGCATTTTCTCCCACTGTTTCTATTTCCATATATATGTTTTGATTTGCCCTCAATATACACAAAAAACAGCATATAAAAAAGAAAACAGCAACTTTTTCTCATTTAAAATGAGGGTTGCCTAAAACGTGGATAATGCTATCGTTCAGTTCGCAGGAGTGAGGTTCGCTCGCCCGAAAACAGTTTACTTTGTGCCTTCGGACAGGCAAACCCTGCCCCTACAGCCCACGATGGGATAGCTCGGTTAGTTTTGACACTCCCTAAGCCTTTTCATTAGCCGGACTAAGCGTGTTCATCCTTTCGATTATACCCGTACATCAGTCGAATTACTACAGTCTTCCGCAATGGACTGTATAGTCCGTTGCCGTAGACTGTACAGTCCATTGCAGCAGACTGTACAATCTATTATAGTGGACTGTAATAATCTTCCGTTTAAAAAGCCTTGGCTGACAGTAAAAAACAGCTTACTCTTGCAGTTGGCTGTATGTTTCCCATTATCAGGGCACATTGAAGACTTGTACCCGTTAGAATATGGCTCAGTTGTAATTCTTGGGGGATTAACATTTGTTAATTTCTCTTTATGCATA
>OHBR01000418.1_pt1 | contig 23333 bp, 14 predicted proteins | sample 1577461 | NCBI WGS metagenome assembly OHBR01 (sample SAMEA3879579, study PRJEB24766) | human gut metagenome | biome: human-associated habitat; feature: feces | place: USA | collected 1985/1987
CGGTTTTCAAGACCGCCGCAATCGACCACTCTGCCACCTCTCCAAAACTCCTTTAAGAAGTACTTTCTTCCTGAAAGCGGTGCAAAGGTACGCTTTTATTTTAAAACTGCAATACTTTTAGGAGAAAAAAAACAAAAAACACTATATTTTTTCTCTTAAGACCACTTATATCCCACTTTTTAAGTCTACTCTCCTCATAAATTATTATAAGAAAGAGACAATGCAGAATGAAAATCCCAAAATTATCATGTACATTTGCATCTACAATAGAAAAAACGCATGAAGATAACGTATCTCCTTTTAGTACTTTTCCTTTGGACACCCTTTTGCGCAAAAGCGCAAAAGAAGCCTTTTATTATCGAAAAGCAACTGGAAGTTATCAAAAAGGAACCTGAAAATAGTAATGCACTAAAATTTCTATGTCAATATTACCTCAATAAAGGAGAATTCTCCAAAACAATCACTTATGCTGAATACATGAAAAATATAGCGGATAAGAGTAAAAATCCATCTCTCTATCTATATTCCTATCTCTTTCAAGGACAAGCACAAATGATGAGTGGCAGGGAGAAGGTTGCCAAAAAGAATTTGAATCTGGCTTTGGAGTTGGCAACCAAACTTCACAATGATTCTCTTCTATGCTCAGTGTATGGCAATTTAGGACTATATGCTGCCAATATCGATACAGATTATTATCGTGCCATTCAATGGCTGTATAAGGGTATCACGTTGGCACAACAAAATAAATATCAAGAGCAATACGCTATCCTATTAGCTAATTTAGCTAATATCTATTATCTGAAAAAAGATAAAGCCGGCATCAAATATGCGTTAGAATCGTATGAACTCGGACATAGGCTCAACGACCCCTATATTATTTACACCGGAGCAATCAATACCGCTTATCTGTATTTCTTGATGAAGCAAAACGAAGAAGCCATAAAATATATTCATGAAGCAGAAAAGTTAATGCTGGAAAATGATTTTTACGATCAGGCACATACTTATAATCTTTTCGGAAATATCCTATGTGATTCAGGAGAATATGTACAAGCCATCGAATACTATAAAAAAGCAATGAAAGATAAACAGGCTGCACAAACTTCTTCCATTGTATATGCCCATTTGGGATACGCCCGTGTTTTAATGAAGGAAAAGAACTATGAAGAAGCTATCCTGTTACTGAAACAAGGATTGGCAATTTCGTATGCACGGGCAAATGCAATTCACCGCAATGCACTTTATGAAACTCTTTCTACCTGTTACGAACAACTTCATCAGTACCATAACGCACTGAATTACTATAAGGTGTTCCGCTTGGAGAATGATAGTCTTTTTAATAAAGATAAGGAAAGAGATTTAAGCGAGATGAGATTTAAATATGACACCGAGCGACAAGAGAATATGATAAAACAGAGTAAGCTAGATGTGATGCAGAAAGAACAACGCATCCAGCAGCAAACATTTATCCTTATCATTATCTTTATTGTATTGGGATTGCTGTACTACCTCTACCAACGTAAAAATAAACTTTATGTAAGTATCGTCAAACAAAATCAAGAAGCCATCAAAAGAGAAACAGAACTGAACCGACGTATCAGAGAACTGGAACAAAACGGAAAGTCCGGTAATGCTCCCGAAAAATATGCCGGATCATCACTCACCGATGAGAAAAGTCTGGAACTTTTCAGAGCTTTAGAGCGAGCCATGCGTGAAGAAAAAATTTACAAAGACAACAGTATTACAAAGGATAAAATAGCCGATTTATTAGGCACAAACCGCACCTATCTTTCTCGTATTATCAATGAGCAGTCCAAACAATCCTTTACTCACTATGTAAACAGTTTCCGTATTGAAGAAGCCATCCGCCTATTATCCAATCCCCAAAACGACACCCCGCTAAAAGCAATCTCTGCCGACTTGGGGTTCAACTCCATTTCTACTTTCTACAACCTTTTCCAATCGGTGGTGGGAATGACTCCTTCTCAATACCGCAATAAAGTGCTGGAATTACAAAAACAGCAATAAGTCACTATATACCCTTGATTTTTCTTCCGAAAACAGCAATTGCCGATATTTATATAGGTATAAAGACTCTTTTTTTAGATTTTATCCCTTTCTTTGTATCATCAGAATATTAATAACGTAAAATACAGACAATGAAAAAGAAGTTTTTATTAAGCTGCCTCTTGATAATCATGGCATGGCTTCCGTCATTTGCCCAAATTCAAGAACCAGTCAAGTTTAAAACTGAGTTGAAAACAATTTCCGACACAGAAGCACAGATTGTGTTTACCGGTAATATTGATGCCGGATGGCATGTTTATTCCACTGACCTTCCTTCGGGCGGTCCTATTTCCGCTACCTTTAATGTGGAAAAAATACAAGGTGCAGAGCTGATGGGAAAGCTCACTCCACAGGGAAAAGAAATTGAAAACTTCGACAAAGTGTTCGAAATGAAATTACGTTACTTCGAGAATACTGCAACTTTTGTTCAGAAGTTTAAAATCACAGATGTTTCCTATCAAATTGAAGGCTATCTGGAATATGGTGCATGTAATGACGAAAACTGCTTACCACCGACAGAAGTACCGTTCTCTTTCTCGGGAAAAGGGAATGCCGCTACCGCTACAGTTGCAACATCGGAAACCAAAGCCGAAACAGTAAACCAGCCTGCTGCTGAAAATTCTGTTGCAGAAGCAACTGCCATTGACAGTGCTGCTACTGTAGCCTTATCCGATAACGAAACCTCTGTACAGGACTATTGGACACCGGTTATCAAAGAATTGAACAGCTATGGTGAGACAACTTCGCAGCAAGATCGTTCTTGGATATATATTTTCTTTGCCGGATTCATCGGTGGGTTGCTTGCCTTATTCACTCCGTGTGTATGGCCTATTATTCCAATGACCGTAAGTTTCTTCCTGAAACGCAGCAAAGATAAAAAGAAAGGTATCCGTGATGCTTGGACTTACGGTGCATCTATCGTAGTTATTTATGTTGCATTAGGTTTGGCTATTACTTTAATTTTCGGTGCAAGTGCATTAAATGCTCTATCTACCAATGCTGTATTTAATATCTTGTTCTGTTTAATGCTGATTATTTTTGCTGCGTCATTCTTCGGAGCATTTGAATTGACATTACCTTCCAAATGGAGTAATGCAGTGGATAGCAAAGCAGAACAAACAAGCGGTTTATTGAGTATCTTCCTTATGGCATTTACCTTGTCATTGGTTTCTTTCTCTTGCACAGGTCCTATTATAGGTTTCTTATTGGTAGAAGTTTCTACCACCGGCAGTGTCATTGCCCCTGCTATCGGCATGCTGGGTTTTGCTATCGCTTTGGCTTTGCCATTCACACTGTTCGCTATGTTCCCGTCTTGGTTAAAATCAATGCCGAAATCCGGAGGCTGGATGAATGTCATAAAAGTAACATTGGGTTTCCTTGAATTAGCATTTGCCTTAAAGTTTTTATCCGTAGCCGACTTAGCTTATGGATGGAGAATTCTGGACCGCGAAACATTCCTTGCCTTGTGGATTGTAATCTTTGGTTTGTTAGGATTCTACTTGTTAGGCAAGATTAAATTTCCACATGATGACGATGACAATACCACAAGTGTACCCCGCTTCTTTATGGCATTGATTTCTTTGGCATTCGCCGTATATATGGTTCCCGGATTGTGGGGAGCACCGTTAAAGGCTGTCAGCGCGTTCGCTCCTCCTATGACAACTCAGGATTTCAATTTGTATAACAATGAAGTCCATGCCAAATTTGATGATTATGATGCCGGCATGGAATATGCCAAACGCAATGGAAAACCGGTTATGCTCGACTTCACAGGCTACGGATGTGTAAACTGCCGCAAGATGGAAGCTGCTGTATGGACAGACCCGAAAGTAAGCAAACTGATGACAGACGATTATGTATTGATTACATTATATGTAGACAACAAAGAGCCATTGCCGGAACATATCAAGGTAATGGAAAACGGTAAGGAACGTACTCTGCGCACAGTAGGTGACAAATGGAGTTATCTGCAACGTTCTAAGTTTGGTGCTAATGCACAACCATTCTATGTATTAATAGACAATGAAGGAAAGCCGCTGAATAAATCGTATTCATATGACGAAGATATAGATAAATACGTGGATTTCCTTCAGACCGGATTAGATAATTACAAGAAAGAAAAATAAAACCCCGGATAAGAAGGCTGTCTCTAAAGACCCGGCAGTCCCATCATCTTGTCATTCTGAATAAAATGAATCGGACAGCCTTCTTATTCATAAAAATTCTAAAACTATGATTGCCAAGTCAGAAAGAGAGCAAATCATTGCCCTGATTAACCGCGAAGTGGTTCCTGCTATCGGATGTACCGAACCTATAGCTGTCGCACTTTGTGTAGCCAAAGCAACTGAAACATTAGGGAAAAGACCTGAAAAAATAAAAGCACTGTTAAGTGCCAATATATTGAAAAATGCCATGGGAGTGGGCATCCCGGGAACCGGTATGATCGGCCTTCCCATTGCCATCGCTTTGGGAGCTTTAATCGGAAAATCCGAATACCAGCTTGAAGTATTAAAAGACAGCACCCCCGAAGCTGTAGAGGAAGGAAAAAAGCTGATAGATTCACAAGCAATCTGCATCGGGCTTAAAAAAGACATAGACGAAAAGCTATATATTGAGATAATCTGTGAAGCCGATAATGACAAGGCAACGGCTATTATATCAGGAGGGCATACTAATTTTATATATGTATCTCATAACAATGATGTTATACTGAACAAACAGGCTACAAGCTCCTCTGAAGAAGAACAACATGAACCAGAACTTAATTTGCGGAAAGTTTATGACTTTGCCACAACTACCCCTCTCGAAGAAATCCGCTTCATACTTGAGACCAAACGTTTGAACAAAAATGCAGCCGAACGCTCTTTTCAAGGTAATTACGGACATCAATTAGGCAAAATATTAAAAGAAAGCAAAAGCGAAAAACAGTTATTAGGCAGCAATACTTTCACTCATATTCTATCTTATACTTCTGCAGCGTGCGATGCACGTATGGCCGGAGCCATGATTCCTGTAATGAGTAACTCCGGCAGTGGAAACCAAGGAATTACTGCTACTTTGCCTGTGGTGGTTTATGCAGAAGACAACCATAAATCTGAAGAAGAATTAATTCGTGCACTCGTTCTCAGTCATTTGACAGTTATTTATATAAAACAAAGTTTGGGGCGTTTATCTGCTTTGTGCGGCTGTGTAGTTGCAGCAACAGGTTCCAGTTGTGGAATAACCTACTTAATGGGAGGAAATTACGAACAGATTACTTTTGCCGTACAAAATATGATAGCCAATATCACGGGAATGATTTGCGACGGAGCAAAGCCCAGCTGTGCCCTCAAACTGACCAGTGGTGTATCTACAGCTGTATTTTCCGCTATTTTAGCAATGGAGCATAAATGCGTCAGTTCCGTAGAAGGTATTATCGATGATAATGTAGACCGCAGTATCCGCAACCTGACCAAAATCGGCTCACAAGGCATGAATGAAACAGATAAATTAGTATTGGAGATTATGACTCACAAACAGTGTGACTAAAATACGGATACCAAAGAAGGCAGTGTGTCAAAAACAAACCAGTGTAATAGTTACATTGGATTTCCAACACACTGCTTTTTCGTCTTTATACCAATAAATCCCCGTATTGCGAATGACGTATGAAATATGTTTTTGCAAATGAACAAGTAGGTTTTATCTTCAATTGATTTATTTCGGCATATCTGGCAGCAGCCGTTGTCAAATCTGCTGCTATTCCCATTCCTTCCAATTGTGGAGGAACCATGGTATGGAGTATATCCAGCACCCCGTCTTTTTCCTCATATTGCAGATAAGCAATCTGTCCCGATTCAAAAACCTCAAACCGATTTACCTTCTCATCATGTATGACTGTATGTTCCATTCTATTCTTATTTTAAATGTGATTATTACAAATAAAACAACTTCCAAATGGAATTGTTCTTATCATTCGCCTTGTTCTTGTTTTTCTTTCTCCTGATACACTGACGGAAGCATACCAAATTCTTCTTTAAAATATTTAGTAAAATACTTAGGATTATTGAATCCCACCTGATAAGCAACTTCCGATATATTCATCCGAGTCTCACGCAACAACTTAGCAGCATGCTTCAAACGAATAACACGAATAAACTCTATCGGTGTCTTCCCTGTCATAGCCACCAATCTCTTATATAAGTTTACACGGCTCATTCCCAGTTCACGGCTTAATTCTTCTACCGATAAATCGCTACGGGAAATATTACTTTCTACATATTTCATCGCGGCTCCCAATAGCTTCTCATCTACCGATTCATCATTACCACTATGGCTTACAGCTTTCTTCGTTCCTATCATCTCACTGATAGCAGGAGGGATAATACCATCAACCTTCTTACTTCCTGCAGTAATAATCACCTCCGGCAACTCATCTTCCGGTACTATATAAGTAGTATATTCGTCACTGTTTTCATCTTCTATAAGTTGGATAACTCTGGCCCTCTGGGTCTTGATGGTTGAAACGGTGTCAATTTCCTTTTTTTCCTCCAAAACAGATTCTATCGTTTTTATCTCTACAACCTCTTCTTCTTCAACTGCTTTCGAAACAACTTCATCCACAACTTCGGAAGATATTGATTCATCGTGAGCAAGTAAAACGGCACCGGATTCTTCTTCAGACGTCACCTTCTCTTCCGGTTTATAACTGCCGAGCTGTTCTAATTCTTCCGATTCCTCATCCGATTCATCCTCTCCTATCTCAGACTGCTCCTCTGATTGTCCGGATTTACGTTTGCCACCGCACATTTTACTGCACATTAACAACATAATGCCAACAAACAGAATAACATACAGTATACAAGCCCATGTAGACAGCCAAAACGGAGGTGTAACAACTATTTTCAGCGAAGCTTCTTCATTTCCACTGAATCCATCACTGTTTATTGCTTTTACCCTCAATAAATAAGTACCGGGAAATAAATTGGTATAAACCGCCTCTCCTGTCTTAGTCGTAATCCATTCATCACCGAATCCTTCCAGCTTATAGGCATATTCCACTTTCTCAGGAATAATATAATTATCTGAAGCGAACTGCACACAAAACATATTCTGCTTATAATCCAACTCCACTTGATCTACAAAATTCAAAGCCTTATCCAAAATGACTTTATTACCATATACTTCTCCTACTTCAACTTCTTTATTGAACAACAAGAAATGAGTAAAAAACACGTTAGGCAATACCTCGTTGTATTTAATCTTATCAGAAAAGAAACGATTAATTCCATATACTCCTCCTATTACGATTTCACCGGAAGACAACTTTTTCACAGAGCGTTGATTAAAACCGCTACTCTGTAAACCATCTCTTTCATCATAAATATTACAACGAAAATCATACATACCGGTCTTTGAGTCAAGCATCGGTATGATATGAGTCAATCCTTTGGCAGAAGTTATCCACATATTCGAGTTATCATCCTCCACAATTCCGACTGTCAACAGGTCTGACAAACCATTTTTCTCTGCAAGAATCGTCAATTCATCTATCTTCGGGTTATAAATATTCAATCCCTCACGAGTTGCTATCCATATCAGCCCACGACTATCTTCATACACCTGATTTATATTCTGGTTTGAGAAACGAGTTTTTCCCGATTTAGTTCCCGTCAAAGAAATAATCTTTTTTGTTGATAAATCCATGACAGACAGTCCCCGGGAAGTCCCTATCATTAAGGAGTTATCCCTAGTTATATACAATGAAGAAACAGTATTAAATGCAAGGTCAGACGTTGTGGTATTATAAGTATTAAATTCTCCTGTACGTGGATTGAGACTTTGCAGACCACCACCTGATGTACCTATCCAGACAATACCGGATTTATCTTCCGCCAACGCCACAATATTATTATCAGTCAATGATTTACTATTTTTCACCATATTCTTATAATGAGTAAATCGTCCATTATCATAACAGTCCAATCCTCCTCCCAGCGTTCCTATCCAAAGCTTTCCGTCTCTGGTTCTCAATAAACAAGAGACAGCATCCGATGATAAAGAATTGGCATCGGATACCTCACGGACAAACAATTGAGGTTCACCGGTATTTATTTTCCAATGTATCAAACCATCATTGTTGGTTCCTATCCACAAATCCCCATTCTTATCTTCTTCAACAGCAGTAACATCACCCACATAATCAAGACTGAATTTGAAGATACTTTCATGATAATAAGATATTCCTTTCTTCCATGTGCCTAACCACATCATTCCATTAGGATCTTCATATAATGCAGAAACAGTATTATCTTGCAGACTGCGTTCATCGTCAGGTTGATGCATCAATGTTTTTATTTCCCCGGTAGACTTATTCAGGATATTTACCCCGTCATGTTCCCGTCCTATCCAAATACGTCCTTGCAAATCCTGAGCAACGGACAACACCGCACTCCGCGATTGCCGATTTATAAGGTCTCTTAACTTCTTTTGCCACTTCTTCTCTGCCGGATTATAAATCCAAAGTCCGGAAGGACTGTAAATCCAAATGTCATTCTCTTTATCTACGAAAAAAGAAAAAGTCTCATATTTATTATTTCCCAATTCTTTGGATATATCCTTTAAATCCCAATTTATTTTATTTGTATCCCTGTTCAGACACACAATCATTCCCGTATTATACACAAGCAATACTCCATCACTACACTCTGAAATATCCGTTATCTCTCCTTCAGGCAATTGACCGGCATCAAACAAAAGCGGATAAAGCAACTGTGATTCAGGAATATAAAGATAGCATCCTTTAGAAGCAATATAGAACCACATGTTCTTATTCTTATCAATATAAGTCAAAGCAGGGATTCCGTCAATACCGGCTTCCCACAACAAAGCATGCACATCACGATTAAAACTTTCTGTTTTAGAATCATAAATCGTATAACCGGCAGCGGTACGTATCCACAGTCTTTTCTTTCCATCTTCCTGTACCTTTTGAACACAATTATCCGGCAAAGGTCCCAAGTCAAGGTTATGGCTGCGATAAACTTTCATTTGGCAACCATCATAACGATTCAGCCCCGAAGCCGTAGCAAACCACATAAAGCCTTCTGAATCTTTAAATATATCATTTACCCGATTACTAGACAAACCATCTTTTACTTCAAGATGCTTGAACATAAACCCACCTGCACTAACTGCCATAGAAAGACACAACAGCACAATGACAAGTCCCAATTTCTTCATATCCTTTATTACTTAAAAGCTAATTTCTTTTTCCTATGCAAATGAAAGAAAAAGCTTGATAATAACCAAGTTAATTCTTTCATTTTTATCATTTAATACCTATAATTTGTTTCATCCTTCCTCCTCCCTTTTGAGCATAAGCATTATTTTTCCTATTTTTGCAACCGAAATGAAGCCATTAACAGATACCCAATACATCCGGCAACTGGTCTCGGAGGGAGAACATTGCCATCAAGATTTTAAATTCGAAATATCGGATGCACGCAAGATAGCCCGAAGCTTGTCCGCCTTTGCCAATACAGAAGGAGGACGATTGTTGGTCGGCGTCAAAGACAACGGCAAAATAGCCGGCATTCGTTCAGAAGAAGAAATATATATATGATAGAAGCGGCAGCCACAATGTATTGCTGCCCTAAAGTAGAAATCGAGACACGGACTTATTTGGTCGAAGGAAAAAGCGTATTAGAAGTTTCTATCGGTGAAATGGCAGTCAAGCCTGTCTATGCACTGGATGAAAAAAATAATCCTTGGGCATACATCCGTATCAAAGATGAAAATATCCTTGCCACACCTGTACATCTGAAAATGTGGCAGCATACAAAAAAAACGGAAGGCGTATTGGTTGAGTTTACAGAAAGAGAACAACGGCTGCTTGACACACTGAAAGAACGTGGAGAAATATCTCTCAATCAGTGTTGCCGAATTTGTAACTTAAACAGGAAGACTGCAAGCGAACTATTAGCAGACTTTATTCGTTTTGGCTTAGTAGAGCCTGTATTTAGCGGACATAAGTTTTACTTCAGACTAAACCAAGAATAAAAACATCAATATTAAAACCTAAACTAAAGACAATATAAAGTAATGGATATTTTAACCCAATTAATCGGCAACGTAAATGATGTTATTTTGACATACATCTTAATTATAATGCTGCTAGGTTGCGCATTCTGGTTCACTTACAAAACGAAATTTGTACAATTCCGCATGATAGGCGAAATGGTACGCCTGCTTGGAGATTCCACCGGCAAGACAGAAGGTCGCGAACATCACATCTCCTCTTTTCAGGCGCTTGCCATCTCCATAGCAAGCCGCGTGGGAACAGGCAATCTGGCAGGAGTAGCCACCGCCATTACATTGGGTGGTCCGGGTGCAGTCTTTTGGATGTGGGTAATTGCACTTTTTGGTGCCAGCAGTGCCTTTATCGAATCCACACTTGCCCAACTATATAAGGTACATGGACATAATTCTTTTGTCGGTGGTCCCGCTTATTACATGAAAAAAGGATTAAAACAACCATGGATGGGAATTCTATTCGCCTTTTTGCTCATTTTCACCTTCGGGTTTGCTTTCAATTCCGTGCAGAGCAACACTATCTGTGCCGCATTCGAGGAAGCTTTCAATATTTCTCCGGCTCTGATGGGATGCATATTGACTGCACTTACATTAATTATTATTTTCGGAGGTATTCAGCGTATAGCCAAAGTCAGCAGCATCATTGTACCCATCATGGCCTTGGGGTATATTTTTTTAGCACTTTTCATCGTGATTATGAATGTCAAACATTTGCCGGGAGTCATTGAACTGATTATTGAGAATGCTTTCGGTTGGGAACAGGCATTAGGCGGGGGTATAGGCATGGCATTGATGCAAGGCATCAAACGCGGATTGTTCAGCAACGAAGCCGGTATGGGTTCTGCACCCAATGTGGCAGCAACCGCCGATGTCACCCATCCCGTAAAACAAGGATTGATTCAAACATTAGGTGTTTTTACAGATACCTTGGTCATTTGCACATGTACAGCATTTATCATTCTTTTCAGCGGGCTGGCGTCTACAGGAGAAGCCAACGGAATTAAACTGACACAGATGGCGTTAAATAATGAAATAGGTGATATCGGAACAATTTATGTAGCAGTAGCAATTCTATTTTTTGCTTACAGTAGTATATTGGGAAACTATTATTACGGCGAAGCCAATGTACGATATATCACCCGCCAACGCTGGGCTATTCCGGTTTACCGCATCTCTGTATGCGGCATGGTAATGTTCGGTGCACTTGCCAGCTTGGACTTGGCATGGGGCCTGGCAGATATAGCAATGGGATTCATGACCATTTGTAACCTGATAGCCATCGTTCTATTAGGCAAATATGCTTTCCGCCTATTAGAAGATTATCGGATACAGAAACGTAGCGGAATTAAGAATCCTGTTTTCACGAAAGATAGAATGAAGGACATTGAGGAAGATTTGGAATGTTGGTAAAGTATTAAAAAAAATAAGTATCTTTGCGGCAAGAACATAAAATAAAAAAGCCATGAGCATATTTTCAAAATTATTCAGTAAAAAACAAGCAGAAGGAGAAGAAAACACCAAAGTAGGTGGAATGGAAGACTTCATGACGCTGATTCGTGTATATTATCAGTCTGTAATGGCCTGCAATATAGGTATTACCAATATTAATTTTCTGCCTGACATGGCAGTTTTCAAACGTACACTTAAAATCCCGACCCAAAACAATAAATTAGGAATTGCCGAAAAGTCACGCTGTAAAAAAATGTTAGTAGAACTTTATGGACTAAGTGATGACTTCTTCAAAGAAATAGACAATTCCATTAAAAAGAATTGTAAGAATGTAAACGATGTAAAGACATATCTTTTTATGTTCCAAGGATTCAGCAATGACTTGATGATGCTTATCGGCAATCTGATGCAATGGAAGTTCCGTATGCCCAGCGTAATGAAGAAGATGTTACGTAATATGACGGAAAAAACTATCCATGACATTATGACCAAAACAGACTGGAAAGATGACAGCGTACACAAAACTTGTATTGCTATCCGTAAGTATCAACACGCATTGGGATACTCTGAAAATTGGATGACCGAATACGTTTACAATATCGTTTTATTGGCTAAAAAAGAGCCGAAGCCAAAAGAATAAACTCGCATTGCGGTTTACTACTCTTGCCATTATAGCTTTGCTGTAGGGACGAATCCGAGTATTTGCCCCTATGGTAAAGGTACATATTTCGATATAGCTTCATAAACTTAATTTCCAAAGATTTCATGGATTCTCTATTAAATATCGAAGAACATCCATTAGAACCCTTTCTGCCGGCTAACGCTGTCCTGCTGATGCTTGGCAGTTTTCCTCCGCAAAAAAAACGGTGGAGCATGGATTTCTTCTACCCTAACCTGCAAAATGATATGTGGCGTATTGTCGGACTTATTTTCTTTCAGGACAAAGAGCATTTCCTGAACCCTGAGAAGAAAGTATTTGATAAAGACCGTATCATTGAATTCCTAAACGACAAAGGAATCGCACTTTATGATACAGCTTCAGCTATCCGCCGTTTACAAGACAATGCCTCCGACAAGTTTCTGGAAGTAATAGAACAAACAGATATCAGCCTGTTACTAAAACAAATTCCGATGTGCAAAGCCATTGTTACCACCGGACAGAAAGCAACAGACATTATCCGCGAACAAATAGAGGTAAAAGAGCCAACCGTAGGTACAAGCGAACCTTTCGAATTTGGAGACAAGGCTATGAAATTATACAGAATGCCTTCTTCCAGCCGTGCCTATCCTTTGGCCCTGGAAAAAAAAGCTGCAGCTTATCGGGTCATGTTCAACGAATTAGGATTACTGAACGAATAGAAAAAAAATATTTTTCATAAATAGATTTGTATATTTCAAATATTACACTACCTTTGCAGCCGAAAACACGGGAGTAGCTCAGTTGGTAGAGCACCGGTCTCCAAAACCGGGTGTCGGGAGTTCGAGCCTCTCCTCCCGTGCTAAAAAGTTGTATCAAATTGATACAACTTTTTTTATATCATGCAAAGCCTCAACTTTCCCCGTTTCAAGAAATGGACAATGAAAATTTCGGAAACTTCTTAATTATACCCTCATACTTTTACGTTGACCCGACTTTACCATAAGTAAATTCTACGACCAAAGCTTTATGGTCAGATGGCCAAACAGAACGAGGGATAATGAATGAATCCTGGCTATTCTCTTTCATCCGTCGCCCTCGTACAATAGATGAGTCAGGACCTAGAATAGACGCTTTGACAGGAGTGAAGCCTGGCAAATAATAATAATAGATAAAATCTATTCTGTCGCGTTCGTCAGCTTCAGGAGCCCATGCCAGCTTGGATATGGGTACATCTTTATTATCAGAAGGAAATGTAAAGCCGGGATGGGTCTCTACATTCGGGTAAAGGACACGATAAGCATCCTTAAAACCGCCATCATATAATAAGATAGAGCAATCCCAATCAATCACCAATCCGTTGTGGTCCCATTTGTCTTTCGTATCATCCTGCCAATCTAAATGGGAAGGTTCGTTAAAGTCACCTCCCAAAATGACCAAATACCCTTTTTCAATATCTTTACGGACTTTTTGGAGAAAAACGCGTATGGATTGGTCTCTCCATGATTTTCGATTAGCAACCAGCACAGAGTCGGCACAATTAACAGGAGCTTCTAATTTTTTCCACGTAAACCCATCATAACCACGTGGTAAATAACAGGCATAATTCGTATAATTAAGATGGGCTGAATAAGCAGCAATAGTCTGTTTACCCATTTGTATGGTAACTCTTAAGATGGAACCGGATCCTTCCCCATCAGGATAAACTTCTACTTGATCGGATAGTTTGTATTTTGAAAGGATGGCTACATCTAATGCTGTTTTGCGATTACCGTAGTAATGTTTGCCTCTCTTTTCCAATGCATCCAACACTCGTGGCACAAACTGCTGACCATTATAGTTTCTCACTTCACTGAAAAAAATTATATCGGCATCAGCACGAACTATTTCATCAATAATGGCAACAAACCCTCCTTTAACCATGGTTCCTTCCTGCCAGATATTCATTTGCAATACTTTAAAATGGGCAGTTGGGGAGGATTTCCCCAAACTGCTTTGACTGAACCCACAAATGAAAAATAATATAAAAATTAAGAATTTCATTATTGCAATAACCACATTATAGCGTTTACATCATCATCACCTGCAAACTGTCTTTGAATGGCTTCTTCAACGTTTTCTTTGTTATAGTCAAATTCGGTAGTAGGATATAACCAACGTACCGGCATCTTAGTAGGTGCATCATGATTCATGTTTGTTTCCGGATTGATGGGCAGTACAGGATATCCTGTACGACGATAGTCATAATAAGTCTGATAAGGCAATTGCATAAAACCTGCCACATATTTCTGTTCAATTATCTTTTTCAGATCTGTATCAAAATTACCATTAAGTTGAATCGTGGGATTAGCCAATGTTTGAGCAATCACTTCATCTGTAATCATACGGTTATGGTGGTAATCGGCATTGTCCGGGGTATTGTCCGCCGCAAAACGCATACTTCCTTCAATCGCTTTTTTATAATATTTATCGGGATCAGGAATCCATCCGCGTAAGGCTGCTTCTGCCAGAATAAAATTCTGCTCTGCATATCCTATGATAATAAATGGCTCTCCCTTGCTGTAATACATATAACGGTCATTTAGTGAGCAGTGTGTCTTTTCGTTCAGAACCTGTTTCAATTCGTCTACCGGACGGGAAGGATCGATGCCTGGATAAGCATCCCAGTCATTAGCAGCCAGCCCTTCTTTCAATTTGGCTCCCGAAGGTGCGGCGTAATAAAATAAGCGATAATCCTTATTGGCTTGCAGGATGTCGATTACAGTATTGGATACAATAGGGTATTGGGTATATTTATTCTGTGAGTGATTAAATGGGTATAATTGTCCGTCCTTTTCAGAAAACACCAGTTGCAGATTATCATCATTGGAAGTCATCAGATTATTGCGAGCTACAACATCTGCAAATTTACTTTTCACATCCAAATCCGTATCATTTTCCTTTTTAGACAAGTTGATAAGTACCCTTAATTCTAAAGCAGTTATAACCTTTGCCCATTTTTCTGTATTACCACTAAAAATGGGGTCTCCGCTAAATTCAGAAGCGGAAGACATCAATTCATAAGCACGGTCCAAATCAGTAATCAGAAATTTAAAAACATCCTTTTGGGTATTATATTTCGGTGTCAAGTTGCCTTGTGCTCCTTCCAATATACCTTCATAAGGAATGTCTCCTACATTTAATGTATAATTGAAGAGCTTATAGGCCTTTAGGAATAAGGCAAGTCCTTCATAAGCATTTTTATCTTGCTCATTAGCCACTTCAACCATCAGATTGTAATCTTTTAGAGCGGTATATCCACTAAAATTTTCACGACCGAAACTATTGTACTGCGCTCCTTCGAATCCCTCTGCCCATCCAAGGTGCTTAGTATAAAACTGATGTACCACAAATGGTTTGGCAGTAGATTGCTTCATAATACCCATAATGGCTCCGGTTGCCAAGATAGAGGCTGTAACCTTAGTCGCTGAATCCGGATTTGTATTGATTTCTTCGAAATTATTGCATGAAGCCATGATGGAACCGGCTAAAAGGCATGCTATGTATTTATTCAGTTTCATATTTATTTTTTATTTAAAAATCGAGTTTAACATTGAATCCTACGTAACGAATAGAAGGGGAGTTTAAGTTCTCAGATGCCTTATCGGGATCGGAAAAGCGGAATTCTTTGGTCCACATTAGTAAGTTTTGCCCCACAAGGCCTACACTGGCTCCTTTCATTTTTATTTTATCACATATTTTTTTAGGGAGCGCGTAATTGACGGACAAGTCCCTGAGTTTGATAAAGGTTTGGTCAAAGATGTTTTGTGTCCTTACAGTTCCGATGTAAGGGTTCATTTTCATCATATATGTCTCATAAGAAACAACTTTGTCATTGGGAGCATATACACGGTCATCACGTATGATATTACCGTCAGAATCATAATCAGCACTTCCCGAAACCACTTTTACTCCTTGTCCGATGAAAGTTTTATTTCCGTTCACAACTTCTTCATAACGCCATTGGTTATCACTGTCGATATGTACTCCTGAGTTCCACATGGCCTGATCAGTAACAGAATGGGCAATACCTCCCACACGTCCGTCAACACTGATATTGACTGTAAAGTTTTTATAGTTTAAAGTTGTAGAAAATCCCCATATCCAATCAGGTTCAGTATACCCTTGTACAGTGGCATAGTCACTGATAAGGGGCATACCATCGTTTCCATGGATAATGTTACCTGCGGGATCTCTTTGATAATCATATGCTGATAACCAATCCCAACGTTCACCTTCTTTCACCCATGGCTTTTGTGTAGAATATACTGGATCTATCTGACCATAAAAATAACGGTCACGCGACCAGTTGAAAGTGGCAGACCATTGTAAGTCTTTATTTTTGATAATGTCACCTGAAATAGTTACTTCCCAGCCTTTACGCACTTGTTCTTCATCCATATTAATAAGAGTACTGTTATAACCTGAAGTTGGAGATAAATTAGCAGAACGGGTGTTATTATATTTTAGTTTGTTATAATAGGTCACATCAAAGCGTAAACGGTTATTGAGTACATGAATAGCTGTACCAAATTCGTAAGAACGTGATGCCGATGGAGACAACAAACTGTTTCTCATAGTGTTTGGAGTATAAGCTGCCGTCATATTATCCCATACATCAGTCGAAAGACTATATACATCATTAATAGCATAAATGCTCATGTCATTTTTGGTTTGAGTCCATGACCCCCTTACTTTCCAAAAAGAGAGAAATTCAGGCATAGGAAGCAATTCAGATAAGACCACACTTCCCGCAACCGAAGGGTAAAAGTAGGAACGTGTTTCTTTTGGCAGTGTAGATGACCAATCGTTGCGTCCTGTAAACTCCAAGAATACAGCGCTTTTCCATGAAAGGGCTGCTTTCCCATAGAGTGAGTTTACTTGTTTGCTATTATATGATTTACTGGTTTCGGCCGGATCGACAGAGGCATTAAGCGAATAATAGCCCGGGATAATTAAACCGCCCGACGTTTGTGCATTAAGTACATCATTTTGGAAGTAATAAATAGTTCCTCCCAAAAAACCATCAAATTTAAAATTACCAACCTGTTTTTCAGCCATTAACAGGGCATCATTATTGATACTGAAACCACTGCTCCGTTTGAATTGATAATATCCTTTCTTTTTTCCCCATCCGCTTACTGAACCAACCGGAGTTTTCCATTCGTTTTTCTGAGTGTATACATCAGCTCCTGAACGGAGTGCCAACTTTAGCCACGGCGTTATTTGATATGATGCATTCAGAAATGCATTGATAACATCGTAGTTTGATGAAGAGGTTACTTCATTTGCCATATAATAAGGGTTGTCATACCAACTTCTATCCATCCAATTGGACTGTTCATCCTTTTTTACCCAGTAATTCTTGTAATCGCGGATGTCAAATTCTGTTCCACTCCATACCAACAGGTTGTACAGATATCCATTACCTCCATAACCGGTTCCGCCCATATTCGGATAAAAACGTTTGTTATAAGTAATACCACCTTCTGCTGTAAAATTTTTATATTTGATATCACCCGATACGGTATAAGTGATTTTATTCAGCTTCTCATTAGGCCATTGTCCTTTGTTATACACATGAGTAAGTGATGTTCTGAAACTTCCGTATTTGCCTTTTTGACTTACACTTACATTATTATTCGTAACAAAACTAAATTCGGAGAAATTTTTTAGATTGTTTTTTCCTTTTGAAACCAAAGGCATCATTTCTTTTTCGTATGTATAAGGATTATACTGCATTGCCTCACGGCCTATATCCAGTTTGTCGCCCCATACATAGTCACCTGTTTTATATTTACCGCCCGAACCTGAACTGTATGCTGTCTGCACTTCGGGAAGTTTTAGATATCCGGCGTTGAACATAGTACTGCTGTTGATGGTTACATTCAGCCCTTCCTCTTTACCTCTTTTTGTAGTAACCATCACAGCTCCCGAACCTCCTCGCGCACCATAAAGGGCTGATGCGGTGGCCCCTTTCAGTACGTCAATTGATTCAATATCATCTGGAGCAATATCGCGTAATGACATATTGCGATAAGGGACTCCGTCGATAACCAGCAATGGGTCTTCACCACGGAGTTTCAGTGTAGGAGTTTCATTAAACTCGGTACTGTTCCTTACATTCAGGCCTGCTATTTTTCCTGTCAGTCCAGTGGCTACATCTACAGTTTTTACAGTAGATAATTTGTCTCCACTGATTTTTTGGGTAGCATAGCCCAATGCTTTTTCTTCACGTTTAATACCAAGAGCTGTTACTACTACCTCACCCAATGTTTCCGAGTCTTCTTGAAGTGTAATTTTTAATACTTCTTTATTGGCTTTTACTTCCTGATTTTTATATCCTATATACGAAATAACCAGTGTAGCATTCTTAGGTACGCTTAAGGTAAATCTTCCATCAACATCGGTAATGGTACCTATTGTTGCGTTTCCTTTTACAATGATGTTAGCCCCAATGATGGGAAGTCCTTCACCATCAAATACTGTTCCTGCTACTTGCATATTGCTTTGTTGTGACAGCTCCGTAATAGGTGCGGCAGCTTTGACAATGTTAGCAACATCAGCGTGTGCAGCTATGCTCGATGTGAGCAATAATGCAACCGAGAGTTGGATTGTTTTTTTCATAAATTACTTTATTATTAAAGGTTTTAATTGGTAATTATGACGTAAAATTAGAGTATTTTGAGAGGGACGGTCATATAAAATTGTACCGGAAATAGGGCATAATCTTCACTAGGTACAATTGTATATGGCTTATTTTATGGAGAATAATGTTAAGATGTGAATTACATATTATTTCTATAATATAAATGCAAAAAGTGAAGAACATATGGAGGTAAGAGAAAAAAAGGAGAGTAAAAACGATGAAATGGTGAAAAATACTTTCTTCATAGCTGAAACAAGTTGTTCCATCTATTAATTACATCCTCTTAGAATGATAGATGTACAGGTTGAACCAGCCATTATTTATAGCTTTTCTCCCCCTCGTTGCAGTAACATGTCAATATAGTTATTTTCCTTCAAACTTTTTAATCTCTTTTTCTGTAGTTTAGTGGCGCGATTCCATATATACTTTTAAAACATTTGGTGAAATAAGGAGTAGATGAGAAACCCAAGCGGTCTGAAATTTCAGAAATGTTTAGTTCCGGATGGTTATTTAATAGCTCGATACTTTCATCAAGCTTTAACTTTAATACGAACTCATTGGGAGTCATACCTGTCAATTCTCTGATACGTGCATATAGCTTATTGCGTCCTATAGCCAATTCAGCCGCCAATACATTCATGTTGAAGTCCTGGTTTTCAAAGTTATTTTTAATAATTTCGATAGCTTTATCCAATAATTCTTTGTCTGCGTGACTTACAGCATTTCCTATTACCGGATTCTCGCTCTGCTGTTTTCTGAATTTCTTCATTAATAACCTTCGATTATTTATCAGATTATTGCATCGGGATAGTAAAAGCTGTATATTAAAAGGTTTAGTGATATAGTCATCTGCTCCATACATATAGCCTTCTATGGCATACTCCACAGAAGACAAAGCAGTAAGTAACACAACAGGAATGTGGGACAAATTCACATTATTCTTAATCTTATAGCACATCTTTTTACCTGACATTTCAGGCATCATAATATCACTCAGTACCAAATCTGGCTGTAAGCGTTGTGTCTCCTCCCATCCTTTTAACCCATTTGAAGCTGTATATACTTCATAAGTAGGAGAAAATATATCAACCAACATATTCAGTATTTCCTCGTTGTCTTCTACTAGCAAGATAGTAGGTTTGTTGGCGGACTGTGCTTGGTCATCAGGTAATTCTATCTCTTCTTGCATTGGCAGGATATCTAAGTCAGCGGTACTAGAAACCGAAGAATCATTTTGAAGGTCTTCAGGAGTAAAATGTGCATTCCCTGTCTGTAGAGCGACTATGAAGCAACTTCCTTTGTCTACTTCGCTTTCTACTTGAATTTCGCCTTTATGCAGTTCCACAATGGCTTTTGCTAAAGCCAGTCCGATACCTGTCCCTAAGCTGAATTGTGACTTTTGACCATCTATTTGGTAAAATCGGTCAAATATTTTTTGAATAGATTCTTTCGGAATACCCGTTCCGCTATCTTTTATTTTAATATAAACCTGTTTTATCCCTACCTGTACACAAACAGAGATATTTCCACCTTCCGGTGTATATTTAAAAGCATTGGAAAGCAGATTAAGGATAACCTTTTGCATCTGTTTGGAGTCGAACCAAAGTTCACCACTCGGTTCAGATGATTCAAATTTATAGGTGATATGCTTTTTCAGCGCATATTCATAGAAAAACATATATATTTCTTTGGTGAATGTAACGATGTCATGATGTTCTATTCTTAATTTCAGGTACCCTTGCTCTTGTTTATGAATGTCTAACAATTCAGAAATAAGGGTGTTCATGTGGCTTGCATTCTTATAAATGCGCAAAATTCGGTTGTATATAGATGGAGAAAAAAGATTTAGCTGAAGCAATGATTCGGATTGCCCCATGATAAGAGTCAGTGGAGTGCGAAATTCATGAGAAATATTGGTAAAGAAACGCATCTTGTGTTGATTAAGCTCTTCCACTTTTTCTTTCTCCTTCCGCTCAAACAATACAGAGGCTTTAAGTTTAGCCTGACGATTATTGAAGCGAATAATAGAAAAAAGAATAAATGCCAGCAAAGCGCTATAAATAAAGTATGCATAGATGTTGGCGTAAAATGGCGGAGTTATGTGGAAAGACAATGAAATCTCATCGCATACCATTTGAGTGTTTGTCAGCTCTCTTACAGTTAGTTTATAATTCCCTGGTGCGAGATTGGTGTAAATAATCTTTGGACTATATAATGGTAGCCATATATCACCGAAACCTTCCAACTTATATTCGTAGTTATATTTGTTTTGCAAGTAATTGGAATTTCCTAATAATATGGCGAGATTATTTTGGTTATGTTTTAAAGTTATTTTCTGAGTGTATGGTAGTGTTTGTGAAAGGATATTAGATTCGTCTCCAGGAGTTATAGACTTATTATTAATGATTAGTCGGTCAAAATAAAGATTGTGGTCTTTATTGTGGACGGATAGCGTATTGGGCGAGAGGGCTACCATTCCATTAATTCCTCCTAAATATAGTTCCCCATCTGAGGTGCAGTAAATACTTGATCCTTGGCAATAACTGGTTTGGGGAGTGCGGTGGGTATAAAGTAATTTATGATTTTCGGTATCTAGAACGGAAATTCCATGATTATGCAATACTATTAATTCGTGTAATTGATTCTCCGTAGCATAATAACAATAATTACTATATAGCAGGTTATTATCCTTAGAATAACATTTAAAAGTTTCTTCTTGAGGAGAATATTTAAAAAGACCAGAACCGGAAGTAGAGAAAAATAATTCTGCTTTGTGATTTTCAAATATATGCAAGACTTTAAACCTGCCAATAGTGTTATCGGTATTGTCTTTATGATAGTAATATTTTATTTTTCCTGTAATTAAGTTGACTTTACTGACTCCGCCAGTACCACTCGCCAACCATAAATTGTCATTTTTATCAATATAAAACGTTTCGTAAGTGTGATTGGTAACTATACTTTGAATAGCCGGGATGTCGGATACCGGTTCGATTACTTCAGTTTTCAGGTTCATAGCCACCAAGCCTGATTGGGTGGAAAGAATCAATCTATCTTTATAAGGTTGGAGGTTGAGTACGAAATTATTGGGCAGGCTATTCTTTTTATTTAGTTCTTTTTTTATATTTCGGGAGTCATTTGTTTTTGTATTAAAGATGATTAACCCCTCTGTATAAGTGCCTATATACAGCTTTCCTGTCTCTTTCTGATACCAAATGCATTTCATGTTATTTTTTCCAGTCGGTGATGTTTTCGGTTTTAGGTTGCTATAACAGGTAAATTGCTTAGTTTGACGATCGAAATAATGCAATCCTCCTCCTTCTGTACATACCCACAGATTATGTTTCTCATCTTCTTCCATTCTACCAACAAAAGGGAAACTTAAAGCAGACGGGTCATCAGGGTTGGCACTGTAAAAATTGGCATGGTCACTAGTAGGATTAAAATAGTTTACACCCCCATAATAAGTGCCTATCCATATTCCTCCTTGTGTATCTTTATATAATGCAAAAACAGAAGAATGACTCAAGCTTTGTGAATCTTGGCTTTTATGTATAAAATGACTCCACGTATTTTGTATAGGATTGTATCTGTTTAGACCATAGAATGTACCAATCCATAGATTGCCTAGGTCATCTTCAATAACACAACGCACTCGGTTGTTAGACAGCGAATTAGGATTATCCGGATGATGAATAAAATTTTTCAACCCCTGTTTTTGGCATAGTTGATATAATCCTTTATCGCTAGTTCCTATCCATATATTTTTCTTGCTATCTTGGTAGATACATTTGATAATGGTGTTTGGTAATATTTTTTCATGTGCAGCAAGAGGAGTAGAGCGTGATATACGGATTATACCATTGTAAGTACCGACATAAATGTATTGGTCTGTAAAGCATAAAGGAGCATAAGCGCTTATGTCTTCCTTGAAGGCTGCGAAAGAATGAAATACCGAATCATTTTCCGTGCGGTATAAAAGTTTTTTAGCTGTGACTACCCATAAAGTATCTTTTTGATAATCAACATTAAACACCTTGTTAGATGCAAGGCGATGAAATGTTTGCTTCTTTATATCGAAATGAACAAGGTCATGTGAAGCCTGTATATACATATTTCCTTTTTTGTCACCACAAATTGCCATTATTTCATTTTGTGCCAACCCTTCATTGTTTTGAGAAGGGTGGAAGACCGTAAATGAATGTCCGTTATACCTATTGATACCTTCTAATGATCCAAACCACAAAGCGCCGGTCTCATCTTGATAGATAGAGATAATATTGATTTGTGACAAACCATCTTTTACATCTAGATGATTAAAATAGGCTTGGTTTGCTCTACCTTCGGTGAAAAGACACAATAATACAAAAAAGGTACTAATCAGAATGTTTTTCATAATTGAAATATTAATCATTCAAA